>Ga0302196_10000412_pt1 | contig 41520 bp, 32 predicted proteins | sample II_Bog_N1_3_FD_198794 | JGI IMG/M metagenome (GOLD analysis project Ga0302196, IMG submission 198794) | Peat permafrost microbial communities from Stordalen Mire near Abisko, Sweden - II_Bog_N1_3 | ecosystem: Environmental > Terrestrial > Soil > Wetlands > Peat | place: Sweden: Abisko... | reverse complement strand
TGGGGTGCGCTGCGGCGACGAGCGCGTCGACGTTGGAGTTGAGCGCCGCGAGGTCGACGATGGCGACGGGGAACGCCTCCCCTTCGATCGCGGTGCGATACCGGGTCCACTCGTCGGGGGGCATGCCGGCGTTCCTAGTCGTGGATGCCGCCAGGCACCTTGTCACGGCCCGCGCGAACGCGATCGTTCCACGTCTCGACCGTCGCCGCGGGGATCTCTTCCATCGTGATGCAGCCCGGGACGGGGCACACGAGCGCGCAGAGGTTGCAGCCGACGCACTCGGGCTCGTCCACCCACGGGACGCGGTCGCCGGCGATGGCGCCGACGACGGCGGGAGAGGGCGCCTTGGCGAGTCCCGGCGCGTGGGCGTGGACGGGCCGTGACTTGTCCTGCTTGCCCGTGAAGATGCACTGGTGCGCGCCGTCCCAGCACGCCGTGACGCAGAGCTGGCAGCCGATGCACGTCTTCGGGTCGATCTTGGCGATGAGCTTGTAGTTGAGATCGAGGTCGCCCCAGTCGACGAAGCTCGGGACCGCTCGGCCGCGCAGCTCGTTCACGCTCTTCATACCCTGCGCGTCGAGGTACTCCGACAGGCCCTCGATCATGTCCTCCACGATGCGAAAGCCGTAGTGCATGACGGCGGTGCACACCTGCACGCTCGTCGAGCCGAGGGCGATGAACTCTGCCGCGTCGCGCCAGTTTGAGATTCCGCCGATCCCCGAGATGGGCGTCTTCTGGATGTTCTTGTCGGCCGCCAGGGCCGCGACCATGTGGAGGGCGATGGGCTTCACCGCGGGCCCGCAGTAGCCGCCGTTGGTCGACGTCTTTCCTACGCGGGGCAACGGGACCAACCGGTCCAGGTCGACGCCGATGAGGCTCTTGATGGTGTTGATGAGGGAGATGCCGTCGGCTCCGCCGCGCACTGCAGCGAGGCCCGGCTCGGTGATGTCACCGGTGTTCGGCGTGAGCTTCACCAGGACGGGGGTCTTCGCGAACTCCTTCGTCCAGCTCGTGATCTCCTGGAGGAGCTTCGGCTCCTGGCCGACCGAGGATCCCATCCCTCGCTCGCACATGCCGTGGGGGCAGCCGAAGTTGAGCTCCAGCCCATCGACGCCCGTGTCCTCGACCTTGCGGATGAGGACCTGCCAGTCCTTCTTCGTCTCCGTCATGAGCGAGGCGATGATCGCGTGCTTGGGGTAGCGCCTCTTCACCTCGCGGAGCTCCCTGAGGTTCACCTCGAGGGGGCGATCGGTGATGAGCTCGATGTTGTTGAACCCGACGACCTTGGCGCCCGCGTAGTCGAGGCCGCCGAAGCGGCTCGTCACGTTGACGATCGGATCTCCGAGTGTCTTCCACACGGCGCCGCCCCAGCCCGCGTCGAAGGCGCGCATGACCTGCTCGCCGGTGTTGCTGGGAGGCGCCGATGCGAGCCAGAAGGGGTTGGGGCTCTTGATGCCCGCGAAATCGATGCTGAGGTCGGCCATGGTTTCCTAGGCGCTCGCGTGCGCGGTCCACCGCGCGTGCATGTCGTGGGCGGCGTTGCGGCCGTCGGCGACGGCGTTGACGACTTCCTTGCCACCGTTGATGCAGTCGCCGCCGCTGTAGACCTTGGGGTTGCCCGTCCGCCCGGTCTTCGGGTCGGCCACGATGCAGCCGCGCGTGTCTATCTGGACACCCGGGAACTGCGTCGTGATCGTGTGGAGCTTCGACTGTCCGATGGCGACGCCGACGAAGTCACACGCGAGCTCGTACTCGGTCCCGGCGACCGGCTTGCCGGCTTCGCTCTTCGCGATCTGGAGGGCGCGAAGCTTGCCGTGGCCGTCGCGGAGGACGGCCACGGGCACCGCGTTCGAGAGGAGGCGTACGCCCACCTTGCGGGCGGCCTCCATCTCGTGGACGTAGCCGCTCATCGCCTCGGGGCCGCGGCGGTAGACCATCGCGACGTCGCTGGCGCCGAGCATCGCGCACTCGCGCGCGATGTCGATGGCCGTGTTCCCCCCCCCCACGATGACGACGCGGCCGAGGTCGCTCGCGCCGTTCGCTGCGCGGGCGAGCTTCATCTCCTCGATCCACGCGGTGGCTCCGTGGACGCCAGGGCCGTCCTCGTTCGGGATGTGGAGCCTCGTGTCGGCGCCGAGCCCGACGCCCAGAAAGACCGCGTCGTAGTCCGCGAGGAGCTGCGAGCCGACCACGTCGCGTCCGACCTCCACGCCCGTCCGGATGTCGACCCCGAGCGCCCGCACCCACTCGACCTCGTGGAGGGCGTCCTCCGCATGAAGCTTGTACGGAGCGATGCCGGTCGTGTTGAGCCCGCCAGGAACGGCGCGCTTCTCGAAGATCGTGGCCTCGTGACCGAGGGTGCGCAGATACGCGGCGCACGCGAGCGACGCTGGACCTGCGCCGATGAGCGCGACCCTCTTGCTGTAATCCGACCTGGTCTGCGCGGCGAAGAGGGGCGCCTGGCTTCCGCTCGTCGCGGTGTCGACCACGCCGCCGCTCCGTGGCGGACCTGCCGTCGCGGCCGTCGCCGTCTCCGTCGCGTAGCGCTGGAGACGACCTATCTGGATGGGGGCGCGGTGCCAGCCGTTGTAGACGCAATCGCCGACGCAGAGGACCTCGACCGGACATACCCGGGCGCACGAGTAGCCCAGGACGTTCTGCTCGAAGATCGTCCGCGCGGCACCCCGCACGTTGCCCGACGCGATCTTCTTGATGAAGGTCGGGATGTCGATCTCGGTGGGGCACGCCTTGATGCAGGGGGCGTCCACGCAGTAGAGGCATCGCTCCGCTTCGGCGCGGGCTTCCGCCTCCGTGTAAGTGGGCTTCGCGTCGGGAAGGCGCGATTCGAGGCGACCCTCCGGGAGGCCTCGGGCGGGACCAGAAGCGGGACGAGGCGTGTCGGGCATGTGCGTGGGCTCAGGCCTCGAGGGCCGCGAAGCTCTGGTCGAGAATGCGAAGCGCCTCCTCCACGTCGGCCTTCCCGATGTTCAAGGCCGGAGCGATGCGGATCGTGTTGCCGTAGAGGCCGCCCTTGCCGATGAGGAGGCCGCGCTTCTTGGTCTCCTCGAAGAGGCGAACCGCGGTCTCGGGTGCAGGCGTGCGGTCCTTCACGGTCTCGTCCTTGACGAGCTCGAGACCCTGCATGAGGCCCTTGCCCCGCACGTCGCCGATGGGGCGCGGGTACTTCTTCTTGAGCGCGTCGAGGCCGTCGCGGAGGATCCTGCCCATCTTGGCGGCGTTGTCGGGGAGCTTCTCCTCGAGGATGACGTCGATCGTGGCGTTGGCCGCGGTGGAGCTCAGCGGGTTACCGCCGTAGGTGGAGATGTTGCCGCCCTTCCACGAGTCCGCGATGGCGGTCGTCGCGAGCGTCGCGCCGATGGGCATGCCGTTGGCGATGCCCTTCGCCATCGTCATGATGTCGGGCTCGACGCCTTCGTGGTGCTGGATGCCCCACATCTTGTCGCCCGTGCGCCCGAAGCCCGTCTGCACCTCGTCGCAGATGAAGACACCGCCGTACTTGCGCACGATGTCGACCGCGACCTTGAAGTAGCCGTCGGGCGCCGTGATGAAGCCGCCGACGCCCTGGATGGGCTCCGCGAGGAACCCGGCGATCTGGCCGGTCGTCGTCGTCTGGATCAGCTCCTCGATGTCCTTCGCGCACTTCACCTCGCAGCTCGGGTACTCGAGGCCAAAGGGACAGCGGTAGCAGTAGGGCGCGTGGGCGTGCTTGACGGCTGCCACCTGCGTCGGGATGACGCGGTACGAGGCGTGCGCCGTGAGCGACTGCGCGAGCAGCGATCGGCCAGAGTAGCCGTGGCGGAGCGCGATGAGCTCCGTGCGGCCGGTCGAGATCTGCGCGAGGGCCACGGCGGTCTCGTCTGCCTCGGTGCCGCTCGCCGTGAAGAAGGCCTTCTTGAGCTTTCCGGGCGCGATGGAGACGAGCTTCTCGGCGAGCTCCACGATGGGGAGCGTGGGGTAGAGCGTCGACACGTGGCCCAGGCGGTCGATCTGGGCGTGGAGCGCCGCGTTCACCTTCTCGTGTGCCTGCCCGAGGCTCACCGTGAGGATGCCCCCGAAGAAGTCGAGGTACGAGTTGCCGTCGTGATCCTTGAGCCTCGAGCCCTTGCCGCTCTCGAGCGCGATGGGCTCCTTGTAGTAGTTCGCGCAGCTGGGGAAGAGGAACTCCTTGTGCTTTGCACGAACCTCGGCGCTGCTGACGGGCTTCTTGCTCACGATTGGTTTCTCCTAGCAGAACAGAGCGATGAGACCGATGGACTCCTCCCCCCGGATTGTCGGGGGGAGGCTGGGAGGGGGGCCACGCGCCGGGCGACGGGCCACGGTGGCCCGAAGCGGGCCGACGCGGACTAGATCTTGGTGAGGTCGCCGTACGTCTCGGGGCGACGGTCGCGGTAGAACTGCCAGGTCTTTCGGACCTCCTCGATCATCTCGAGGTCGCAGGTGGCGCTGACGATCTCGTCCTTGTCCTCGCTCGCGACGGACAGCATGTTGCCGCGCGGGTCGACGATGTAGCTCGAGCCGTAGAAGCGGCCGATGTTCCAGGGCGCCTCGGTGCCCACGCGGTTGCTCGCGGCGACGAAGTAGCCGTTGGCGACCGCGTGCGCCGGCTGCTCGAGCTTCCAGAGGTACTGCGAGAGGCCCGCGACGGTGGCCGAGGGGTTGAAGACGATCTCCGCCCCGTTCAGCCCGAGCAGGCGAGCGCCCTCCGGGAAGTGGCGGTCGTAACAGATGTAGACGCCGATCTTGCCGTAGCGGGTCTGGAAGGTGGGGTAGCCGAGGTTGCCGGGCTTGAAGAAGTACTTCTCCCAGAAGCCGTTCGTGTGCGGGATGTGGTTCTTCCGGTACTTGCCCAGGTAGCTCCCGTCCGAGTCGATGACGGCCGCGGTGTTGTAGTAGACGCCGGCCTGCTCGCGCTCGTAGATGGGGACGACCATCGCCATCTGATGCTTCTTGGCGATCTTCTGCATCATCTCGGTCGTCGGGCCCGGGCAGGCCTCGGCGGCGTCGTACCACTTGGGGTCCTGGCTCGGGCAGAAGTAGGGACCGTTGAAGATCTCCTGGAGCCCGAGGATTTGGACCCCGCGCTTGCCGGCCTCCTCGATGAGGGGCAGGTGCTTCTCGAGCCCCGCGCTCTTGATCTTCTCGACCGACCAGCTCGGATCGAACGGGGTGGACGCCTGAATCAAACCGACGTGAACGTTCCTGGCCATGGGATCACCACCAACGCGCAATTGTGGTCTTGTTCTGGGTGTAGAAGAGCACGCTCTCGCGGCCGTGCGCCTTGAGATCGCCGAAGAAGCTGCCCTTGGCGCCTCCGAACGTGAAATAGCTCATGGGGGCCGCGACCCCGATGTTCACGCCGACCATCGCGGCGTCTATCTCCTTCGTGAACTTGCGGGCGTAGCTGCCGTTCGACGTGTAGATCGAGGCGGCGTTGGCAAGGGGGTGGCTCTTGGCCATCGCGATGGCGCTCTCGAGATCCTTCGCTTCGATGATGCAAAGGACCGGGCCGAAGATCTCGTCGCACGCGATGACCATGCTGGGCGACACGTTCGCGAAGATCGTCGCGCCGAGGAAGTGTCCCTTGGGGTGGCTCGGCACCGTGACGCCGCGCCCGTCCAGGAGGAGCTCGGCCCCTTCCTTCACGCCCTTGTCGATGTACTGGACGATCTTCTCCTTGTGCCGTGCGCTGATGACGGGGCCGAGCGTGACGCCCGGCTCCATCCCATAGCCGACCTTGATGCGCTTGCTCTCGGCGACGAGCTTCTCCTTGAGCTTTGCGTACGCGGGCCCGACGCCGACGACGATGCTCGTCGCCAGGCAGCGCTGCCCCGCACACCCGAACGCGCTGTCGATGATGTTGGAGATCGAGCGGTCCCAGTCGCAGTCGTCCGTGACGACCGTGAAGTTCTTCGCGCCGCCGAGCGCCTGCACGCGCTTGCCCGTCGCCCCTGCGCGCGCGTAGACGTGACGCGCGACCGGGCTCGAGCCAACGAACGAGACGCCGGCGATGTCCTGGTGCTCGAGGATGCCGTTCACCACGTCACGGCCGCCGTGTACGGAGTTGACGACGCCCGGGGGAAGCTTCAGCTCCGCGTGGATCATCTCGAAGAGGCGGTGCTGCGAGAGCGGCACCTGCTCGCTCGGCTTGACGACGAACGTGTTGCCCGTCGCGATGGCGTACGGGAGAAACCAGAACGGGACCATCGAGGGGAAGTTGTACGGAGCGATCGCGGCGAAGACGCCCATCGGCTGGCGGACGCTCACGCAGTCGATGCCGGTCGCGATCTGCTCGAGCGCGTCGCCCATCATGAGCGACGGGATGCCGGCGGCGGTCTCCACGTTGTCGATGCCGCGGCGGACGTCGCCCTTGCTCTCGTCGAGTGTCTTGCCGTGCTCCATCGTGCAGACGGCGCAGAGCTCGTCGAAGTGCTTCTCCATGATGTTGCGGAGGTCGAACAGATAGCGGGCGCGGGCGTGGGCGGGCGTCTCGCGCCACGCGGGGAAGGCCGCCTTGGCGGCGGCGACCGCGGCGTCCACGTCGCCGCTCGTGCCGACGGGGACCGAGCCGAGCGATTCGCCCGTGGCCGGGTTCGAGAGCGGCATGTACTCGGGGCCGCTCGATGCGACCCAGCCGCCGTTGACGTAGTTGCGAATCTTCTCGACGTGGAGCTTCTGCATGGCCGTCCTCGGGTGAAATTCTGCCGGAAAAACGCGCCCGCGTCCCCCGTAGAGGGCTGCTCCGTCCCACCTGGGACGGTCGTGGTCAAGGGGAAATGCTGAGCTCGGGCCGCCCGGCGCAACGATAAATGAAGTGATAGCGGAACGCGCGTACGCCGTTTGCACCGTGGGCGTCCGGCGGCGCAGCGTCGCGCCGTCGGACGAAGGGAGTCGACCATGAATGCCGGCTATTCGAACGACAACCCGCGGAACGAGGGCCGCGTGGCCAAGGCAATCGAGCAGCAGACCTCGAGGCTCCCGTCGGACCTCTTCTTGTGGGGTGCAGCGGGGGCCTGGATTGCTTCGGGGATTCTCAGCTTTGCCGCGGTGCAGCGTTTCCGCGCGTTCGGCCCACCGCGCCTCCTCCCCATCGCTCGGGCCGTGGGGTCGCTCGCGCCCATCTTTCTCATCCTGGGCGTCTACAACAAGCTCGTGAAGGTGGTCGGGCCGGGGCGGCGGCTCGACTGAGCCAGCTGCCGCGGCGTGTCATCCATTTCGGTGACGCAGGGAGACGGCGGGCGCCGGAATGCCCTGGCGGCCGCCCGGGTTCACCGTCCATGGGGACGCTCACGATCGGCAGCTACAACATCCAGAAGGGCATGGGCGTCGATCTGCGTCGCGACCTCGATCGCACCGCGGGGGTGCTCGCGGAGATGAATTGCGACGTCGTCGGGCTCCAGGAGGTGCTTCTGGGGGGCGAGCCTGAGAGCGGAGTCGTGGGGCGCGACCAGGCGGATTACCTGGCCGCGCGCCTCGGGATGACCTCCGTGGTGGGCGTCACGCGGCCGCATGCCGGCGGGCTGTACGGCAACGTCGTTCTCACCCGGCTGCCCGTCGCCTCCGTAGAGCGTCGCAGCCTCAGCTTCGGGACCCGTGAGCCCCGGGGCGCCCTGCGCGTGTCGGTCGTTGCGTTCGGGCGCACCGTACACGTCCACAACTGCCACTTTGGTCTGGGGCCCGGCGAGCGCCGGTTCCAGCTCGCCGAGCTCCGCCGGTTCCTTGGCGAGAGCGAAGGGGCGAGGGTCGTGATGGGGGACTTCAACGAGTGGTACTCGGGTCCCGTCAGCGCGTCCCTGTGGCGCGGGCTCGCGTCACGGGCGCCCGCGGCGCCGCGCACGCACCCCGCGTTCTACCCGCTGTTCGCGCTCGACCGCCTCTACTGTGACGCGGAGCTCGCTCCCGGGGAGATGCGAGCACACAGGACCGAGAGGTCGCGCGTTGCGTCCGACCACCTGCCGGTCGTGGTGACCGTCACGGTTGGAGAAGAGGCCGGAGCGCGCAAGGCCTCCTGAGTCAGGTGAGCTCGCGCGTTGCGCTCGGTACGTCGCGAAGCGTCCCCCGCACCACCACGCTGCCTGGCCCGAACGCGACCTGAGGGGCGCTAGCGTCGGTTCTTCGGCACGAGAAGAACCCGCACGGCTCCGGCCGCTAGGGCTTCGAGGTGAACGTCAGCGGTACCTGGAGCGTTGAGCCCTTCGGCCCCGGCGCGTCGAACTGCGCGTTGCGCGCCTTCCGCTGGAGACAGCTTACGACCTGCGGCGAGAGGCCCGAGTTGCTCAGGGTATCCGCGGCCAGAACCCCGCCGTTCGGATCGATCTTCAGGGCGAGCACGACTTTCCCCGACATCGCCGGGTCGGAGCTCAGGCCCTGGTTGTAGCACTGGCGGAAGCCGGGGCGCAGGCCGGCGAGGACGCGGTCGGCGTTCGGGATCGGGTTGCTCGCGTCGGGTGCGCCCGCTTCGACCACGCCGGTCGGCGAGTTGTCCACCGGCGCGTCGGCGTCCCGGTAAGCGGGCGGGCCTCCGTACACGGCGGCCTGCGCGACGAGGCTGCCGAGGCCAGCGTCGACCGGGGAGGGCGCGGGCGTGGGTGCGGGGGCGCCGTACGCCGGAACCGTGGTCGGCTCTTGCTGCTGCTGCTTGTCGGCGCTCCCGGCGTCGCTCGGCGTTGCGGTCTCCTTCGAGCAACCTGCGACGGCCACCGCCGCGAACGCGACGAGCGCCGCTCGCGAGAGGCGTTCGGCGGGCGCGCGCGGCACGTACCCCGCGAACGAGGGAGGGACGGCGGCGCCGCAGAAGGGGCACACCCGCTCGGTCGCGCGGACGTGGCGCGCGCAGGACGGGCAGGGGACGAGAGATGGGCGGCCGGCGGGCATGCCGGCGAGCGTACCAGGCGCTGCGGTCTCACGTCGGTCGCGGCTGCCCGCGTGGCGTGAGATCCCGCTAGGTCGGGCAGACACGCGAGGTCTCTGGCGTGAGACCCCGCCACAGTGGGCAGGCAGGCGAGGCCTCTCGCGGGCGGACGAGTGCGTCGACGAGCCCTCTGTGCGAGGCCTCTCGCGGGCGGACGAGTGCGTCGACGAGCCTCCGTGCGCTCGCCCATTCTTCGTCGTCGGCCTTCCGTCCCTGAAAGGCAGACCTGACCCTGTCCCGAGAAAGATTCCGGTAGAAACGAGCTGTTGTTATCGCAGCTGCCCCAACGAGGAATTCGGCTACCGGTCCGCGCCCGCTGCGCAGCCCATCACCCCTGGGTGTTCACCCTTCCGTATCCGTCCAACGCTACCGGACGGCGATGAGAAGGACACCCAGGGGCTTCTTGTCGCCCACTCGTACCAATGACAAGACCATCGTCTGCGGCCGCGCGCGGACGTCACGCGTGCGACCTGCGGACTGACACAGCAACGTCGGTGCCAGCGCCCCGGCGCCGCCTTCACGGGAGAACCGCGTCGCCCAGCTGTCCCGGCCACCGTCCCCCCCGTCCGTGGACACCCCCCGGGTCGCCCTAAACGGCTAACGGCCGTGCCAGGGCGGGAGGGGCATCACGCGCTCCGCGTGGGCCGGGCCTCGCTCTGGCCCGTCACTTCTCGCTCGGACCCGGGTCGCGTGGTGCCAAGCCCGGTCCCTTGTCGCCCGGAGCGTGGTTGACGCGCGGGGGCTTCGGGGGCGCGGGCGCGGGCGGCGGGGGCGGGGGCGTGGGAGCCGCGCTCTCTGCAGGCGGCGGCCCTTGCATCCGCGAGCGCATCGCGCGGACGGAGTCGTCCCCCTCACCCTTCGGGTCGATCGCCCTGGCCTCGTCCAGCTTGGCCTGGCACTCCTCGTAACGGCCGGCGTTGCATAGCGCCGCCGCGTCCGCGCGCAGCCTCTTCGCGACCTCCGGCGCCGACGTCGCCGCGTCGACCACTGTGACGCCTGCGTCCGCGGCGACGTTGCGATCGGGGCCCTTGTCCCTGCGCATCCACAGGTAGAGAAGCGCCGCGGCCGCCACCGCCACCATGCCCCAACCGCTCAGGAGATCCATCGGCGATCCCCGCCCTCGGCGCGCCTTGGCCGCCGTGGGCTTCGTGCGCCCGCCGAGGTCTCGGGGCGCCGGCGCGTCGGCGCCCCGCGTGCGCGCCAGGAGCTTCGCGAGGTCGCCCTCGGTGTAGCCGGCCTCCGCGAGCTCGCGCTTGTGCGCCTCGGGCGACATCGCCCCGACCTCCTCCACGGTGCGTGCGGCATCGTCGTGACGCTCGAGCTCCTCGAGCACATGCTCGGGCGTCGGGCCCGGCGGTCTGGAGGTAGCGTCCGTCATGAGTCCTCTCCCTCGTCGTCGCCTGCGCCGGCCATCCGCGCGGCGGTCGCGGCGACCATGCCCTCGGGCGAGGGGCGGGAGGGGCGGTCGGGGTCGGCGTCGATCAGCACACGCAAGTGGTACTTCACGCGCTGGCGCGTGGCATTGACCTCGGCGGTCGAGAGGGCGAAGCGGTCGCCGAACTCGAGCGGCTCGAAGGTGCCGGCGACGACGTCCTCGAGCAGCGCGCGACCCTGGACGTCCAGCTTGGCGGCCGCGTCGGCGATGATCTCGAGGCCCCGCTGGGTGCGCGCGTTGTGCGCGAGCATGCGCGCCGGGTCGGTCGTGGCGGTGGTGAGACGGGACTCGGCGCTCTCGTCCATGAACCAGAAGCGGCGGTTCACGCGGTGTGCGTCGATGGCTTCGGAGTAGACAGCGCAGATCATGAAGAGCTGGAGGTTCGGATGCCGGGCGGGGTCCCAGCGCTTGCCCTTGCCCCCGAGGGCCCGGGAGCGCACCGACGCGTACGCGCTCTGGCACGCGTCCTCGGCGGCGCTCCGGTTCTTGCCGGTGACGCGCATCGCCGCGACCATCATGGCGCGCAGAATGGTCGACCAGTCTGCGTCGTCGAAGAGGCGGAGGACCTCGGTCTGCGGTGCAGGAGGGAGCTGGGAGGGCACGCAAGCTCGAGCGTACCCGATCCGGGGAAAGCGGGAGTCCGGGGAAAGCGGGAGTCCGGGGAAAGCGGGAGTCCGGGGAAAGCGGGAGGGAGGCCGCAGCCACGGCCTCCCTCCCATCCTGTCCCTACCTGGGCCTACCTGGGGCCTCGCCCGCCGCCCGCCGCGTCACGCGGTCAGGGCGTGCGGGGCGTGCCGTTCCCCGTGGCGGGCCCGTTCGTCGCGACGGGCGCCACCGTCGGCGGCTCGAGCGACGCGTCGCTCGCGTTGATGGTCACCGTGGTGATGGGGGCGCCCTTCACCTTGGCCTTGTCGCGCGGGGCGACGGTGCCCCGTGCCTTGCGCGTCTCCACGCCTCGGGCCTGCGCGACGACCTTGGACAGCGCGGTCTTCGGCGCGGGCTTCGTGGGCGGAACGAGGCTGAAATCAGCCAGCTTGTCCGGTGCGTTGCTGTAGTTGAGGCGGAGAGCCGCCTTCAGCTGCGTGACATACTCCTTGGTCTCTGCTTGCTGGGCGCGGTCTGCTTCCACTGCAGCCATGTACGCTGCGTACGTGGTGACCTTTGCCTGTCCCGCGGCGACCCGCGCCTGCATGACCGAGAGCATCTCGGTCGGCGGGTGCGATGCGCCCGCAAATACCAGCGCGGGCAGCGTCGTCGCGTTCTTCTGGAGGCCTGCGGCCAGGCCCTCGTCCTCGTTCAACTGGTCGGTCTTCGTGAGCTTCGTCGTAGCAGCCATGGTGGTGTCCGTTCGCGAAGAGCCTCGGCGCGACGTCGCGACGGGGCTCGTACGGGAGGAGGGGGCGTCGCGTCATGCGGCGTCTCCTGCCTCTCACCGGGTACACGGGGCTCGGAGGGCGATTTGAGAACGACGCCGTGCTTTTTCTTTCGAAAGCTCGTGAGTGGCGGAAAGGACGCGCTTTTTCGGCCCCCCGCGGCCAGCGTTTCCGCGCGAGCGACCAAGCCCGCGCCGCGTGCGGCCAAGGTTTCGACGCGAGCGACCAAGCCCGCGCCGCGTGCGACCAAGGTTTCGACGCGAGCGACCAAGGCCGCGCCGCGTGCGACCAAGGTTTCGACGCGAGCGACCAAGCCCGCGCCGCGCGCGACCAAGCCCGCGCCGCGCGCGACCAAGGTTTCGACGCGAGCGACCAAGCCCGCGCCGCGCGCGACCAAGCCCGCGCCGCGCGCGACCAAGCCCGCGCCGCGCGCGACCAAGCCCGCGCCGCGCGCGACCAAGGTTTCGACGCGCGCGACCAAGCCCGCGCCGCGTGCGACCAAGCCCGCGCCGCGCCCGACCAAGCCCGCGCCGCGCGCGACCATGGTTGCAGCGAACGCGACGAGGGTCGCAGCAGGCGCAACCAGGGTTCCCGGGCGACCGGCCAGCGTTGCACCGCGACGAGCGGGACGATCTGCAAGACGAACGACACGACGCCGCGGGCCGAGCTAGGCTCCGGCGCCGATGACCCCCCGCTCCCGGCTCGCGGCCTGGCTCCTCGTCGCGCCCCTCGCCGGGCCCGTCACCATCGGCGCCGTCTTCGCGCTCGACGCAGGTTGCCGCCACGCGCCGCCCCCGCCCGACGTGCCGCCGTCCACCGTCGCTCGCCTGGAGGCTCCCCGGCAGGCGCCCCACGCCTACGGCCGCGCGGGGGACCTCGTCCTCCAGGACGGCTCCGGGGCCAGCCTGACCTTCGCCGCCTCGCCGGACCAAGCCGGCCACCGGCCGCTCCACGGCGCCCTGCTCGACGCGGCCCTGGGCGCCGCCGACCGTACCGACGCGCTCCTCTGGTGGCGTGCCGGCTGGATCGACCTCCAGAACCGCCTCCACGTCGGCCCCGCCGAGACGGTCCGAGGCTTCGCGTGCAGCAAGGGAGCACAAGGCATCGAGGTCGCGGGCAAGATCGACGGCGCCACCGTCGAGTCGACCGTGTGCCCGACCTCGCCCGGCACCTTCGTGGTGCTCACGCAGGCGAAGGATCTCCCCTTCGGCGCCGTGCTCGGCGACGAGCTGAACCCCGGAACGTCCACGATCCTCGCCGACGGCGACGGCGCAGCCGTGGAGGGCGACCGGACGTCGTCCTTCGTCGCGCTCGCGGACGCGGGGAGCGCCATCCTCATCGAGGCGCTCAATATGCGCGTGCAGCGCCACCGCGTCCACATCGCAGCGGAGTCGTTCCCCGCGCCCGTCGTCCTTCGCTTCGACGGGCCGCGTGTCACGCGCACCCTCCGCGTGCTCGACGGCGACGCGCTCGACGCCCTCGGCGCCGCCTCCTCGGCGACCCGCAGCGTCGTCGCCGGCCTCGAGGGTGACCTGGCCGCGGAGATTCACCTGCTCGACGCCGCGGGGCACTCGCTGGCGCACGGGGCGTCCACGGCGCCGCGCGTCCTGCACGTGCCGCCGGGGTTCGCGACGTCGATCGAGGTCCGCGACGACGGGGGCGTCCTCGCGTCGCGCGCGCCGCTCGCGGGGCTGGGCCCGCGCTTCGTGGTCCCCCTCGCCGACCGCGGCGAGCTCACGCTCCGCTACGTCGAGCCGCCGGCGACCCCGCTTCCCGTGCACGTGCTCTTCCGCGCGCTCGAGAGCGTCGAGGAGCCACGGCCGCGCGTCGCCGAGGGCGGCTTCGCGGCGGGACGCTCGGTCTACCTCTTCGGAGGCACGGGCGCCGTCAGACTCGCGCCGGGCCGCTACCACATGACCGCGTCCCACGGGATCACCTACGGCATCGACGAGCGCGACGTCACGGTGACGGCGAACGGCCACGAGAGCATCGACGCCGTCCTGAGGCCCGTGACCGATACGACCGGGTGGACGTCCGGGGACTTTCACCTGCACTCTGCACCGAGCCCGGACGCCCCCGTTTCGCTCGACGAGCGTGTTGCGAGCCTCGCGTGCGAGGGCGTCGAGCTCGCGGTGGCCACGGATCACAACCGGATCTCGGACTACAAGCCGAGCGTGGCGCGCCTCGGCCTGGCCGATCGCATCGTGGCGGTCAGCGGCGACGAGATCACCTCGAGCGGCCGCGCGTCGTGGGGCCACTTCAACGCGTACCCGCTGCCCCTCGCCGCCGGTGCGCCCGAGGACGTCGTGCCCCCGTACTTCGACACGGCGCCGGCCGACATGTTCGCGGCGGCGCACGACGCGGGCGCGCGCATCGTCCAGGTGAACCACCCGCGGATGGAGCCGCACATCGGCTACTTCGATCTCACGCACCTCGACGAGGCGACCGGCAACGCGGACCCCGCGTTCTCTCCGGCGTTCGAGACGGTCGAGGCCTTCAACGGCATGTGGATCGAGACGCCGGCGAAGGTGCGCGAGGGTGCGATCGATCTGGTCGCGCTGGCGCGGCGGGGCATGCGCGTCACGGCGACCGGCAACAGCGACTCCCACCAGCTCCTCTACGAGGAGGCGGGCTACCCGCGCACGTTCGTCCACGCGCCCGCGCAGCCCATCGCGGGCCGCGAGGATCGCGTGCTCCTCGCGATGCTCCGCGGGGACACGACGGTGAGCTCGGGCCCGTTCGTCGAGCTGCTCGTGGAGGGCCGCGGCCCCGGGTCGGTCGTGCCGCTCCCCGTCTCGCACCAGCTCCGCGTGCACGTCCGCGTGTCGGCGCCCGCGTGGGTGCCCGTCGAGCACGTCGAGATCTGGCACGACGACGCCATCGCTCGCCGCTTCGACGTGCCGAAGAAGGCCGTGGACGGCGTCCGCTTCGAGCAGGACCTGGACCTCCCGTTCGACGGCGACGGCACCGTCCTCGCGTGGGCCGACGCCGACACGCCGCTCCCCGACGTGCTCCCGTACCCGCACGCGCGCGCGATCGGCTTCACCGGCCTCGTCTACGTGGACGGCGACGGCGACGGCAAGGTCAAGGTGCCGGTCAAGGCCGGCGGTACACGCTGACGATGGGCACGCCGTCGTGCTGCACGATGTACGCGGGAGCGTCGGTGCCGTAGGCGCCCCAGATCGTGTAGTCGACCTCGCTCATGTGCAGCTCGTGGTGGACGAGCGAGTACATCGCCTCGTGCGGCGCGCCCACCGCGCGGAGATCCTTGCGCACGCGCCCCTCGTCCTGCATGTGGCTCCAGGCGTCCCACGTCGTGTCGTGGATGAAGACGGTGGCGCCCGGCGGCGCCTTCGCGTCGAGGTACTCGGCGGCCGCGTTCTCCGTCGTGTGACCCCAGAACCCGCGGTTCAGCCCCAGGTCCGCGCCGCCCGCCGTCCCGCCTGCGAGCGGCACGTAGGTCGACAGGCCGAACGCGCCCGCGTGCAGGGTGACGAGGAGCGGCGCGAGCAGCACGCTCACGAGCAGGCCTCCCTCGGCGGCCTGCGCCGATAGCCCATGCCACAGAGGCCGCGCGCGCCGCAGCGCACCCAGGGCGAGCTCGTACCCGCGGCCCGCGAAGAGCGCGAGGACGGGGTAGGCGGGCATCCAGTGCTTGGTCCCCCCGAAGATGGGCGTCTTGGGCGAAAGGAGCCAGGGGGAGATGGCGGCGAAGAAGGCGAGCGCGAGAAGCAGGTCCGTCTCGCGCCGGTCGCGCGGCGGAGCGGCGCTGCCGGTCCTCCCGGCCAGGGACGCCCACACCCGACGCCCCGCGACGCCCGCGCGCTCCACGGAGCCGATGCCGAAGAGCAGGAGGGTGACCGACGGCACGGTCGCGAGGACCATGACTGGCAAGTAGAGGCGGGGAGAGGGCGCGGCAAAGTAGTTTTTGCCGAGAAACTCCATGTTGTAATAGGCGTGGTTCGTGTGGAATGCGAAGTAGGCCTCGAGCCTCGGCAGCGTGTCGTTCCACATGTGCGGCCAGAGCGCGAGGAACACGATCGGCCCGACGATCGCCATCGAGACGACGCTCGAGGGGACGACGATGCGCCCGTGGCCCAGCCCGCGGAGGATCGCGCGCCTGTGGACGAAGAAGGCGTGCGGGACGAGCACGGCGGGGAGGATCCACGCGTTGTGCTTCGTCTCGAGCGCGAGCCCGAACACGATGCCCGTCGCCAGCGCCCACCCGAGGCCGCGCGTCTCCTGCGCGCGCCAGTGGACGTAGACGCACAGGATCCACATCGTCACGATGGGCATGTCGAAGCAGGCGAGGTGCGCGTGAAAGAACACCTGCGGCATGAGCCCGAACGACGCGGCCGCGACGAGGCCCGCCCGCCTGCTCCACGCCCGCGCCCCGAAGAGGTAGGTCGTCCACAGCGCCACCCCGGACATCAGGATCGCCGGGAAGCGGAACGCCGTGCTGGCGTCGTGGAAGACGTGCCACTTCTCGTGGAGGAGAAGCCACGAGATGCCGAAGAGCGACTTCATGAGCGCCGGGTGCTCGTGGTTGTAGTCCCACGCGGAGTCGACGGCGCGCCGGTCGAAGGCGGCGCTGCCGTGCTCGAAGAGCAGGCGGAACCATCCGACGTAGTCCGTGCCCGCGCGGAAGTAGAAGCTCTCGTCGCGCGTGAAGCCGAGCCCGCGCACGGTCGCGAGGAGCCACGCGACGTAGACGGTGCACAGCGCGGCGCCGACGGCGTGGTCGCGCCAGCCGATCCTGGCCGGGAGCTTCGAGGGCCTTGAGCTCACAGCGTGCTGGCCTCGAAGAGGTAGGTGCGCCGGTCGGCGCGCGGCGTGCTCACCTCGACCACGAGATCGCCCTGTTGCCCCTCGAGCTCGGGCGTCGCGAGCTCGAACGACTTCCAGCCCTCGCCGTCGTGGTGGACGTACGTGCCGAGGACCTTGTCGTCCACCGTGAGCTTCAGGGTGACGGGGGCGCCGCGCTCCTCGCGCTCTGCCTCCACGTAGAGCCCGTGGTGACCGCGGAGGGCGCGGCCGAAGTGCACGCCCTGAAAACGCATCCGCAGGGGCGGGCCGCTGCCGGGGGGCGCGAAGATCGCGCGGTGTGGGTTGTAGTCGAGGTCGGGGAAGACGCTGATGCCGACGAAGCTGCCGCCCGGGCACGCGAAGCGGTTGGCCGGGACGGCGGGGCCAAAGCCCGTGCTGCCGCTCTCCGCGCCGCGCCGCGCGAAGGGGCACGCGTCGCTGCCGCGCGAGACCGTGAGGTGCGCGGGATCGACGAGCGAGAGGAGGTCCTCCTTCACGACGAGGGGCGACGGGTTCTCCCACGTCGTCACGGTGACGCGACCGAGCTTCTTCGCCGCGACGCGGCGCCAGCCAGCGAGCTCGCCCGCGTGTCCGCCGCGGATGGACACCTCGAAGGCGCGCGCGAAGCGCGTGTCGTCCGCGCGGGCCTCGCGCGCCATCGACGCGAGGCCGTCGCCGAACACCATCCGCCCGATGGGGTCGGTCCAGCGCGGGGCGAACAGGATGAGGTCGTCCGGCTTCACCTGCGCGGCGACGTAGTCACGCGCGAGCGCCCAGTCTCCGTTGGGTACGACTGACGTGACCTCGCGGACGTGCGCCCCGACCTCGATCACCCCGAGCACGGGCACCGCGAGGAATGCCCAGAGCCTCCACCGGGCCACGGCAGGGGTCGGCACCCGCGGCGGCGGCGCGGGCTCCTCGCCAGCCGGTTTTACGCCGCTTCCGCCGGCCTCGTGAGCGACGTCCGGCTCCCGAGCAGAGGGCTCGCTCACAGGCTCGGAGGCATTCACGGCGCGGCAGCATACACGGTAGGAAACGCCTCAGGGATGGCGGACGCCGACGAGCTCGACTTCGAAGCGCACGCCGGCGCGCGGCGGCACCTCCGGCTCCTTGCCGCCGCTGCCGAACGCCTGGTCTTGTGGCACGAGCAGCTCGCGCTTGCCCCCCGTCCGCATGCCGCGCACTCCCTGGCTGAGGCCGCGCATGGCGTCGTCTCCCCCGACCCTGAACGAGAGCCCCATCACGCGGAACGGGTGCGACCCGTCCATGAGCGTCCCTTCGTACCGAACCTGGACGTTGTCGCCCGGCCTGGCCACGTCTCCCGTGCCGACGACCTCGTCGTTCATGACGAGCTGGTCGGGGCCAGGATCGACCCGCTCCTGGGCCGCCTGGCCCGGCTGGGCGACGCGCTCGTAGAGGTGCCAGCGCGACCCTTCGTAGCGGCTCTCCACGCGGCCGACCGTCTCGTTGTACCGGAAGCTCCAGGGCACCTTCTTGCCGTGGACGGTCCGGACGAGGAAGTAGTCGAAGGAGTCGCCCCATCTACTCCAGTCGAACATGTCGGGCTGCCACTCGAACCGGGGCGGGAAGGGGGCGGGAGCGGCGCCTGGCCGGTACGTCACCGGCGAGTGCGGCAGCTCGACGAAGCCCCACGCCGCCATCCCGCCGACCCGCGACTGGTAGTACTGGTGCGCGTGCATGTAGGCGGGCAAGAACACGAGCTCGCTGCTGCGGTTGTCGTAGATGAGCCCGAGCAGCTTCTTGCCCGGTGCGGTGTGCGCGAGCGCCTCGTCGAGGTCCCCCATCTCGCGGTCGAGGCGGTGGAAGTGGTCGACGTGGACCGAGCACGCGTAGGCGGCGAGCCCGATTAGCCCACCTCCGACCAGCAGGCGCACGCGCGTGGAGAGCGCGACCGGGGCGAGTATGGGCAGGAGCGCCAGCGCCAGGACGATGAACCGCGCGTTGATGCCGCCGACGAGCTTGTAGCTCTCGGGCCCGAACAGGTACGTGGCGACCCCCAGCGCGAGGACCGCCTCCGGGGCGCCGAGCCCGAAGGATCCCTTCTTCTCGGGACGCCAGGGCGCCCACGCCGCGATTCGCAGGACGAGCAGCGCGCCGATGGCGACGGTGAAGAGGAGCGCGAGCCGTTCACCGGCCCCGTCCGTGTAGACGCGGAACGAGTGGTCTTGCCAGCGCGAGAGGTTCTCGAGGGCGGGCGTGAAGGTGACGTGCGAGTCCTCGACCCGCGCGGCGCCGTCGATCCGGCCGCCCGCCTCGCCGTGCTCGAGCACCTGCGAGTTGTGGAGCCACACGAAGAGCCCCACCACGGACGGCACCGCGGCGAGCCCACCGCCCCACGCGGACGTGACCGCCTGGCGCATGCCGACGGTCTTCACCATGCAGAGCGTCTGGACGACGCACGCGACGGCGAGCCAGGCGTAGGTGTACGGGTGCGCGTAGAAGCACACGAGCGCCGCGAGCCCGAAGAGGGCGGCGCGGGGAACGGTCGGCCTCCGGACGAACCACGCATGCGCAGCGAGGCCGAGGATGGCGACCGTCACGCCCAGGGCGAAGTTCAAGAAGCCGAAGAACGCCTGCATGTTGATCGCGACGAGCCCGGCGGCGGCCGCGGGGATCATGCTTCGCTTGTGCGCGGCCAGGAAGGCCGCGACCGCGAGCGGCAGCCCCGCGAGGGTCAGCACGAGGACGACCCTCCCACCGACCTCCGTGCTGAGGACCTTCGCGATGAGGGCCGCCGGCAGGTAAAACGAGAAGTACTGGCTCTTGCCGAGCGCCAGCTCGTAGTACGGCGCGAAGCGCGGGTCCGAGCTGTGGGCGATGCTCGCGATCTGCGCGAGGTGGTCCGGGTAGTCGACGAACGGGATGAACCTGGCGAGGCACAGCGGCAAGGCCACGCCCAGGACGGCGCAGGCCAGCACGACCCACGCGACCCGGGTCTCGGTCGCCGGGCCGACCTCCTCGCGAGCCTCAGGTACGTTCGTCTCGGGCGCGCTCGCTTCGGGAGCGCTCGCTTCGGGCGACGCCGCGGGGACGTTGTCCTCCGGCGGAGGCGTCGACGGCGGCCCGCCCGCAGGGCTCGCCTGGTCCTTGGCTCTCTTCTGTTTGGCCATCCCGGGGCCTCTTACCACGGCGCCCGTGCGGCCAGGTCAGTCGCCGACGTGCGGCGTGACCCGGGAGAGCTCCCGCGCCGCGAGGGCCGCCGCAGGCGCGAGAAAGGAGAGCGTCCCAGGTCACGTCACTGCATGCACGAGCGCCCGCCACGCCGCGCGCGAAGGCCACCCGACCGCCTTCGCGACCTCCTCCCGGAGCCTTGCCGGGCGCCTCGCGCAGTCCGCCACGAACGCGCGACGCGCATCCGCCACTCTCGCCTGCGCGGCCGCGTCCAGCTGCGGCAGGAGCCAGGCCTGGAGATCCCACGCGAGCTCGGCGTGCGCGACCTCGTCGGCGGCAATCTGCGCGTACGCGTCCCGCAGGGCGGGGTCAGCCGCGCGCTCGCTCTGGTAACAGAGGACCGCTGCTCCAACTGTCTCACGGCCGCATCCCTCGACGGCGTTCTCGCGCGCGAGAGCCTCGAGCGACCGCGCTCGCCTCGGCGCGCGGTGCGCGCGCAGGCGACGAACGGCGCACCCACGGGCCTCCGCGGCCCGACGAAGGACGCGCGCGTGGGTGACCTCCTGGCGCGCAGCGCGTCGCGCGCGGGCGACGAGATCCTCCGGCGCCCCGTGCGCCGCGAGCTCACGCGCAAGCTGCTCGAAGGCCCGCACGGAGCTCGCCTCGAGCGCGGCGCCGTCGGCCAGGAACGTGCCCAGCGGATCGTGCCCGGGAGAGCCGGCGGGCGCCACGAGCCCTGCGGGGAAGCGTCCCGCAGACACGCAGATGCACGTGACGGTGAAGTCTCCGCTGTCGAGCGCCTCCACGTCGCAAGAAAAGGACGCCCCGCCACAGTTGGCTGCGCATGCGCTGCCGTTGCTCGAGCCGCTGTTGTCGCCAACGACGAGGCCGGGTGCCAGGCACGGAACTGTGACCGACGAGCAGGGCGTCGAGACCATGAGCAAGCACCGGGGATCGGGCGGGGCGGCGTCGGCCGGGGCGCTGGCATCTGCGGCGTCGGCTCTGGCGTCCGTCGTGGTATCCGGCCCGGCGTCGGCGATGGGCGCATCGACGGTCGCGTCGCCCGCGGCATCAGCAATGCCGACGAGCCCTGTGTCGTCGGCGTCGTCGGCGCCATCGATCGTGGCGTCCGGCTCGGGAGGGGAGTCCGCCGTGGCATCCGCGGGGGCCTGCCCGGCGACTGCACCGCCACAAGCTGCCAGTGCGCCTGCACCGACGCACGCGCACGACACGGCCAGCGCGTCGACGACCGCGCTCCGCAGGACTGCTGCTACGAACCCTTGTCGCATGGCTCTCCTTCGCATCGTTCGATGGTGCGCTTGCTCGTCATCGGCCCTGGCACGCCCCCGCTGTCCACGCGCCACCCTGGCAATCGAACTTGCTGAGGCAACAGGACGACGGCCCCCAGTAGGAGCAGGACTGACCTTCCACCGCGCAACTCCCCCCGTCCGGCGGAGCGGAAAGTGGGCAGCCGGAGCCCATCGTGCAAAACCACGAGCAACCACCTCCGCACGCGAGCGGATGGCCGCACCCGTCATCCGTCGGGTTGTCGCATACCGACGGTCCGCACAGCTTCGGGATGCACGCGTCGGGTCCGCCGTCCGGGATCCCCACGCACGCAGACCCCGTGCATGTCTGCCCCGAGGCGCACCTGCCGCACTGGATGAGCTCGCCGAAGCCGTCGCTCGCCAGGCCGCATACGATCCCTTGCGACTGGCACGACTGGAGGCCGCCCTGGCAGAGCATCCCCGACAGACACTGGCAGTTGCCTCGCGGGTAGTGGCACGCGAGGCCTTCGGCCGGGCAGGCAGCCGGGCTGTCGTAGGCGCCCGGGCACCGCGGATCGTTCGGCTCGTCCGAGGCGTCGTTCGAAGCATCGTCGTCGATGGACGTGTCGGCTGGGGCGTCGAAGGCGTCCGGCGCGCTCGTGGCGTCGGGCGCTTGCGGGCCGGTCCCGGTGTCCGACGCGGTGTCCGACGTCGAGGCGTCCTGCTGGGCCGTGGCGTCGTGATGCGCGTCGCCCGCCGCCGCGTCCGTCGCTCCACGCGAGGCGTCGACGGTCGTATCCAGCGGAAAGTCGATGACGGTTCGCCCGCACGCCGCAGCGAGAAGGCACAGCGCGAGCGCACTTCTCGCGTGGAGAGCTTTCATCGCGAGGTCAGGCTCAACGTACCCCGAAGGTACCAAGGATGCTGACGCGACGACCGGTTGCGTACATGCTGCACTTCATGGCCGGTCCCACGCCAGTCCGTCTCGCCGTGCGAACGAAGCTCCTCGCCCTGGCCGTCGCCCTGTGGGCGCCTCTTGCGGTGGCCTCGTGCGGTAGCCGGACGGGCCTGTTCGTCCTCGAGGAGGTGCCCGCACCCGCGGACGCTGCCCCGCCGGCCGATGCCGCCGATGCGGCGCCCGACGTGGCGCCCGACGTGTCCGCGGACGCGGGGGTCGACTCCTTCGAAGCGCCCGACGTCAGCTTCGACGCCCTGCCTCCGATCGACGCGTTCTTTCCGCCGGACGTCCAGATCGACAACTGCCCCGACGCCGGCGGCACCCTCATCTACGTGCTCACGGCCGAGAACCAGATCTTCAGCTTCTACCCGCCAACGCTGGTGTTCACCCTCGTGGGTACCGTCGACTGCCCGACGTCGGCCACGCCGTGGTCCATGGCGGTGGACCGGACGGGCGTAGCGTACTCCGTGTTCGCCGACGGCAACCTCTTCCAGCTCGACACGGCCACCGCCGCCTGTGTACCCACGACGTTCGTACCTGGGCAGATGGGTTTCCTGACGTTCGGCATGGGCTTCGTCGCGGACACGAACGACACGGGTGAGACGCTCTTCGTCGCCGAGGACAGCTTCTCCGGCGGGACGAAGCAACTCTCGGCGGGCCTCGGCTCGATCGACACGACGTCGTTCGCGCTCCGCTTCGTCGGACCGTTCAACCCGGCCGCCGCGGGGCCCGAGCTGACCGGCACGGCCGACGGCCGCCTCTTCGGCTTCTACACGAACGCGGCGGGCTCCGGCTCGCACATCATCGAGATCGACAAGAACACGGGCAACCTCCTCGCCGACAACGCGCTGCAGGTGGGCGGGCCCGACGACGGCTACGCGTTCGCCTTCTGGGGCGGCGACTTCTGGGTGTTCACCTTCAGCGGCGGCCCGACGCAGATCACCGAGTTCGACCCGGCGACCCAGACGGAGACCCCGATGGGGACGATGGTGGAGGGCGTGGTCGGAGCCGGCGTATCGACGTGCGCGCCGCAGTGACGACTACGCCTCGACCCAGCGAAGCGCCGGCCCGGCGATGAGCCCGGCGTGCAGGTAGAGAGCTGGTAGCCAGCGCGGTATCTTCACGACGTCCGGCGCGAGGTAGGCGAACAGACCGAGGGAGCTCAGGGTGTGCTCGACCGCGGGTCCGAGGATCGCGACGAAAAGCGAGTAGACGGCGAGCCACCTCGGCACGCCGCGCACGACGCGAACGAGCCACGCGAGCGTGAGAACCCCGAGGACCACGTCCGGCTCGTAGGCGAACAGCGCGGTGAAGACGTACGCCGCGATGAACGCGAGGCTCGGTGCGGCGATCACGTTGACCGAGGTGTCACGCTCGCGATCGCCGCCTCCGAGCAGCCGGCGCACGGGAATGGCTCCCACGAGCATCGCGACCGACGAGCCCGCGAAGAGCAGTGGAACCCACCAGGCCTGCTGCCAGGCGTCGGGGTGGGCGTAGTAAAGGATGCCGAAGGCGGCGTGCAGGTGATCGCAGACCGTGCACACCACCGCGCCCGCCGTGGCGAGCAGCGCCACGCGCATGCCGACCGTCACGGGCGGTCGAGAGCCTAGAGGCTGAACGTCGACCGCTTCACGAACCGCCCATCGCCCTTCTTCCCGAGGTACTTGAAGTCCTGGACGACGACGTTGCCGCGCGACAGCACGTGCGACGGCGCCCCGACGACCTCACGGCCCTCGAACGGCGAGTAGTCGACCCTCATGTGGAGCGTCTTCTCGCTCAGCACGTGCCTCTTCTCCGGGTCCCACACGAGGAGGTCGGCGTCGGCGCCGATCGCGATGGTGCCTTTCTTCGGGTAGAGGCCGAAGATCTTGGCCGGTGCGGTGCTGGTGATCTCGACGAACCGGTTCATGGAGATGCGCCCTGCGCGCACGCCGCCGTCCCACAGGAGGTACATGCGGGTCTCGACGCCGGGCATCCCGTTGGGGATCTTGGCGAAGCTGTCCTTGCCGAGCTCCTTCTGGCCCTTCATGCAGAACGGGCAGTGGTCCGTCGAGACGACCTGAAGGTCGTGCGTCCGGAGGCCACGCCAGAGGTCCTCCTGCATGTGCTTGGGCCGGAGCGGCGGAGTGCAGACGAACTTGGCGCCCTCGAACCCGGGACGATCGAGGTCCTCGTCGGAGCAGAAGAGGTACTGCGGACACGTCTCCGCGTAGGCGGGGAGGCCTCGGTCGCGAGCCTCCACGACCTGCTTGAGCGCGCGCTCGGCCGAGAGGTGCACGATGTACACGGGAGCGCCCGCCATCTCGGCGAGGCATATCGCGCGGTGCGTGCCCTCGGCCTCGGCGACCTGCGGACGGGTGAGGGCGTGGTACTTCGGCGCGGTGTGACCCTTGGCGAGCGCTTGCTGCACGAGGATGTCGATCGGGATCCCGTTCTCGGCGTGCATGCAGATGAGCGCGCCGAGGTCACTGGCGCGCTGCATTGCGCGGAAGATCTGCCCGTCGTCCACGAAGAGGACGCCGGGGTACGCCATGAAGAGCTTGAAGGAGGTGATCCCTTCGCTGACGACCTGCCCCATTTCTGCCGCCGTGGAGTCGTTCACGTCGGTCATGATCATGTGGAAGGCGTAGTCGATGGCGGCCTGGCCCTCGGCCTTCGCGTGCCATGTGTCGAGGCCTTTGCGGAGGGCGTCGCCCTTGGTCTGGATCGCGAAGTCGACGATGGAGGTGGTCCCGCCGTAGGCCGCCGCCCGCGTTCCCGTCTCGAAGTCGTCGCTCGAGTTGGTCCCACCGAAGGGCATGTCGAGGTGGGTGTGTGCATCGATCCCCCCCGGGAGGATGAGCTTGCCCTTGGCATCGATGGTGAGGTCGAACGTGCCGGGAGGCGCGTTTCCGGGGGCGAAGATGGCCGCGATCTTCCCGTCGATGATGGCGACGTCCGCGGCGTAGGTATCGACGGCGGTGACGACGGTGCCGCCTTGGAGAAGGGTGCGAGTCATTCATCACTTGTAGCGTGGAAGGATGGGGGCGAGAAGTGTCGCGGTCGGCGTTGCCACCTGGGCAGCCGTGTGGTGGGCCGAGCGCGCGAGAGGTGTGTTCCCGTATGCGCCGGGAGCCGCTCGGCGCCACGGATAGAGCGGGCGCATGCCGCCAGTCGTGGAGCGATAACTCGGTTGTAGATCGAATGGGCTTCGATATCGTGAGATTGGGCGGCCTGCGTCTACCCTCGGAGGTTCACTATGCTTCATCGCTTTCGATTCTGGTGCCTGACGTCCGTGATGCTCGCCCTCGTCTGGGGCTGCGGGGGAAGTGGCTCTTCCTCTTCGCAAAAACCGAGTGGAGGTGACAGCGGCAGCCCGCTGGACTCCACTGCGCCTGGCGACACGGGCTTGGTCTCTGACTCGACGTCGTCCACGGACTCGTCGGCCGACACGACTACCCCGAACGACGACACGGGGATCACCGTCAACGACACGGGCCCGGGCGGCGGCGATGCGTGCTGCGCGGCCGACAGCGGCGAGGACACCGGGTCCTCGGGCGGCGACAGCGCGGCCGTCCTCTACACGGTCGGCGGCACGGTCACGGGTCTCGTCGGTACGGTCGTCCTGCAGGACAACGGCGGCAACAACCTGTCCGTCAGCGCGAACGGCGCGTTCTCGTTCAGCACCGGCGAGCCCAGCGGGACGACGTACGCCGTCACCATTCTGACGCAGCCGACCAACGGTACGTGCTCCATCATGGCGGGCAGCGGCTCGGGAACGGTCCTCGGGGCGAACGTAACGAGCGTCGTCGTGACGTGCAGCGTCGGCGACGGAGGCGGTGGGCCTGGTGATGCGGGCGACGCGACGGCCTTCGACGCGGGCGGGCCCTACACGGTGGGCGGCTCGGTGTCGGGGCTCTCGGGCACGGTCGTCCTCCAGGACAACGGCGGCAACAATCTCTCGGTCTCTGCGAACGGCTCCTTCGTGTTCACGACGGCGATCGCGAGCGGCGCCGGCTACGCTGTCACCGTCCTCACCCAGCCGAGCACCCCGGTCCAGACCTGCGTGGTCGCAGGCGGGACGGGCACGATCGGAACGGCCAACGTCACGAGCGTGACCGTCACCTGCTCGACCACCAAGTTCACGGTCGGTGGAACGATCACCGGGCTAGCGGCGGGCGGAAGCCTCGTTCTCCAGGACAACTCCGGGGACAACCTCACGCAGACGGCGAACGGGTCGTTCACGTTCGCGACGTCGGTGGCGAGCGGCGCCGCCTACGCGGTCACGGTTCTCACCCAACCCTCCAGCCCGGCGCAGACGTGCACCGTGGTCGCCGGCGCCGGCACGGTCGCCAACGCCAACGTGACCAACGTGGCCATCACGTGCGGGGCGGTCACCTTCACGGTCGGCGGCACGGTCATCGGTCTCACCGCCGGCGGGCTCGTGCTGCAGGACAACGGCGCCGACAACAAGACGATCGCCTCTGGCGCGACCACGTTCACGTTCGCGACGCCGCTCTCGAGCGGCGCGGCCTACGCCGTGACGGTCCTAACGCAGCCGGCGGGCCTGACATGCAACGTGAGCGCCGGCACGGGAACCGTCGGGAGCGGCAACGTGACCTCCGTCGTCATCAACTGCTCGTCGGCGACATACACGATCGGCGGGAGCGTCTCGGGTCTCCAGAACGGCGACATCGTGCGCCTTCTCGACAACGGCGGTGACGCCGACTTCGTCGTTCAGAACGGTACCTTCGCGTTCGCGACGCCGCTCGCCTCGGGCGCCGCGTACGCGGTAACCGTCGGTGGCAACCCGACGACGCCGAACGTCGAGACCTGCACCGTCTCGAACGGTTCGGGCACGGTGGCCGCTGCGAACGTGACGACGATTACCGTCACCTGCGTGCCGGTCGTGTACGCCGTCGGTGGCACCGTGACCGGCCTCTTGGCCGGCCAGAGCGTCACCCTGACGGACAACGGCGGCAACGCAACGACGGTGACGGGCCCCAGCCCTGTTGCCGGGCAGACCTTCACGTTCTCGCAGACCGTGGGCAGCGGGCTCCCGTACAACGTGGTCGTGTCGGCCAACCCGACCGGACCCTACTGGGAGGTCTGCACCGTCGCAGGCGGGAGCGGGACGGTGACCACGGGTCCGGTGACCACGGTCGCCGTGACGTGCTCGTTCGGTAACGGGTCGACCGGTGCGCCTCCCACGGGCGGCTCCATCAACGGGATCGCGAGCACGGTCACGGCCTCCGCCGGCTCCTCGTCGGCGACGCTCGGCAACAACGCTGGTTTCCAGAGCGGCCAGCTCGTTCTGCTCCACCAGACGCAAGGCGCGGGCGCCGGCACATGGGAGCTGAACACCGTCACCGGGACGACGGCCAATGGTGTCTCCCTGCTCCAGCCGCTCGGGAACGGGTACACGAGCGGCGCACAGATCCTCGTCGTCCCGGAGTACTCCGGGGCGATGACGGTCTCGGGCACCCTGACGGCGCCGGCATGGAACGGATCGACGGGCGGCATCCTCGCGTTCGCCGACAACAGCACCGTCACCGTCACGGGTCAGGTCAACATGAGCGGCCAGGGCTTCCGCGGCGGTGGCTTCTCCAACACCGCGGCGAACTGCGACGTGCACTGCACGTTCGGCATCCAGGGTGAGTCGGCGCTCGGGGTCGGGACCAACGGCGCGAACAGCTCCGGGGCGCTCCAGAGCAACGGGGCCGGCGGTGGTGGCGGCGGTGCCGGACAGGACTGCGGTAATGGTGCTGGTGGCGCCTACGGCGGAGCGGGGACCGTCGGCGTCAACAACGCGGGCTCCGCGTGCGGCACGGCAGCCGATGGCAACTCGCAACCCGGCGTCACAGACGGCACCGCCAACCTTACCGGCAACCTGCTCTTTGGTGGCGGCGGTGGCGAGGGCGGCTACGACGAGGACGGAGACCTGCCGGGCAACGGAGGCAGCGGCGGCGGTATCATCCTCATCTTCGCCAACACGTTGACGGTCTCGGGCGGCACGCTCGTCTCGAACGGCGCCGCGGGCGGGAACGGCACCAACACGTGCCCCTTCGCCGGTGGCGCGAACGGTAGCGGGTGCGGCATGGGCGGCGGCGGCGGCGGCGCCGGCGGCGCGATCCAGATCACAGCGACCACCGTGTCGCTGGGTACGAACCTCGTCAGCGCGACGGGCTCGAGCGGCGGCCTCTGCACCTGCGGCGGCACCGAGCAGAGCAACTCCGGGGCGGGCGGCGTGGGCCGCGTCGGCGTGAAGGTCTCCGGAGCGTCGAGCGGAACCAGTAACCCCGCATTCACTGCGGAGTAAACCGCCCGAAGCAGTCAGTAAGCCACGAAGGGCGCGCGTTCGTGATCGACGAACGCGCGCACGCTCGGGCGCTTCCACTGCGCGTCCGCGAAGGCGCGGATGGAGGGGGGTACTTCGTGCCCGTTGAGGATCAGGCGGTGGAGCATGAAGGCGAGGTCGGCGTCCGCGATGCACCACGCGTCGAAGAGCGTCGTGCGGTGGGCGTCGAACGCCGGCGCGAGCACGCGGCCGGCGACCTCGACGAGCTTGTCGGCAGAAGCCTTGCCACGCGACGATAGCGGCGTCGTCGCACGTTCGTAGAACATGCTCGACGTGGGGCGCTCTTCGCGGAGCGCGGCGGTGTCGTCGCTTCGTAACCAGGAGAGCACCTGGCGCGCCCGCGCGCGGTCACGCACGCTCTCGGGCAGCAGGCGCGGGTGCCGCGGTCCTGCGTAGACGTCCTCGACGTATTCCACGATGGCGGTGGACTCGGCCACCCAGAAGCCGTCATGGTCCAGCGCCGGCACGCGGGCCGTCACGGTGTTCTTCGCGTAGTCGGGCTGGAGCTGGGCCTTGTTGCCGAGGGAAACGCGCCTCGTCTCGAAGGGGGCCGCCTTTTCCGTCAGTGCGACGTAGCAGCTGAAGACATAAGGGCTGATGAGAAAGGCGTCCGAGTAGAGCGTGAGCATGGGTCGTCCATAGCCTCGCGAGGGCGGTGGGGGAAGGTCGCCGGGTCACGGCGGCAGCGTCGACGCTTCGACAGCCGGAGAAGTAGCGCTACCATCCGGTATCGCTTGCGGAGGTCTCGTTTGAGGCTGGTGTTGTCTTTCGTGGTGGGATCTCTCGCGCTCTGCGCGTGCGGCAGCGGTCACGAGCCGACGGGCGGCGTGGGGCCGGTAGGCAGCACGCGACCCGCGAGCCACGATCCCCCTCTCGCCACCGGGTCCTTGTCCGTCACCGATGACGAGCCGTACGCCGCGAAGCGGACGGCGTGCAGGTACCGGAGGGGCGCGCTTCCCGCGGAGACGTTCGGACCGTCCATCGCAGGCGCTGAGCTCCCGATCGATACGATCGTCATCGTCTCGCAGGAGAACCGCTCCTTCGACGAGTACTTCGGGCAGTTGCCCGAGGCTGGCCAGCCCGACGTGGACGTAGAGAACCCGCAGGTCGTGCTGCGCAGTGGCAAAGGAGTTCCGTTCACTCCCTTTCACGAGTCGGAGCTCTGCACGGGGGACCCGCTACACGACTGGAACTCGATGCACCTCGACTGGGATCGAGGGAAAAACGACGGCTTCGTTCGCGTGAATCCCACCCTCGGCGGCGGAGCGCTGGGGTACTTCGACCAGGGTGACCTCGGCTTCTATTACGGCCTCGCCACCACCTACGCGATCAGCGACGCGTACTTCGCGGCGGTTCTCGGACCGACCTGGACGAATCGGGACTACCTGTACGCGGGGACGTCTCTCGGCCGCCTCGTCAACGGGGAGTCGTTGCCCGCAGATCAGCCCACGATCTTCACGCGCCTCGCCGACGCGGACGTTTCCTTCGGCGTGTACAGCAACGCGCCTCCGGGTGTCGTCACGGCGGGCTGCCCTGGGCCCTACTCGCACGAGACCGAGCAGTTCTGCGACCAGATCCCTGGCGGAGCAAAGGACCTTGCCGCCTTCCGGGCGGCGGCGGCCGCCGGGACGCTTCCCCACGTATCCTGGATCTATGCGGGAAATGACGAGCACCCGCCGGCCGACATCCAGCAAGGAGAAGCGGACGTCCAGCTCTTCTTCGACGCGTTCGCCGCCTCGCCGCAGTGGTCCAAGGGCGCCTTCATCCTCACCTACGACGAGAACGGCGGTTTCTACGACCACGTCGCTCCTCCGGCCGCGTGCTTGCCCGACGAGGTGCGCCCCGATCTCACCGCCGGGGACCTGCCGGGCGCGTTCAACCGTTATGGCTTCCGCCTGCCGTTCATTCTCGCGAGCCCGTACGCGAAGCCGCACTTCGTCTCGCACGCGGTGAACAGCCACACGTCGGTTCTGCGCTTCCTCGAGCTCTTGTTCGACCTGCCGGCCTGCAGCGACCGTGATGCGAACGCGGATCCGCTGCTCGATTTCTTCGACTTCTCGCACCCGAGCTTCCCCAAGGCCGCGGTCTTCCCGCCCGTCATCGTCGCCAACCCGAGTCGCAGGGGTTGCTAAGGGCGCGGCGTCTCAGGTCAGCGCAGGGGCCGGCTGCTCGCGACGCTTCCACATGAGGAGGCCGTACACGAGCGCCGCCGTGAGGCCGCCCGAGAACCAGGACGCATCGTAGAGCACGTGCAAGGCCGGCACCCAGAGGCCGATCCACGCGAAGGCGCACCCGATGGCGGTGGCCGCGACCGCCGCCCAGTTCGTGCCGCCGGTCGTGTAAGCGTACTCGCCCTTGCGACGGTAGAGGTCAGCCAGCGCCAGCCGCTTTCCGCGGATGAGCCAGTAGTCGCAGATGAGGACGCCCGCGATCGACCCGAGCCCGCCCGAGTAGCCGAGCAGCCAGCCGCTGATGTACCGGTCGGCGTTCTCGAGCAGCTTCCACGGCATCATCAAGGTTGCCAGGATGCCGGTCATGAGGCCGCCCGTGCGAAACGAGATCTTTCCGGGCGCGATGTTGGCGAAGTCGTTCGCGGGCGAGACGACGTTGGCGGCGATGTTCATGGCGAGCGTTGCCACGACGGCCGTGAGCTCCGCCAGGGCCACGAGCCAGCGGCTCTCGAACTTCGCCCCGAGATCGATGGGGTCCCAGATGGCTTCGCCGAAGATTTGCGCCGACGCGCTCGTGATGACGACGCCCATCAGCGCGAAGACGGTCATCGTCGTCGGTAGCGCCACCACCTGCCCGATGACCTGCTCCCTCTGGGAGCGGCCGTAGCGGGTGAAGTCCGGCATGTTGAGAGACAGCGTCGCCCAGAAGCCCACCATCGCCGTGACGCTCGGAAGGAACACGGGAAAGAAGGACGCGAACGTCGGAAACTTCCCGGGATCGCTCATCAGGTCGCCGAGGCCGTGCCCGACCTGGCCTGCTCGCCGTACCGCCCACACGAGGAGCAGGATGGTCATGACGAGAACGTACGGCGCGGCCCAGTTCTCGAACCGGCGCAGTAGCTCCATGCCCCGGTACACGATGAGGATGTTGAGGCCCCAGAAGATCGCGAAGCAGAGCCACTCGGTCGGGAGGTACCCGTCGAGCTTCGAAGCTCCAAGAGCCGTCGGCCAGCCGGGCGACAGCGACTCGAAGAAGCGATGAAGCGCGTGTCCCCCGATCCAGCACTGGATGCCGAACCAGCCGCAGGCCACGAGGGCGCGCATGATGGCAGGAACGTTGGCGCCGAACACGCCGTACGCGGCGCGCGCGAAGACGGGAAAAGGGATGCCGTACTTCGTTCCGGGGTGCGAGTTCGCCAGGATGGGAAAGAGGACGATCGTGTTGCCTACGAGGATCGTCAGGAGCGCCTGCCACCAGTTCATCCCGGTCTTGATGAGGCCCGAGGCCATCATGTAGGTCGGGATGCAGTGCGCCAGGGAGATCCAGAGCGCGGCGAACGAGTACGTCGTCCAGGTACGCTTTGCCGCGGGCGTGGGCGCGAGGTCATGGCTCCACAGTGCGGGATCGCCGGCGGTGATCTCCGAGCGAAGCTCGACCCGCCCGTCCGGGAGCTCCCGTTGCTCGTTCCAGCTCTCGTTTTCCGGCATCCGGAGGACCGTTAGCCTCGGCCGTGCGGTCTCGCAAGCACCAAGCCGCCCTGGACGGCAGGTACTCGGGTTTGGCAACAAATTTGGCGCATCGGCTATGCTCCTCTGGACGTGGGGCGGGGAGCCTCGGTCAAAGGGCGCGCGTGCTGCCGGACGACAAGGAAACGCTCGTAGACGGCAAAGGGGCCGCTGCCGAAGGCAGCGAGTCCTCGCGACGCGCGCCCTCGTCGCTGAGCGCGCCCGGCGGGGCCGACTCGGTCGCTGGCTACGGCAGCCTCTCGCGCCCGCTCTCCTCCCCCCCCTCGACGATGGGCTCGCGGACGGCGGCCGACGCTCTGCACGAGCAAGAGGTGGATCGCACGCGGGTCTTCATCCGCCTCGCCCAGCTGCTCGTCTGCGTGGTCGCCATCGCCGGGGTCGTCGCGGGTGGAGACGGCGTCGCGCAGGCGGTTCTCTACGGCGGCCTGGTCCTGGTGCTCGGGTCGACCGCGTGGCTCTCCTTCGCGCTGCGGAAGGATGGCCAGTACACGACCAAGCGGGCCTTGCCCGTGGCCCTGGCGAACGTCCTCGGCGCGCTTTGCGGCATCTACTACTTCGGCGTCTTCTCGCCGGCCGTGGTGGTCCTGCCCTTCGGGCTCTACTTCTTCAGCGCCGCGCAGGACTTCCGCGCGACGATGATCATCTTCGCCGAGTGCGCCGGGCTCTACCTCGCGCTCGTCGTCCTCGTCATGCTGGGCGTGGTCGTCGACCGCGGCCTGCTCGTCCCGCCGGGTGGGACGCTCATCGCGCAGGCGGTCGTTGTCGCGATGGTGGAGACCATCCTCTTCGCGACGTTCCTCATCGCTCGCTCCACCCGCACCCTCACCCTGCTCGCGATCGATCGCCACAACCGGGCGCAGCGAGGCCTCATCCAGCGCGAGGCGCTCCTCAAGGAGGCGCGGCTCGACCTCGATCGCGCCCTCCGCGTGGGCGGCCTCGGCCGCTTCAGCGAGACCGTCCTCGGCTCGTACCGCCTAGGTAAGGTGATCGGGCGGGGGGCCTTCGGCGAAGTCTACGAGGCCACGCACGTGGAGACGCAGCAGCTCGTGGCGGTGAAGCTTCTCAACTCGGGCGGCCTCGCAAGCGCCGATCTCGTGAAGCGGTTCTTGCGGGAGGCGAAGATCGCAGCCTCGCTTCGGGTCCCCAACGTCGTACGCGTCCTCGAGATCGGCGGGCTCGAGGCCGAGCTGCCTTACATCGTCATGGAACGGCTGATTGGGGAGGACCTGGGGCAGCTTCTCGGCCGCGAGCGCACGCTCAACATGGCGAAGACGGTCGCTCTCGTACGTCAGGTGGGCGCGGGGCTCCTGGCCGCGCGGGCGGCGGGGATCGTTCACCGTGATCTGAAGCCGCGAAACCTCTTCCTCGCGGCGCCGCCCGAGGGCGGACCGGTCGCCTGGAAGATCCTCGACTTCGGGGTCTCCAAGCTCATCGATGGCGAAGGGACCCAGACGCGGGACATCGTCGGGACCCCCGGGTACATGGCGCCGGAGCAGGCGAAGGGGGGCGAGGTGACGCACCAGACCGATCTGTTCTCCCTCGGCGCCATCGCGTACCGCGCGCTCACCGGCAGGCCGCCTTTCTCGGCTGACCACGTGGTCGAGCTCATGTTTCAGGTCACCCGGGCCATGCCTCCCCGCCCGAGCGAGCTCGTCAAGGTGTCGCCGGACGTCGATCTCGTCCTGGCCATTGCGCTCGCGAAGAGCCCCCTCGACCGCTTCGATAGCGGCGAAGAGCTCGCGGTGGCGCTCGATCAGGCGGCGCGAGGTCGGCTCGATCCAGCTCTCCAGGAGCGCGCGCAGGCCGTCCTGGCGAAGCAGCCGTGGGGCGGGAAGGCCTAATCGCCGCCGGAGTCTGCGGCGCCCCCGCCGTCGGCGCCTCCTCCGCAGAAGAGCGAGGCGAGCGCCGAGAAGCCAGCGAGAAAATTCGCCGGAGCGAAGCACGCCGCTGCCGGACTCTGCCGCTGCGTGATCGCGGAATGGCAGTTGCTCGCCTCCTCTGCGATCGCCGTGCATCCGCAGCCGTCGGCGGCCGTGTTGCAGTCCTCGAACCCCTGTGAGCCGAACGTGCAGGCCGAGCACGCCGCCCCCTCGCACTCGATCTGCCCGAGCAGCGCCTCGCCGCAATTCTGGTTGCACGGCTCGAGGAGATCGACGCACCCTCCCAGGTTGAGCTCCAGGTACGCGCCCTTGTTGATCAGCGCGCCGTACTGCGGGTTGGTCGCGGGAGTCACGAGGCACGCCTCGCAGTTGGCGTTGGAGATCGAAGCCTGCTGGTAGGCGTTGCACGCGGTCGGGGTCGACGCCGTCCCGATGCAGGCGGTGGCAAAATCCGTGATCTGGTCGCTCGTGCACGCGCCGACGACGCGCCGCGGCGCATGCCAGGTCGGCGTAAAGCCGGCGACCGATGCCTGCTCGCACGATCCGGCCTCGTCGTCCGCGCCCGTGTCGGGGGTCATGGTGGTGCCTGCGTCGCAGGCGACGCCGGTGCCCGGCGAAGGCGCATCCAGCGGTACGCAGGAGCCGCCGTCCGCAGGCGGCGGACCTGCCTCGACGGGCAAGGTGTCGTCCGAGCTGTCCTGGCCGGATTCGACCAGCGAAGAGTCCTGCGACGTGTCCACCGACGCGTCGCGGGTCCCCCCGGTGAGCCCGTCGACGGATACGAGGCAGGCCGCGGCTCCGAGAGAGCCACCGCCGAGGAGGAGCATGCACAGCAGCGCCGCCGACCGAGACGCTCGCCTCGGTCGGCCTCGTAGGACCGTCTCTCTCGCCTTCCTCAAGCTCAGGGCGCTCCCGCGCTACGACAGTCCTCGAACCGTACCATCAAGTCACCGGGCTTGCCCCGGGTTCGCCGCGGGAACGAGCTCGCCGACGAGCGAGTCCGCTCCATAGACGCGCGCCAACGCTTCGAGGATGGCCGCCGTGTCCACGCTGACGGCACGCTGCGTCGTCTCGCCGTAGACGAAGCTGTTCGGCAGGCTCGAAAGGTTGCCGTCGAAGATGAGCCCGACGAGATCTCCGTTCGTGTCCACCACGGGGCTGCCGCTGTTGCCGCCGATGATGTCGTCGGTCGAGACGAAGTTGAAGGGCGTCGCCGGCCGGAGTGCGCTCTTCTTGTCGAGCCACCGCTGCGGGAGCTTGAACGGCTCTTTGCCCGTCGCGCGCGTGTACAGGCCCGCGAAGTCCGTCGCCCAGGGCACGCCCTTGCCGTTCTCCGTGTAACCCTTCACGACCCCGAAGGAGAGCCGGAGGGTGAAGGTCGCGTCCGGGTAGACGCCGGTGCCCTTCACCGCGAAGACGGCCTGCGCCACTCTCTCCCCGTACTGCCTCATCGGGGCCTCGACCTCGTCGTCGTAGCGCTTGCGCACGGCGCGAGCCTCGGGGTCGAGCGTCCGGATGGCAACGATGGCCGGGTCCGTCGACGCGTCGATCGCCTGCTGGCCGCCGTCGTGGAGCGCGCGCCGCACGTACAGATCGGTGAGCTTGCTGCCGGCCACGATCTCCTCCGCGGCGCGCGCGGGCGTCCGCCCGGCGAGCACCTGCTTCAACGCCGGGTCGTTCGGTCCGAGATCGCGCGCCATCCGCTCGAACCAGGCGCGCCAGAAGGCGGCCTGGACGCCGCCGTAGATCGGCGCGGACGAGAACAGCTGGAGCCGGAGCGACTCGAGGTTCGAGTCACGGTACTCTCGCAGGCGCTTGCCGTTCGGTGTCGCACGCTCCCCGGGGAGACGAACGAGATCGCGGGCGATGTGAAACAGCTCCGAGCGGGTGGGGCCTCGCTCCAGGGCAGAGTAGGGCTTGTAGATGTCGGCGAGGGTCTTCTGGGCTCGCTCGATGTCGCCGAATACGGAGCCGTACTTGGTGGAGAGCGCCGGGTCCGCGGCGATGGCCTTGCGCAGGGCCGTCTCCTCCTCCGTCTTCTTCTTCATCAGCACGGGGCTCCGGAGGCCGCCCAGGAAGCCGGTGTACGCCTTGCGGCTGTTCTCGATCCCGAACAGAGGGCGCCGCGCTTCGCGCTTCTGCTCGGCGTTCTCCTTGCCGAACGCCTCGAGGAGCCCGTGCTCCTGCTCCAGCTGGGCCAGGTTGTAGGGGTAGGCGACGTCCCGGAGCCGCGTCAGCTGCGCGAGCGTATCCATGCGCTCGGTCCGGGCGGGATTGCCGCTCACGAACACGGTGTCCCCGTCCTTGGGACCCGCCGCGTTCCAGCGCAGGTAGTCCTTGGGCTGGGCAGGTTTGTCGTTCTCGTAGACGCGGAAGACCGCGAGGTCGTAGTCGTAGCGAGGAAAGGTGAAGTTGTCCGGGTCGCCGCCGAAGAACGCGATGTCCGCCTCGGGAGCGAAGACGAGGCGGACGTCTGTGTACTTCTTGTACGAGTAGAGCTGGTACATGCCCCCGGCGTAGAGGGTGACGACGTCGCACCGCAGTCCGCTCTTCTCGGCGCACGTCTTCTCGAGCTGGCTCATCGCGCCCTTCATCGCGACGTTCGCGTCGGCGTCGGACATCCCGGCCTGGCGCGCGGCGACCACGTCCTTCGTGACGTCGTCGATGGAGAGGAGCTGGTTCAGCTCGAGGTCGGGGCACTTGGCCTCCGGGCCGTCCTGACCGGCGAGGTATCCGTGGGAGAGGTAGTCCTTGCCCTGCCCCGCGAGCTTCCCGATGCAGTCGCTGGCCACGTGGTGGTTCGTGAGGACGAGGCCGTCCTTCGAGACGAACGAGCCCGAGCCTCCACTGTCGAAGCGCACGCTCGCGAGCCGCACGTGGTCCAGCCAGGCGTCCGTCAGGGCGACGCCGTGCTCCTTCTGGATGCGGTCCTTCGGGACCATGTTGAACGGCCACATGCCTTCGTCTGCGTGTGCGGTGCTCGGCGCGAGCGCGCCGAGCACGAGAGGGGCGACGACCAGGGCAGGGAAGGCGAGTCTGTTCAGCAGAGCGGCAGGTGAGCGCACGGTGACCTCGAGAAGGGGGGGAGGCGGGAATCGCACTCCTACCGCCGCGCGGGCACCACGCCAAGGGCCGTGCTCCTCCGGCCGGCATCAACCTTTACCACCCTTTCGATACAGTCGACCCTGTGGGTACGATGAGCCCGTTCGAGCCAGAACCGCCGAGGGTGGCGCGGTGAGCGACGACGGGGCGGGCTTCGTCGAGGCGGGTGTCCGGCCGGGGGATGTCGTCGCGGGTAAGTTCCGCGTCGAGCGGATCCTGGGCGAGGGCGGGATGGGCGTGGTCGTCTCTGCCCATCATCTTCAGCTCGACCAAATCTACACGTGCCCCGCCGCGATGGGAGCGTGCGCAACTCCGACCGTCGTCGCCAAGACCGAGTACGTGTCGGCGATGACCAACGACTCTGCGATGCTGTACTGGACGGGTGACGGGGTCCTGAAGGTCGCGAAGTAGCGGGCTCAGCCCGGCAGCTCGAGGGCGCGCCACAGGTACCAGCTCGCGAGCGTCCGAAACGGTCGCCACCGCTCCCCACGCCGAAGCACCTCCCCCGGCGTGGGCAGCTCCTTCGTACGGAACACCTGCGCCACGCCCTTGCGGATGCCGTAGTCCGTCGACGGCAGGACGTCGGGCCGACCCAGCCGGAACATGAGCAGCATCTCGACCGTCCACCTTCCGATGCCGCGCACCGCCGTGAGGCGCTCGACCAGCGCGTCGTCGTCCAGGTCCTTCATGGTCTCGAAGGTCGGCACGGTGCCGTCCAGGACCTTCGCCGCGAGGTCCTTCACCGCGAGGGCCTTGCTGAGGGACAGCCCAGCGCTCCGGAGCTTTTCCGTCTCCGCGCCCGCGACGTCCTCGGGGGAGGGGTAGCGGCTCTTGCCGAACGTCGCGCACAGCCGGGCGCCGATGGCGGCCGCGGCCTTGCCCGTGATCTGCTGGTGGAGGATCGACTCGGTCAGCGCGTCGAACGGCGAGTGGGCGAGCTGGAGCTTGAGCCGGAACGGGCCGACCCTCTCGATGACGCGCGCGAGCCGGCGGTCGGCGCCCGACACGTGCGCGAGAGCGTCCGAGGCCGAGAAGGGAAGGTGGACGTCTCCGTCGAAGAGCGAGAGGCTCTCGGCAGGGGCGGAGCGCTTCTCCACGGGGAGCGCGGCGCCTTCGAGGGCGAGCAGGCGTGCCTTCGTGACCCTTCCGCCGTACGCGGAGAAGCCGCCGGGCTTTCCCCCCGACGCGAGGACGCGGTGGCAGGGGACGATGATCGGGACCGGGTTCTTCGCCATCGCCTGGCCGACGGCGCGGGCGGCACCGGGCGAGCCGACGCGCGAGGCGAGCTCTCCGTACGTGACCATGCTGCCAGCCGGGATCGCGCGCGCTGCGCCGTATACCTTGGTGTGGAAAGCGGGCCTTCCCTCGAGGTCGAGGGCAAGCGTCCCGAGATCTTGCGGCGCACCCTCGAGGTGCCGCGTGATGCGCAGGATAGCCTCCGCGACCCACGGCTCCGCGGGGCGCTTCTCGATGGGACCGGTGATGCTGCGGAGCCTGGCCTCCGTCGACGCCTTGCTGGCCTCCGGCAGCTGCAAGCATCGGATGCCGCGGGCAGTCCACGCGATGCCGCAGACGCCGAGGGGCGTCTCGAAGAGGGTGAACGACGACGCGGTCACGGCGGCAGGAGCCTGCCGCGCGAGGTAGAGGCTCCCTCGACGGCCCGGCGGAGCACGATGTTGCGGCCGGCTTCGCGCCCGTGGGCGTACGCGTCGTTCTTTCGTGTCCCCGCGTGGCGAACGTGGCGGACGTGCGGGTGGCGGCGGCGGAAGAAGTGGCCGAGGTCGGCGTCGCGCACCCAGACGAGGCCTTGCTCCTTGTGCGACGTGGCCTGGCGCGCGAGCTTCTCGGCGAAGCCGGTCATGACGCCCGCGAGGAAGGTGCGTCGATCGCGGTTGGAGTCGACGCCCTCGGTCCGCTTGTGGTCCTCCCAGAGCTGCTCGGCGGTGCGCGTGAGGTAGGTGTGGACGTACTCGGCCATCGCGAGGTTCGCGTGCGTGCCGCAAAGCTCGAGGACGCTCCCGCGCTTGCCTTCGAGCGGGCGGTACACCGGGACCCAGATGACCTCGACGAAGAAGTGCTTGCCGAGGAGCATGGCGAGGATGCGCTCGGCCTCCGTCACGCGCCCCGTGGGCTTGCCCACGTGGGCGAAGGCGTACCCCGCCGGAGCGCCCGCGCTGCGCGCGTGCGCGCTGACCTCGAGGTTGTACTTCAGCATCAGGCGCTGGGCCGCCTGCGCAGCCGCCTCCGCCTCGTGCACGTTCGCGCTCTCGGCGAGCGCGAGGAGGCGGGCGACGCGCGCGATCATCTTCTCCTCGGGGTCGTCCTCCGTGGCCGAGTGTGCGGCGCGGGGCACGCCGGCCGCCGAGGCGTCGATGCCGAGGCGGCGGCAGACGTCCCGGAACGCGGGACCGTGCGGCGATTCGTGCGCCTCGCCGAGGACCTCGTGGACGTACTGGTGGGCCATCTCGTGCTTCAGGACCTCGACCACGACGCCCCAGCCACGCGACAGGACGAACGAGCGCGAGAGCTCGATCGTGCGGGTGACGCGGTCCCACTGCCCCAGGCGGGACTCGTGGGTGACGAGCTCCAGGGCGGGCTGCTGGAGCGCGTCCTTGAAGTACGACCGGTTCAGGTGCTTGTACTCGGCGGCGAGCTCGCGCAGGAGCGCGGTCTCGAGCTGGGCAGTGAGCGCTGCGTGTTCCACCTGGCTGGCATGACGTCGGCCGGGCAGGGCGTCAAGCGTCGAGCTCTGCGCTGCGGCGGGCCTTCGTCCGAGATGGTTACGTCGGCGGCGGGAACCGCCTATGTTCGGCTGTATGAAGAGGGACGAGAGGCCGCGCCGACGCTACCCGCTGCTCGCAATCGCGGTGGTGGTTGCTGCATGCGCGCGGGCAAAGGCGCCTGCACCTGCAGAGGTGCCGCCCCCGCCTCCGCCGGCACCCCCTCCGCTCCAGGCGGTCTCGGCGGTCGTCGTGGCCAACGACTGCGCGCGGCTCGGCAAGGCGAACGCGAAGATGGCCGAGGCCGCCATGAACCAGCTCGTGGACGGGTGCGGGTCGTTCAAGGGGGAGCCGGTGCGCTTCATCGCGCAGCTGCTGCCCGACGGATCGATCCAGTTTCAGCCAGGTCCGCCGGGGCCCGGGCAGGGCGCGCCCATCCCGATCTGCGTGCTCGAGCATCCGCTGAAGCACCGCGTGAAGCTCCAGGCGGCCTGCTCGCTCGACGTGCGCCTCGAGCAGACGTCGGTGGCGGCGCCCCACGCGGCGGACGGCGGGGCGGACGGCGCGTCGGACGGCGCGTCGCAGCCGTAGTCCGCCTTCACGGGCAAATGGTGCTCGTGCGACGCGTGCCCCTGGCGATCCGCTAGCGCCCCTCGGATCCACGGGACAGGGCCTCCTGCCGGAGGAGTGACGCCAGAAACCGCGGTGATCTGGGGACCTAGTCGGGTGGCCCGCTCGTTGCTCGGCGCCGGGTCCCTGCACGGCGACGTGCGGTCAGGGAGGATTCGATGAGCTCACGGCCCCGCTGGACGCCTGTGGTGCTGGTGGTGGCGCTCGCAGCGCTGCCGTTCGCGTGCGCTCCACCTGACAACACGAGCTCGCTGCTCGGGGGCGGACCGCAAGGAGGCGGCGCTCCTCCGGGTTCGACCTCGTATACGGGCACCGGGCCGCAGGGGCAGCCGGTGGGGCAGGCGCCGTCTTCGTCGGGCTCCTCGACGTTGCCGCCGCCGACCTCGACGTCGTCGGCGCCGCCGTCGTCGTCGGCTTCCGGGCCGCCGCCTCCGACCTCCGGAACGGCCGACGCGTCCGCGCCGGCCGCGGATGCATCCTCGGGTACGGGTTCCGATGCGGGCGCGGAGGGGGACGCCACGCAGGTCCTGGTCGACGCGTCGGCGCCGGAGGTCTCGAGTCCCGATCCGGGCCCGCCGCCGGTGGACGCATCGGCGCCGGACGTCGCGTCCTCGCCTGTGGATACCGGGACCGACACGGGCTCGCTACACGTGGACAGCGGCAGCGACACGGGCACCGCCACAGGCGTCGACGCGACGGCTCCCTCAGGGTCGTGCGGGAACCCGCAGTGCGAGACGGACGACCAGGGGGACTGCTTCTGCACGGCCCAGGTCGGCGCCGACAACTACCAGCTCGGGTGCAACCCGGACGGGACCTGCGCCTGCTTCCTCAACGAGGCGATCTCGAACGGGAACGTCGACCAGCCGGGGGTCTGCCAGGACCTTGCCGCTGCGGGACGGCTCTTCGTGCAGAGCTGTGGGTGTCCCTGACGTGGGGGAGGGCGCCCCTCGCGCGGGCGGGGTCTGGCCGTACAGCATCGACGGCATGGGACATGTGAGCTGACATTCTCGGGCCGACGCCTTCGACCTGCCGAGAGACGCTCGAGAAGCTCCGAGAGCCGCTCGAGAAGCTCCGAGAGCCGCTCGAGAGGCTCCGAGAGCCGCTCGAGAGGCTCCGAGAGCCGCTCGTCCAAAGGATCGTGGCCCACGAACCATGGTTCGGGCGGCCGGTCGAAGAGATCGTGGCCCACGAACCACTGTTCGAGCGGCTGTGGGAAAGGATCGTGGCCCACGAACCATGGTTCGGGCGGCCG
>Ga0302196_10000411_pt1 | contig 41529 bp, 33 predicted proteins | sample II_Bog_N1_3_FD_198794 | JGI IMG/M metagenome (GOLD analysis project Ga0302196, IMG submission 198794) | Peat permafrost microbial communities from Stordalen Mire near Abisko, Sweden - II_Bog_N1_3 | ecosystem: Environmental > Terrestrial > Soil > Wetlands > Peat | place: Sweden: Abisko... | reverse complement strand
AGGTCGACGAACGCGTCGAGGTTGCGCCCGATGACGTTCGCGTGGACGGCGACCTGCGAGTGGCCGACGTCCACCCCGAGCTCGGCCCCGAGGCGGTCGAGCGTGTCCTCGATCGCGGAGCTCGTCACGCCCTCGCACCCGCGGCGCAACATGCGCCCCGCGAGGCGAAGTGCGCCTTCCTTGCCCGCCGGATCGTGGGCGGCGCCGCTCCGGAAGATGACGGTGATCGAGACGAGCGGGAGGGCGTGCGACTCCTCGAGGAAGGCGACCGCGCCGCCCTCGATATCGAAGCGCGCGGCGTTGCGGCCGCCCTTGGATGCGGACGTCGTCTTGGCGACGGCGCTCACTGGACGGCTCCCGCGGCGAGGGCGGCATCGTCCGGGAGCACCCTCACGAGCGTCCTCGCCCGGTCGACGAGGTAACGGCGGGCCGCGCTCCGGAGGTCCCCCACGGTCGCGCGGCGGTAAGCCTCCAGGCGCCGGAACGCGGCCGTCGGATCGCCGAGGACCGTCTCGTAGAAGCCGATCTGCTCGGCCTTGCCCCCCATCGTGTCGAGCGACTGGAGGAGCCCGAGCTCGAGCCGCGCCTTGGCTCGAAGCAGCTCGTCGTCCGTCACCACGTCGGCGCGCGCCCGCGCGAGCTCCGCGTCGAGGACCCCCTGGATGTCGGCAGTGGTCTTGCCGGTGCGCGCCGTGGCGTAGACCTCGTAGAGGCCCGGGTCGCGCGACTGCGGCACCGCGGCGCGGAGCTCGCTGCAGATCTCCTTCTCGATGACGAGGGCGCGGTAGAGTCGTGACGCCCGGCCGCCGAAGAGTACCTCGTTCAGGAGCGTGAGCGCGGCGTGGTCCCGGTCTCCCAGCGCCGGGCCGTGGTAGCCGGCGAGGAGCTTCTCGGTGGCCGTCGGCTTCTTCAGCGTGACGACCCGCTCCTCGAGCTGCGGCGGCTCCGGCTGGGCATCGTCCGGCGGGATGGTCGCGCTCGGGAGGGACCCGTAGCCCGTACGCATCTGCTCGAGCAGGCGGTCCACGCGGACGTCGCCGACCACGACGACGAGCGCGTTGTTGGGCGCGTAGAAGGTCTTGTAGAAGGTGGCGCAGTCCTCGGGGGAGAAGTTCTGGATGTCCTCCATCCACCCGATGGTCGGCCAGTGGTAGGGGTGCGTCGTGAACGCCGTCTTGTAGAGGACCTCGTTCGCGGCTCCTTCGACGTCGTCGTCCACGCGGAAGCGTCGCTCGTTGGCGACCACCTCCTTCTCGCTCTTCACCTGGGGCTCGCGCAGGACCAGGTGGGCCATGCGGTCGCTCTCGAGCTTGATGACGAGGGGGAGCCGATCGTTCGGGACGGCCTCGTGGTAGTACGTCCAGTCGACCCAGGTGGCCGCGTTCGACTCTGCGCCGCTCTCCTCGAGCTTCTTGTCGAACTCGCCGGCCTTGAGGCTCTCGGTCTCGTTGAACATGAGGTGCTCGAAGAGGTGCGCGAGGCCCGTCTTGCCGGGCTTCTCGTGGCGCGAGCCGACCGAGAACCACGTGTAGTAGCTGACGATGGGCGCGCTCCTGTCCACGAGGACGAGCACGGTGAGGCCGTTCTCGAAGCGGTAGCGTTGAAGGAGGGAGTCGCCGAAGGGGTGGACGCCTTCGAAGAAGAGCTTGGCGCCGGGAGGCGCCGTTTCGTTCAGCCGTTCGACGACGGCCTTCTGGGGATCACGGCCGGGCATGGACGCCTTCTACACTGGCCGGGTGGCGCCCGGTAGCCACACGTCTCGAAGGCGTCCGGGCGGCCCTCACCACTCCCGGACATCGATGACCTCGAAGGTTCCGTTCTGCCAGAGCCACGCGTTCGGGCCGCACATCGCCACTATGCCGGCGGGGCCGTCCGCACCTGTGCCGACGCGCGCCAGCCGAGCCGGGCCCCGGAGCCCCGCGGAGTAGAAGATCGGGTCCCCCGTGCCGACGACGATGGCTCCGCCGTCGCTCGCCAGGATGGCGCCGCCCTCGTAGGCACGGACGGCGTAGGTGGGGCGCTGGGCGCCGTTCTCGCCGATGAACGCTTGCTGCCTCTTGTCCCAGACGACGGGCCGGGGAGGCCCCGTGAGGGTGCTCCTCCAGACCTCGCCCGACCGGGCCAGCACGACCCCGACGCCGCGCACGACGTCGAGATCGGCGAGCATCCCCTCGATCACGTGCGTCTCGGGGATCGGTCGCCAGCGCTTGCCGTCGAAGTGAGCCACCGCCCCCACGCGATCGCCGCACACGAGCATGTGCATGTCCGTCCGCGTCGCCGAGACCGCGATGACCGCCTCGCTCTCGGAGAGCTCGGCCTCGGGCGTGAAGGGGACGAAGCCGTCACCCGCGAACTCGAGCAGGGCGCCTGCTCCCCAGACGAAGACCCGCTCGCTGTCCCCGCCGATGCCGTACCACCACGGTCGCCCCCGGGTCGTGCGGACGAGGGGAAACGAACGGGCGATGCCGCCGGAGAAGCGGATCGCCGTCCCCGAGAGGGACAGGCCCCACATGTTGCCGTCGGAGGTGACGTAGAGATCGTTGAGCGGTTCGTCGAGCGCCTGGACGTCGCGCACCTGACCGCGGACGACGTGGAGCACGACGCTCGGCGCCTGGTCGCTCGTCGAGTTCGTCCGGCCGAGCAGGTAGAAGTCGTCGGCCGAGACGCCGCTGGCCGCGCGGAAGGTGTGGCGGCGAGCCGCGAGGTTTCCCACGAAGATGACGCCGCGGTGGACGAGGGGCGGCTCGCGCGGCGCCCGGCTGAGGTCCCGGACCCGGTCCGGGTGCGAAGGCTTGCGGTTCGGCTCGCCGAAGAAGTTCTGGTCGCGGAAGGTGCGGAGCCACCGAAAGACCTCGTCCGCTTCGAAGACGAAGGTGCCGGTCCGCAGCGCGGCCGCGAGCGTGTACTCGTCCACGTTGAGGGTGAGCGACGCCTTGCCGCTCGTGTCGAACAGTCGATCCGCGTCGCCACGGATGGCGGCCGTGCGATCAGGACCGAGCAGCTCCTCGACCGCGGCGACGTCGCCGGTCTCGAGGCGCCCGACGATGGGGTCGTCGAAGCGGAAACCGAGGGCGAGCAGGAGGCTCTTGATGGTGTCCGGGATGTCGGCCGCGCTGGCGAGCTGCTCCTCGCGCTCGTCGGCGATGAGATCGAGCCAGTCGCCGAAGTGGTGGGCAGCGGGGCGGGGGCTCGCTCCGAGCGTCACGTGGATGATCGGGTGCTCTCCGCCCGCCGAGCGCTGCGCCTGGTCGAAGCACGCGAACTTGGTCTTCGCGATCGAGGCGAAGGGCACGTAGCGCTCGGAGTCGGCGACGCGGACGGTCGCCGAGATGTCCCGCATGGCGCGCGCCATCTCCGTGGAGCTGAGCAGCATCTCGGGCTCGCCGATGGAGCTGACGACCCGCATCGCGGCGACGTAGCTCGGAGGCAGCGGGTGCCCGAACAGCGCGGAGCGCGCGGCTAGCTCCCTCGACGTGACCGGCGCGCCCATGCGGTCGACCTTGCCCGTCCGCGTGAAGAGGAGCTTCAGTCGCTCGACCGCGTCGAGCGCGAGCCGCGCCGGATCGATGGGGAGCTTGGCCTTGCGGGGGAGAGGCTTCTTTTTCTTGGGCAGGGGCATGGACGTCCCACGGCTACAGCTCGACGCTGCCGCCGCACGGCACGTCGACGTTCTTTGGCGCCTGGCTGCTTCCCACGTGCACGGACCGCGTTCCACACTTCACGTGGAACGTCCCGGGCGACTGGCCGGCCACGTGGCCGTCGACGTACACGCGGTGCCCGGGGGAGATCGATACGACGAGGTCTCCGCCGTCGTCGGCCGAGGCGCTCGTCGGCGGCTTCGTCGGGGCTGCGCTGGGCGCCGGGACCGCGCTGGCCGCCGGGGTGACGGTGGCGCTTGCAGCGCCGATCGCGCTCGCCGCGGGGACGGCCGAGGTCACCGCCTTCGCGGTGCTGCTCGACGACGCCGAGGCCGCGGGCGTCACCGAGGGGGCGGGCGTCACCGAGACGGCGGCGCTGGGGCTCGCGCTCGGAGCTCTGCCCGCGCGGGCCATCGCGCTCGCTGCCTGCGGCGGCGGCACGGCCAGAGGGATTGCCGACGGCCCTGCGCTCGTCGACGTGCCGAGGATGGCGCCGTGCCTCGGCCGCCAGAAGAAGCCGAAGTACCCGAGGACGGTGCCGCCGATCAGCGCCAGGATGAGAAGCACGAACATCCCGCCGCTCGAGCGGCGCGGCGGCGGCGGGACCACGGCGAGCCCTGCCTCCATCTGCGCAGGGAGCTTCGGGGCTCCGGGCTGCGTCCCTGGTGCCTGCGGTCGGGCCGAGGGCGGGGGAGTGTAGGGCGGGGGCGCGTGAGCAGGAGGAAGCGGCTGCGGCTGGGGAACCGGCCCGGAGAGCCCAGGCGCAGGCGAAGGTGAGATCAGCGTCGCCCCGTAGGGCGTCGTCGTGTTGAGCGACGGCATGGCGGACGCGGGTGGCTGGGGCTGGAAGGCGCTGGAGGGCGGAGGCGGCGTCGCCACCGGTGGACCCGCCGTCGGGTAGGCGAGCCCAGGCGGTGGTAGAGGATGCGCCGCATCGCCGCCTGCGCCGTCGCTCGGCGGCAACGGCGGCGGACGAACCCGCCCAGAGCTCGGTTTTGGCTCGGGGGGCGGCACGTCGGCGGCAGGGTCTCCCCAGCCCGATTCCGGAACGGGAAACGAGTCGCTCGGATACTTGTCGGATGGCGATGACACGCGCGCGGCGGGCCGGGCGCCCGTGGGACCCGGGAAGGTGGGGAACGCGAGCGTCCTCGGGGACGTCGCCGGGGGAGGCGTCGGCGTGGGCGTCGGCCGCGGTGCGGCCCCAGGTGAGCTCGGCCTCGGTGCGGGCGCGCTCGCCCTCGGCGCCGGTGGCGTGCGCGTCGGCTCACCCTGGCCGGCGGGCCTCGGAGGCTCGCTCCCGTCGCCGAAGCGCAGCGTCCTGGGCGGGCCAGGGTCAGCCTTCGCCGTCGCGTGGGGCTCGGCGCCCTGCCCGACGGGCTGCCCCGTGGACGGCGTCGTGGGCGGCGGCTGATCGGCGCTCGCTGGCGGCGTCGAGGGCGGCCCTCCGGGCCGCGTGCGCGACAGCGTGATGTCCTGATCGGCGCTCGGCGGCGGACGTACCCTGGCCAGCGACTCGAGCAAGAGAGATCGCCCGTCGTCCGCGCCGTGGACGGCGGCGCGAAGAATGCCGGTCATCTCCTCCGCGCTGATGGCGCGCCGGTCCGCGAGCGGCTCGAGGCCACGGCGCACTGCGTCCCGCACGGACGCGTCGATCTCCGGCCGCAGCGCGTCGAGGGATGGGAACTGCGGCTTCGCCATCGCCTTCAGCACCTCCACCTCGGGCAACGCGCCGCGCTGGATGGCCTTGCGCCGCGTGAGCAGCTCCCAGAGGAGCAGGGTCGCCGCGTAGACGTCCGCCCGCCCGGTGACGGCTTCGCCGCGCACCTGCTCTGGCGCCATGTATCCGTACGTCCCCTTGATGAAGCCCGTCTTGGTGTCCCCCTGCATCCCCGCGACCTTGGCGATGCCGAAGTCCGCGAGCTTCACGTGACCATCCCAGGGGACGAGCACGTTCGAGGGGTTGATGTCCCGGTGGATGACGGGGGCAAACTCCCCCGTCTCGGGATCCTTGGCCGCGTGTGCCGCCGCGAGGGCCGAGAAGACGCGCGCGGCCACGAAGAAGGAGGCGCGGTCGTCCAGCTTGTCGCCCGTGATGCTCAGCATCGCGCGGAGCTTGTTCAGCGGGAGGCCGTCGACGTACTCGAGCACCATGACGAGCTGGCCGTCGGTCGAGAAGAAGTCGAAGAGCTTCACGATTGCCGGGTGCGAGAGGCGCGCGTAGGCGCTCGCCTCACGGGCGAACATGCGCTCGAAGGCCGGGTCGTTGCGGAACCGTTGAAGCAGGACCTTGAGCACGACGACGCGCTCGAACCCGTGCGGCCCGGCTGCGCGCGCGAGAAAGATGTCCGCGGTGCCGCCGCTGGCGAGCCTCCGGAGAACCCGGAAGCCGCCGATCTGCATCGGGGCTCCCTCGGCGCTCGAATCTCGGTCGGCCGGCGGCGGCGCGCTCGGAGGAGGCTGCACGGCCGACCCCTTACGCCAGCCGTGCGCCGGGGTTGGAGAGGGAGAACATGTCGGACAACTGTACCTTGGGGGGTGCCAAAGTGCCTAAAGGGTTGTGGTTCTCGCGCCGAATGGCAGCCGGTGCGTCCCGGCGCTCCAGGCGAGCCCTGCTGGGCGCGTGGAGGGGCAGCGAGGGAGTGTCCGCGAGCCGCACTGCCGCGCCCGTCGGCGCATCTTGACAGGCGCCGTGACGTCACTACATATGTAGTGAGTCTGCGAGCGGAGTCGTGGCTCGGGAGGACTTCGATGACGGAGCGCAAGAAGGCGACGATTCACGAGACCGAATGGGACCTCCTCGAGGTTCTGTGGACGAAGGAGCGGGCGACCGCGCGGGAGGTCGCAGAGGCGCTGGCCAAGAAGCGAGCGTGGGCGGTGTCCACCGTGAAGACGCTGCTCGACCGCATGGTGCAGAAGGAGCTCGTGGCGGCCCGGCAGGTAGGCAACGTGTGGGAGTACACCCCGGCCGTACGACCCATCGAGGCGCGGAGGTCGGCGTGGGCGGAGCTCGTGGGCAAGGCGTTCGGCGGCGCGGTGGCCCCGGCGCTTCACTTCCTCGCCAAGGATGCGAAGCTATCGAAGAAGGAGCTCGCGGAGCTCAGGGCGCTGCTCGACGCGCAGGAGAAGGGTCATGAGTGATCTCCCGCTTCTCGATGGTCTCGAGCGTCTCGAGCGTCTCGAGCGTCTCGGCGGCGGTCTCGAGTCCCTCGGCCGCACCCTCGTCGAGAGGGTCGGCCCACTCAACCTGTGGACCGCGCTGCTCCTGGCGGGTGCCCTTCTCGTCGACCGGCTTCTCGCGCGTCGCGCGCGCGCCTCCTGGCGCGTCGCGCTGTACGCCCCGGTGGGACTGCGCGTCCTCCTCCCGCTCGACTGGAGCCTCGGCTTCGCGAGCTCCCCCCGCCTCGTCACCTTGCTCGCGCCGATCCTCACGGTCGGCGCGGGGCACGCCGATGACGCATCGACGGAGCGCGGGCTCTCCTGGTACGCGCTCGCCGCGTGCACCTACCTCGCCGTGGCAGTGCTGCTCGCGGTGCGGGCGGTCCGCGCCCGGGTGCGCCTCGGTCGCGCGCTGGCCGGTGCGTCCCCGGTGAGCGTGGCGGTGGCCGACGCTCCCTGTTCCGTCGTGTGCCACGACGAGCTCGGGCCGATGGCCGTCGGCGCCTTTCTGCCCCGCATCGTGCTGCCCCGCCACCTCCTTGGCCCCGGGCAGGAGCGCGCCCTCGCCTGCGTGCTCCGCCACGAGGCCGCCCACGTACGCCGCGGCGACGCCTGGCTGCTAGGCGTGACGCAGACCCTCGCCGTGGTGGCCTGGCCCGTCGCGCCGCTCTGGATCGCCATCGCCCGCGTGCGCCAGCTCGTGGAGCTCGCGTGCGACGAGGCCGCGCTCGCGGGGGCCGATGCGATCGAGCGCCGCAGCTACGGCCACGCCCTGCTCGACCTGGCGCACCACCAGTCCTTCGCCGTGGCGCCGCTCGGCGCGGGGGAGCTTCACTTCGGCTCGACGCTGCGTGCGCGGATCGCGGCGCTAGCTCCGTCACGCCAGTGGCCGCTGGCGGCACAGGCGGTCGCGCTCTTCGTCACGCCGGTAGCGCTCCTGGCAGCCTGTGGCGGTCGCACGCCTGCGGCCGGTCCGGCTGCGGGAGACGACGGTTACGGCTACCAGTTCGACATCGACTCCCCCCGCCACGCCGCCGCAGCGCCGGCCCCCGCGTCCATCCCCGCGGGCCCGAACGGCCGCATCGCGCCGGAGCTCATCCAGGCCAAGGTACGCGCCCGCTTCGGCGCCATCGGTGCTTGCTACCAGGCGGGGCTCAAGAAGGATCCGAAGCTCACCGGGACGGTCAACGTGAAGTCGGTGGTCGGCATGGACGGCACGACCAAGGAAGCCGTCGACGCGCAGTCGACCTTGCCCGACAAGGACGTGGTCGCGTGCGTGGTCGGCGAGTTCGGGAAGATCACTTACCCGGCCGGGAGCGGCACGCTGACGATCGTGTACCCGGTCGAGCTGACCCCGTAGGTCGGCGGGTCGGCCGGGCCGAGCCCGCGGTCACCCCGTCGCGCTCGCGCTCACCTGTAGGGCGCGAGCGGCGTCTCGGCGAGCGCGACGACCGCCTGCACTCCGCCAAGGCGAAGGGCACGTCGTCCGGGTAGGCGTCACTCACTGCACCACCGTACGGGCGGATCGCCCTACTCGTCGAACTTGAAGAGCTCCTCCAGGTCCGTCTTGGTGAGCTTCTTGGCGCCGCCGGCGTCCTCGCTGAGGACGGCGCCGACGAGCTCCCGCTTCTTGCCGCCGAGCTCGAGGATCTTCTCCTCGATCGTTCCCTTCGCGATGAGGCGGTAGGTCGTGACGACCTTGGTCTGACCGATGCGGTGCGCGCGGTCCGTCGCCTGGTCTTCGACCGCCGGGTTCCACCAGGGGTCGAAGTGAATGACTGTGTCCGCGGCCGTCAGGTTCAGACCGCTGCCGCCGGCCTTCAGCGAGATGAGGAATATCGGGGGGCCGTCCTCGCGCTGGAAGTTGTCGACCCGCTCGGAGCGGTCCTTCGTCGACCCGTCGAGGTACTCGTAGCCGATCTTGTCCTCCTCGAGCGCCCGCCGAATGAGCGTGAGCATCGAGACGAACTGGCTGAAGACCAGCACGCGGTGCCCGCCTTCGACGGACGTCTGTATGAGCTCGCGCAGCGCGACGAGCTTGCCCGAGTCCTCGTCGGTGAACTGCCGCGGGAGGCCGAGGAGGCGAGGGTCGCACGCAGCCTGCCGCAGCCGGGTGAGGCCCGCCAGGATCTGGATGTGGCTCCGCGCCATCCCCTGCTTCTCGACCTCGCCCATGACCTGGGCGCGAACTTCCTTGAGGACGGCGGCGTAGAGCGCCGACTGCTCCCCGGTGAGCTCGCAGTAGTTGTCCGTCTCGATCTTCTCCGGCAGATCCTTGGCGACCTCGGACTTCGTGCGCCGGAGAATGAAGGGGTGGATCGTGGCCCGCAGGCGGGCCGCTGCTTTCTGGTCGCCGTTGTCGATGGGGCGCGAGTAGCGCTCCTCGAACTTGTCGAGGGGGCCTAGCAACCCGGGGCTGACGAAATCGAAGATCGACCAGATCTCCGAGAGGCGGTTCTCGATGGGGGTGCCGCTGAGCGCGAGCCTGCGGTCGGCCTTGAGGCGCTTGGCCGCGCGGGCCGTCGCCGACAGGGGATTCTTGATCTGCTGCGCCTCGTCGAGGATGGCGTAGCGCAAGTCGAGCTTCGCGAGCAGCTCCTCGTCCCGCCGCAAGAGGGCGTAGCTCGTCACGACGACGTCGGCGTCCTCGAGCTCGTCCCGGCGCTCTTTTCGGTCGCCGCCGTGCCACAGCGCGTGGCGAAGCGAGGGCGCGAACTTCTCCATCTCCTTCAGCCAGTTGGTCACGACGCTCGTGGGGGCCACGATGAGCGCCTGAAACTTCCGGCCGGTGGCTGCCTTCTCGTCGGCTGCTTTGACGGCGAGGAGGAGCGCGATGGCCTGTACGGTCTTGCCGAGCCCCATGTCGTCCGCGAGGACGCCGCCGGACCCAATCTCGTGCAAAAACCAGAGCCAGTGGAAGCCTTGCTCCTGGTAGGGGCGGAGGGAGGCCTTGAGGTTCCTGGGCTTCTTGGCGCCCTTGATCTCGTCGATGTCGCGCAGCTTGGCGAAGAGATCCTTTGCTCCGTCGGTGACGGCCGCTCTTCCCACCTGCTCCAAGAGCTCCTGCACGCGTCCTGCCTGCGAGAGGGGCAGCTTGCCGCCCATCCCGCCGCCGGTCGCCAGGATCTCTGCCTGGCGCAGGAGCACGTCGCGGACCTTCTGGGCGTCGAGCCGCGCGAACGAGCCGTCCGCGAGGCGGACGTAGCGTCGCCCCTCGGCGAGGCACCGGCCGAGCTCTTCCTGCGTGACGGCGACGCCTTCGCTCTCGAAGGACAGCCGGAGCGACAACCAGTCGACCCCGCTCGAGACGCGCGCGTTGGCGGAGAGCGACTCGGTCCGCACGTTCACGTCGACCAGATCGTCCGGCACGAAGAGATCCCACTCTTCGGGGAGCTGGCCGATGCCCTCGGTCCAGAACTGGATGGCGTCGTCGCCGCGCGCGACGAAGCCGTTGCCCTCTTCGTCGGGCACGAGGTTGAACGAGCGCAGCTTGCCCACGGCCTCCTGCTGGGCGGCGATGTCGCAGCGGATGCAGCGCGCGCGCTTCGCGTAGGCGGGGCCTCCGCCCTCGGCCGACTTGTCGACGGGCTTCACGATGACGGGGGGCGTCATTCCGTCGGCGCGGACGTCGATCTCCACGTCCTCGTAGGCGGCGCGGAGAGCTACGCGAGCCTCCGTCAAGGAGCCTCCCGCCCTCATCCGGAACGTGGGGACGAGGTCGACCACGTCGGCGACCTGGGACAGCTCCGGCAGCTCGGCCCCGACCTCGAGCGCGACCTTGGGCAGGCCGACAGCGATGAGCTGCGGCAGGCGCTCGATGGGCTCGTGAATGAATGGAGCGCGAACGAGCCTACGGATGCTCGTCGGCGAGACTCGGCGATCGATGGGACGGGCGACGCCCTCCTGCGGATCGACGTACCAGCCGGGGCTGCCTTCGAACCACGCACCCTGACCGGAGGTGAACTTGCGCGGGTCGCCGGGCCGCTGAAACGAGCTCTTCACCAGGATCTGCGTGCCGTCCTGGGACAGCTCGAGGTCGAAGCGGGCGCGCAGCGGCTCGTCGCCGAATCGCAGCTCCATCATCTGCGGCTCGAGGATGACCCGGCGGCCCTTCAGCAGCGGCAGGAGATCGCTCGCTTCTTCCCCGCGCACCTCGATACCAACGCGGCGCGGTCCTTCGTTCTCGAACCGCGCGAGCAGACGAATGGCCTCGCGGTCGGCCGTCGGCCACTGACCCTGCGCCAGGAGCAGCGCGCTCGGCAGGAGCGGCGTCCGGGCGTTCGGGTCCAGCAGGGTCACGGTGAGCGAGCCACCGGCACCCCCGCTGGAGGAGCCGCCATTGTGCGCCGCCCCGGCCGGACGCACCTGAAGACGGTACTCGAGCGTCTTGGGGACGGGGGGCATGGGCTCGGGCAGCCAGGCGTCGATGCCCGTCGGCACGACGCCGCTCGGGGTGAACCCCTGCCGCGCGGCCGGTGCGCCGTTGCCGTTGCCTGTCCGGGCCTGCTGCGCCAGCTTGAGGGCGCGGGCAGCGCGGCCTCGCCGACCTCGGCGTCCTCCCGTGCTCATTTCGGTGTCCGGAGAGGCGCTCGCGTAAGCGCCGCCGTTCGTGTTCCCGCCGCCCCCCCTGCTGCCGGAGTCGCTGGAGTAACCCGAGCTCTGGTGGACGCTCGTGTGGCTGGGCGGGGCCGGGGGAGGGGAATGAGACGGAGAATGGGGCGAGGAAAGCGGGCGGGGCGCGGGTCCCCGCACCTGATCACGCAAGGCGATGAGGAGGGCGGCCACGTGCTTGCAGTGACCGTTGATCTTGGGAAACGCGGGGCAAGTGCACTCGGAAGAAAAGCCATTGGGAGTTAGTTGGAGCTGGACCTTGTACGGCTCGGGTTCGGTGCCGCGGACGTGGCCCCGCGCCGCCGCCTCGTCCACGTGAATTCCGTCCACCGCGCGGCGACGTACGTAGTCGTAACCGCGCAAGAACGCGCGCGCGCCGAGGAGCCGGCGCAGGGCCCGGTCGTTGAGCGTCGCGATCGCATCCGAGAAGGGGGTCGACAAGCGCCTCGCCTTTGAAGCAGTTTGGTGCGCGTTTTTGGCGCCGCGTTTTTGGCTGCCAAGTCACATGAGGTGCCCGTCTGGATCCGGCCCATACACTAGACTGGGTGCCGGACGGGCTGTTCCGACCCGCCCGCCCGCCCAGGAAAATGCAATCAAGCTTGGGATGCGGAGGGGACTGAACGGAACGGCGACGGGAGGGAACGAATGAGGCTCGCGCGCTCGCGGAGGCCCCTCCCTCGCAAACGGGTAGCATTGGTCGTACCTGCAAGCAACGGTTAGCGGAGGGGGAGGGCGCTTTTCGCGCAAGGCGGCGTGCTTGCTGAGCTGGGCCAGGTTCGGTACTCCAGATCCGCCCATGAACCATAACCTCCCCTTCGGGTTCCTATTCGCCTTCGGGATCGCCTCGGCCGTCTCGACGGTGGGTTGCGGCAGCGCGCCGCCGCCCCCAGTCCATCACGCAGAGGTCTCCGAGCGCGTCTTCGAGGCCGTCGCGCCCTCGGTGGTCGCGATCTTGAACGACGATCGCGCCGACCGGGAGCAGGAGATCAAGGAGAGCGAGGCGTCGATGGGGGACGAGTCGCACGCGCCCAAGCACGTGATCGACCTCTCCCCCGGCAAGGAGCCCACGCCTCACGGCACGGGCTTCATGATCGACGGCGGGCTGATCGTGACCGCAGCGCACGTCGTCCTGAGGCCGGATAGGCTGAAGATCACGACCCGCAGCGGCCAGACGGTGGACGCCGAGCTCGTCCGCATCGACGAAGTGCGCGACGTCGCGATTCTCAGGCCGAAGACCCCGCTCGTCGGCGTCCCGCCCCTCGTGATCGACGATCGCGAGCCCCGCGTGGGCGAGCCGGTCTGGGCGATGGGACACACGGGGCGCGGCTTCTGGAAGCTCTCCTGGGGCATGTCCGCCGGGATTGCCTCGGGCACCGTCGAGATGTTCGGCGAGAAGCTCGTGCTCTACGACGCCGGAGTCTACCCGGGCTTCTCGGGCGGGCCGCTCGTGACGCTCGACGACACGGGCAAGCCGCGCGTCGTCGGCGTCAACCACGCGATCTTGTTCACCGGATCGATGGGGACCGGGCCCATCTCGAGCGCGGTCGCGTCGAGCGAGCTCCGCGAGGTCGTCGCAGGTCATCCGCACGCGGTGCAGGCGAAGCTCGCCGAGTACGCGAAGCAGGAGCGCGCCAAGGTGTACGCCGATCTGTTCATCACCGATCGGCTCATGGTCAACCGCGACGCGAACGATCAGCAGGTCGCCTACGTCATGGGCAACGCCCGTGAGCTCGAGTCGCACGGCACCGAGACGCGCGTGCCTTGCGTCGCCATGATCTTCGGCCTGCCGAAGGGCGAGGAGGAGATCCTCTTCGAGCTGCACGACCCGAGCGACGTCGTCGTCGCGACGGAGACCAAGTCGGTGAGGACGAACGAGCATCAGCGCGTCGCCTTTGCCAGCACGGCCATGACGTTCACGCCGAAGACGGGCGGCAAGTACTCGGTGGTCGCGAAGCGTCAGGGCAAGGAGCTCGGGCGCGGCGTCGTCACCCTCGACGTCCCGGACGACGACGACGATCTCGCCGATGATCACGACAGCGACTCGGTCGACGACGGACAGCCCGACGTCGACATCGTGGTGGCGTCCGCCGGCAACGACAACCCGCTCGTGCTGTCGGGTATCCGCGCAGGCTGGGCCGAGCGCAGCTACCCGCGGCGGGTCGACTTTGCATGGTTCGCGCGCGCAACCCGGGGCTGGAGCGGGATCAACGTGAGCATCGCCGCCTACGTCCTCGACCAGGAGGGCAACATAGTCGGGCGCTCCGACGGATGCTTCGAGCCGGAGCTTCGACCCGACCGCCCGTGGTCTTGCACGGGCTCGGGAAGCGCGGTGCAGCCGCCGTTGCCGCTCAAGGAAGGCGCCTACGACATCGTGTTTGCCATCAACGATCACCCCGTGGCCTGGTGGCCGATGGAGGCTGCCATCCGCAAGGACCGCGCCCCGGGGAGCGACGTCGAGCGCTGGATGAAGGAGATGCGCCGCATCCAAATCAAGCGCAAGCGCGCCGAGACCGCGCCGCCGCCGCCGAAGCCCGCCGCCGCCCCGAAGGCACCGAAGGCCAAGTGAACGCGCTCGGGACCGCTCGAACGGCGCGGGCTCTGCTCGCTCTCCTCCCCGTGGTCGGCGCCCTCGTGGGCTGCAACGTCGCGGTTGCCGGCGGGCTCGACGAGTCCGACGCCAACCGGATCGCCATCGCGCTCGACCGCGCGAACATCGAGGCGAGCAAGGAGGGAGACCCGAACGTCGAGGGCAAGTTCCGTGTCCTCACGCCCCGCGACGACGTGGGACGCGCGCTCGCCCTGATGCGCGACGAGGAGCTGCCTCGTCCGCGCAGCGCGGGCGTCCTCGACGCCATGGACAAAGGAGCGCTCGTGCCGAGCCAGGCGGCCGAGCATGCGCAGCTCGTCGTTGGCCTCGCGGGTGACCTGCAGCGCTCGCTCGAGGGGGTGGACGGCGTGCTCTCGGCGCGGGTGCACCTGAACGTGCCGTCTCCCGACCCCCTGCGCGACGCGCCGCTCCCGCGGACCACCGCGAGCGTCCTCCTCGAGCACCGCGGGTCGACACCGCCCCTGTCGAGCGACTCGGTCCAGCGCCTCGTCTCGGGCGGCGTGCCCGGGCTCGCGCCCGCCGATGTGGCCGTCGTCCTGGTCTCGCGGCCCGTTGCCGCCGCGACGACCGAGAGTCACCTCGCGTACGTGGGTCCCATCGCCGTCGCGCGCGGGTCGGCGCGTGCCCTCGAGATCGCCATGGGGGTCCTGCTCACGCTGGTGGCGGTGCTCGCCGGGCTCACGCTGTTCTTCTACGCCCGCTGGCGCCGAGCAACGGAAGAAGCGCCCGCGGCGCGCTAGGCTTCGGCAGAACCTCCGTGATCGAGCTCAGGCACGTCAGCAAGGCATTCACGCACACGCCGAGCGCGGGTGAGGCGTCCGGCGTCCGCCATGTCCTTCGCGCGATCGACCTCTGCGTGCCCTCTGGATGCCTGTACGGCCTCATCGGCCCGGGCGCCGCAGGCAAGAGCGTGCTCCTCAAGACGATCACGGGCCTTCTTCGCCCCGACACCGGCACCGTGCACGTGGCGGGACAGGACGTGACGACCCTCGCGGAGCTCGACCTCGCGCGCATGCGGCTGCGCTTCGGCATGCTCTTCCAGAACAACGCGCTCTTCGATCACCTGACGGTCTTCGAGAACATCGCCTTCCCGCTGCGCCGGCTCGAGGAGCTCGGCGAGGCCGAGATTGCCGCGCGCGTCGAGGAGCGGCTCGCGTGCGTGGCGTTGCCGGGATTCGGGTCACGCATGCCGGGCGGCCTGTCGGGTGGCCAGAAGAAGCGCGTGGGCGTCGCCCGCGCGACGGTCACGCGGGCCCCCATCGTCCTCTACGACGAGCCCGCCGCGGGCCTCGACCCTGTCACGTCGCAAAAGATCTTCGATCTGCTCCGCGCCGAGCAGGTCGCCGCCAAGGCCACCGTCATCATGGTCTCGAGCGACCTCGACCGCCTGCTCACGGTCACGGACCGGGTGGGAATGATGTTCAGGGGGGAGCTGATCTTCGACGGCACCACGGAGGAGGCACGGTCCAGCGCCGAGCCCCGCGTGAGGCAATTCGTCCACGGGCTCACGGACGGGCCGCTCTGAGCCTTCGAGCGAGCGATGCTGGACGTCCTCGAGCTTCTGGTCCCGTGGTTCGTCACGACGACCGCGATCTTCGCCCTCTTGCGCTGGGATGACGGGCGCATGTCGCCGGACGAGCTCGCGAGGGCGTGGCCGCAGACGAGCAAGGTGTGCGCGGTCATCGGCTTCAGCTTCCTCGCGGTCCCGATTCACTTCGCGCGCACGCGACCTAACCTTCGCGGGGTCGGGCTCGCGCTCCTCTGGACGGCTGCGATCCTCGCGCTCAACGTCGGGACTGCGGCGCTCATCGACTTGCTCGGCGGTGGCTGACGGCCGGCGTCTTGCTCCGCAACGCAGCGTGGCCGCTCCCTTCGTCGCGGAAGAGGTCGTCATGCGCCGCTCGCGCCGGGGCTGGGCGCGCTTGTTTGCGAGCGGGCTGCTCGCGATGGCCCTCGCGCCTGTGGCGGTCTACACGCTGGCGCGAACCTTCGGCGTTCCCGGCGTGGCCGAGCTGGCCGTCAGCTCCTGGGTCCTCTGCTGGCTCCTGGGCGCGCCGCTCGCCGCGCTCGCTTCCGTCCTGGCGTCGCTGCCCTTGTCGCGGGGCACGGGGCGCGTCGAGGCGAACGCCACCGAGCTCCGGTTCGAGGTCCCCGGCGCGCGGCCGCGCGTGGTCCCACGGGACGATATCGAGAGCATCCTCTCGCGTGACGGCTTCGAGTACGGCGTGGAGGTCGCGCTCTCCAACGGAGACGCTCTCGAGCTCGTCCTCTCGAGCGACGCGCAGGAGCGCGCCATCATCGACGCGCTGGGGTTCGGCACGCTCGAGCGGCGCGCGGTCGTCGCCCTCGGTGGGCCGCGGTCGGCGTTGCGGGTCGGGTGCGGTGGCCTGCTCCTCGCGGTCCTCACGACGATGTTCTCGGCGTGCGGACTGGCCCTGACCGACGTTCCGTACCACGTGGTCGGTGACAACATCGGCGACGTCATGGCGTTCGTCTTCGTGGCGGCGAGCCTCTTCTTCGTCGGCGTTCTCCGCCCGGGGCGCGTCATCGTCGGCGCGGACGGCCTCGTCCTCGAGCGGCGGTTTCGCAAGACGTTCATTCCCGTCGCCTGGCTCTTCGGAGCCGAGCTCTCGGAGCGCGGGGTCGTCGTGTCCATCAACCAGAACGGCGCCATCCGCCAGCTGGTCCTGACGTCCGAGCGCAACGGATCGCTCGTCAAGCGCATCGGCGACGCGATCCGCGCCAAGGAGGACCGGCCCCGCGTTCGCATGAGCGCCCTCCTCGCGCGTGGCGGGCGCTCGCTCGAGGCGTGGCGTGAGGGGCTCTTGGGCCTCGCCTCCGGCAGCGGCGGCTACCGGGGGGAAGCGGCGCCCCTGGATCTGCTCTGTCGTACCGCGTCGAGCGCCGCGCTCCCCGCAGAGCAGCGGCTCGGAGCAGCCATCGCCGTCGGCCTCGCCGGCGACCCGGAGTCCAAGCGGCAGCTTCGCATTGCCGTGGAGGGGATCGCCAACGAGAAGCTGCGGATCGCGATGAACGGCGCGCTCGAGGGGGATCTCGAGGAAGAGGCCCTCCAGGATGCTCTCGGACCTTCGAGCAGGGCGAGGGAGTGAGCCCCGGGCGGCGCTGGACCCCCAGTGGAACCGCCGGGGGTCGGCGTGCGTAGATCTCGCAGCTGACGTTCCTTCCCCTGCCTAGAGGAGCTAATCGTGCCCCGTTACGCGCTGCGCCCCATCGCCGACACCGACCTCCCGTGCGAGCCCGTCGCGCCGGTGGCCCGTCTCGCGCTCCGGGTCGTTCGCAGCGACTCCGCCCTTCTCCCCGCGGCAGAGGTCACCCGCTGCGAGGGCCGGCGAGTCGCCGCGCCGGCGGTGGTCGTCCCTGACCTCGCTCAGAGCGGGATCTTCGACTCCGCACCCCGTGCGCTCGAGCCCACGCTGATGGATGCGCGGCTGGCCGTCGACCTCGCGCACGTGGAGCGTGCCCTCGGCGAGGCGTACGACCCGTCGATGGCAACGAGCGCGATGCGGGTGCGCGTCCAGGAGATGTGCGAGGTCGCGGACGCTCTCGAGCGCATCCACGTGCTCTCTCTCGATGACGGGCTCTCGGCCCTCTTCGCGCACCACACGGCGCTGTCGCGGTACCTCCGCGGCCTCAAGCGGTGGTGTGGCAGCTTCGCCGCGGTCTGCCACCAGCTGGTGGAGGACGTGCGCGTTGGGCCGGCCGACTGGAGCACGCTTCGCCGTCGCGTTGCGACGGCGGCGGCGAGCCACCGTCCGGACCTGGTCGTGGCGGCGGCGGAGGAGCTCGCCGTGCTGCGTGACTCGCGCCCCGACCTCCGGGCCCGGACCGATCGCCTGGCCGCCGAGGTGGAGGAGCTCTTCTCCGCGGCGGACTGGCTGGAGGAGAGCACCCGCCGCTACATCGGCGACGGCTCGTAATCATCCGGAGAGACCACGGCTTCCCCGTCCTTCCGTCGCCTGGTAGGTCTCCAGGCTCCGTGAGCACCCGATCCCCCGAGCGCCTGCTGGCGAGCGAAACGCGTGGCGCCGCCGCCCTCGCCCTGCCGGCTGCGCTCGGCGCGGGCTTCTTGGACCTCGCGGAGGTGGTCGGCGGGATGGGCGTCCTCCTCGGTCGCATCCTCGCGCGCTCGTTTCCGCCGCGTCTCGACGGGCTGGAGCTGAAACGCAACCTCTACAAGATGGCCTTCAAGTCGCTCCCCATCGTCGTCGTCACGGCGCTCTTCACGGGGGCCATCATGGTCATCCAGGCGACGCCCATCGTCCATCGCCTCGGGGCCGAAGGGCTCGTCGGGTGGGCGGCAGGCTTCGGCACGCTCCGCGAGATCGGGCCCTTGCTCACGGCGCTCATGATCTCGGGACGGGTCGGAGCGAACAACACCGCCGAGCTCGGCACGATGGTGGTGACGGAGCAGCTCGACGCGCTGCGCGTCCTCGCGATCGATCCGATCTCCTTCCTCGTCCTCCCGCGCTTCCTCGGGATCGTCCTCACGCTCTTCATGATGACGCTGTTCGCCGACATGCTGGCGCTCTTCGGTGCCGCGTTCGCGAGCCAGGCGTTGGTCCACGTGACTCCGATGAGCTTCTACCGCGGGATCACCTCCGGCTTGCTCGGCTTCGGGGACGTCGCCAACGGTCTCATCAAGAGCGTGGTCTTCGGGCTCGTCATCGGCCTCGCGAGCTGCCACTTCGGGCTGGCGACGAAGGGTGGGGCCCCCGGGGTCGGCCGCTCGGTCAACGCGACCGTCGTGGCGAGCGCCGCGGGCATCTTCGTGCTCGACTACCTCGTGAGCTTCCTCCTTGGCTAGCCAGGCGGACGAGGTGGCGGCGCTGCCGCGGGGCATCGTTGCCTCCCTGGGCGCGGGTGCGCTGGACCTCCTCGCGGCCGGACGCGAGCTCTACTCCGTGTTCGTCCGCACGCTCTACTACGCGGTGCGTGGCAAGCGAGAGAAGGGCGCGCTCGTCCGGCAGATGTACGAGATAGGAAACAAGAGCGCATTCTTCCTGACCATCACGATGGGCTTCATCGGGATGATCCTCGTCTACCAGGCCGGCCTCCAGACCAAGCGAATCGTCCCCGACTTCAGCATGGTAGGTGCCACGTACATCGAGCTGCTCATCCGCGACCTGGCGGCGTCGATAGGCTCGCTCATGCTCGCCACGCGCGTGGGGGCCGGCATCGCGGCCGAGATCGGCTCGATGGTGGTGACCGAGCAGGTCGACGCGCTGCGCATGTGCGCCGCCGATCCGATCGAGTTTCTGGTGGTCCCGCGCTTCCTGGCGAGCGTCGTGATGACGACCGTCCTCATCATCTGGGCCGCGTTCATCGCGACCATCGCCGGTGGCGCGATGGCTCATTTCGCGTTCGACGTCTCGTACAGGACCTTCTTCAATCTCTCGCTCGTCGACACAGGGGACGTGATCACGGGCTTCACCAAGTGCGTGGCATACGGCGCCGCCATCCCGGTGGTCTCGAGCTACTGCGGGCTCTCGACGTTCGGCGGCTCGGAGGGGGTCGGCTGGGCGACGACGCGGGCCGTCGTCAACTCGTCGCTCGCCATCATCGTGCTCAACTTCTTCATCTCGGGCGCGGCCTTCGTCGTCTTCCCGAAGTGACGCCTCACCCGTGACCTTTGGGGGCCCGGGCCATGAGGGCAGTTGTTTCAGAACTCCATCGGCCCTGCGGCGCGCCCGTGGATGAACTGCTGGACGATGGCGTCCTTGGACTCGCGAAACTCCGCGCGGCTGCCGAGCATCCGGACGTGGCCTTTGTAGAGCATCACGATCCGGTCCGCGATCGAGAAGATGCTGACGAGGTCGTGGCTCACGACGATGGAGGTCACCCCCAGGCGGTCCGACAGCTCGCGGATAAGCTTGTCGACACGCCGCGCGCTCACCGGGTCCAGCGACGTGGTCGGCTCGTCGAAGAGGACGTACGAGGGGTCGAGCGTCAGAGCGCGCGCGATGGCCACCCGCTTTCGCATCCCGTCGCCCAGCGCGGGCGGGTACGTCTCCGCGAACTCCCCCATCTGCACCATCTCGAGCCGGCGACGAGCCTCGACGAGCGCGTCCTTCATCTTCAAGGCCTTGTGCTTGCGGAGCGGCAGCGCGACGTTCTCGGCGCAGGTCATCGAGTCGAAGAGCGTGGAGTGCTGAAAGACCATCGCGCACTTCATGCGCACCGGGAACATCTGCGCCTCGTCCTTCCGCGAGATCTCCTCCCCATCCAGCCAGATCTCTCCCTTGTCGGGCGAGAGGAGGCCCACGAGCTGCTTGATGAGCACGCTCTTGCCCACGCCCGACGCGCCGATGATGAAGAACACCTCCCCCGTCTTCACGTCGAAGCTGACATCGTCGAGGACCGGCTTGGGCCCGAACGACTTTGCGATGTTCTTGAAGGAGATCACGGGACGGGCTCGGAGGAGGATCGTCGGCCGCGACGGGGGCGGGTGGAGCTCGAGCCGTTCAACCCGGCGTGCAATAACCCGAGCCTGCCCCGCCGCAGCTGCTGAAGCAGGTGTAGCTGCCGTTGCCGATGCTGCCGCAGTCCGCGTCGCTATAGCAGGTCTGCTGGCACTCGAGGCCGAGGGCCACGCATCCGCCGTCGGACTGCCCGTAGGAGGTCACGCACTGTAGCCCGGCGGTGCAGCTCGTCGTGCTCGTGCACTTCGCGCCGATGCCCGTGTTGTTCGACGAGCCGCACGCGGCAACGGCCACGAGGGCGAGCATCAAGAGCGAGGCCGAGTACCTGGGCATCCCACCACCACCTGTAGAGCGAGGAAGCGCGGTGAACCTGTCACGAAGGAGAGCGCTCCTCAAGGCCGGTCGGACGAGAAGCCTTCCGGGATCGCGCTCTCCCACCAATCGACCTCGGACAGTGATCGTTTCTGCTTGCGCTTCCTACATAGGCTACGCAATCGTCCGCCTCGGACTGCGATCCGTTGTCACTGGAAAGGTGCCGCCATGAAGGGCTTATCGCTTCGCTTCGAGTACGTCTTCTCCGCCGTTCTGCTGGTGGCACTCTCGCTCGGTCTCGGTGGCTGCAACGGCAAGGTCAGCACGATCGGCGGCGGGGACGGCGGAGGCGGTGGGGACGGTGGGGTGACGGGCGACGGTGCTCCGACGGGTCCGGATGCGTCGGGCCCTGACGGCGGAACGCCGCCCACCGACGCGACCGTCGGAGACAGCGTGGTGACGACGGACACCGGCGCATGTACGACCGGCACGACGTGCAACGGCGCGTGCGTCGACACCACGTCGGACCCCGCCAACTGCGGGGGCTGCAGCGTCCTTTGCACGGGCGGCACGGTGTGCTCCCAGAGCAAGTGCGCGGCGACGTGCGCGGCGGGTCTCACCGACTGCGGCGGCGCCTGCGTGGATCTGGCGTCGACCGCGGGACACTGCGGCGCGTGCGCTACCGCGTGCGCCGGCAACGAGCAGTGTACGAGCAGCGTGTGCGGCTGCCCCGCGGGCGAGTCCGTGTGCAGCTCCACCTGCGTCGACGAGCAGACCGATCCGAGCAACTGCGGCGCCTGCGGCAAGGCGTGCAGCGCGAATCAGGTTTGCTCGGCCGGCACCTGCCAGACGAGCTGCTCGGGCGGCCTGACGAACTGCTCCAACGCCTGCGTCGACGAGAAGACCGACGACAACAACTGTGGCGCCTGCGGCACGGCCTGCACGGGTGGCGCCACGTGCTCCGCGGGAGCCTGCACGTGCCCGTCCGGGGGCACGTACTGCGGGGGCGCCTGCGTCGACACCGCGTCGAGCCCGGGCAACTGCGGCGGGTGCGGCAAGGCGTGCGGCGCCGGGCAGACGTGCACCGGTGGGACCTGCGCGTGCCCGTCGGGAACGACGACGTGCAACGGCGCCTGCGTCGACGAGCAGGCCGACAACGGCAACTGTGGCGGCTGCGGCACCCGGTGCGCCACCGGCACGACCTGCCAGGCGGGCGCCTGCAAGTGCTTCAACGACGGGCAGCTCTGCGACAACGTGTGCACGAACACCCAGAGCGACGCGACGAACTGCGGGGCGTGCGGAAAGACCTGCGCGACCGGTCAGGTCTGCTCGTCGGGCGTGTGTACAACGAGCTGCGCCACGGGGCAGACCAACTGCACGGGCGACTGCACCGACCTGCAGACCGACCCCTCGAACTGCGGGACGTGCAACCTCGTCTGCGGGACGGGCGCCAACTGCATCGCAGGCGCCTGCGCGTGCGGCGGCGGTCTGGCCACCTGCAACAACCTCTGCAGCGACACGAGCACCGACCCCAACAACTGCGGCGCGTGCGGTAACCGGTGCGGCCGCGGTAGCAGCTGCATGAGCGGCAGCTGCGTCATGGGATGCAGCACGGGCGAGACCGCGTGCACGGGGATGGGCGGCATGCAGAACTGCGTCGACCTCCAGACGAGCGCCGCGAACTGCGGGGCCTGCGGCACGGCGTGCCCCGCGGGCGGAACGTGCACCAACGGCGCCTGCGCGTGCCCGGCGGGCGACACCGAGTGCATGGGCGGCGGCGGCGGTGGCTTCGGTGGCGGTGGCGGCTCCGTCTGCGACGACCTGCAGACGAGCACGCGAAACTGCGGCACGTGCGGCAATGCGTGCACCGCGGGGCAGGTGTGCAACTCGGGTACCTGCTCGGCGGGATGCTCCGAGGGGCTCGCGCTCTGCCCCGCGGCAGGGGGCGGGCCTGGCGGTGGCGCGGGCGCCGGCACGTGCGTCGATCTGACGAGCGACAAGACCAACTGCGGTCTGTGCGGCACGGTCTGCGGCGCCGACGAGGTCTGCACCAGCAGCGTGTGCACGTGCGCCTCCGGCTACATGAACTGCAGCGGAAGCTGCGTCGACATCACCACCAACGCGAAGAACTGCGGAGCGTGCGGCACGAGCTGCGAGAGCGGGCAGACGTGCGTGGCCAGCAAGTGCCAATAAGAGCTAGTCTCGACGCCGCATGGCGAGCGAGCGATCAATCGAGGTCAAGGTAGGCGTTCTCATCCTCGTGTCGGTCGGGATCCTGGCCGCGTTCATCCTGCTGATGGGCGGCCTCAGCTTTCAGGCGACCTACACGCTCTACGTCGACTTCGACAACCCGGGGGGCCTCCAGGCCGGGGCCCCCGTGCGGATCGCAGGGGTCAAGGTCGGCAAGGTCGACCAGCTCGAGTTCCGCGGGGGCGCCATCGATCCGCAGACGCAGCGGCGCGTCCTCGTCCGCGCCAAGCTCTCCATCGAGGAGAAGGTGAAGGACGCCGTCCGCGAGGACGCCGTTTTCTACGTCACGACGCAGGGCGTCCTCGGCGAGCAGTTTCTTTCGATCGATCCCGGGTCGCCGGGCAAGCCTGCCCTGCATGATGGCGCCGTCGCCAAGGGGATCGATCCGCCGCGCATCGATCTCTTCCTCGCCAAGGCCTACGAGCTGCTCGACACCACCGTGAGCGGCATCCAGAACAACCGCGAGCTCATCAGCGACATCGCGGTCAACACGTCCGGCCTCCTGAAGAACTTGAACGGCGTGCTGGTCGACAACCGCGAGCGCATCAACCGCACGGTCATCAACGTCGAGCAGCTCTCGACCGAGGCCAAGCAGCTCACCGCCGAGGCGCGCACCCAGTACGTCAACAACCCGAAGATCCAGCGCGCCATCGACAACATCGACCGGCTCACCGGCGACCTCCAGCACGATACTGGCCCGCTCCTCAAGGACGCTCGGGAGGCGGCGGCGAACCTCAACCGCGTGTCGGCGACGCTCGGGTCACCCGAGCAACAGGCGAAGCTCTCCAAGGCCATCGAGGACATCACCCAGCTCGCCGGTCGCGCGAACGCGACGGTGGCCGACGCTCAGTCCATCGTCGCGCACATCAAGAAGGGCGAGGGGACCGTCGGCGCCCTCGTGATGGACGAAGAGGTCTACGACGACGTCCAGCAGATGGTGCGGGATCTCAAGCACAACCCCTGGAAGTTTCTCTGGAAGCAGTGACCCGCAGGGGTCGACCGCGTCTTACGTGAGCGGGGCGGCCGCGGCGACCTTGCCGCGACGCACGACGAGCCGCGGGATGGGCGTCCCGAGGGGAGTGAGCTTCGGGGTGCGCTCGCGGCCGGCGAACGTGACGCGCAAGCCGCCCTGTCGTGTCAACCCGTAGCCCACGGCGGCGCGCTCTCCGCGTCCATGCAGGAGGCGCACGAGTACCTTCAGCTCGCTCCAGTCGTCCTCCTCCGCGTGGGCGTCGACGTGAACCGGCGCGATGCCGAGGCAAGGAAAGAGCTCGGCGCCCTCGTCGGGGGCTGTGCTCGCCGGCTCGCCCGGAAAGCGCACCCAGTCTCGTGCAAGCATGAGCGACCCCGCGCTGATGCCGAACATCGGCTTGCCCGCGCGCGCGAGCTTCTGCAGCGGCTTGACCATGTCGCGCTCGTGCAAGACGCGCATTCCGGCCTCGACGTCTCCTCCGGACACGAACACGAGGTCGCACCCCTCGACGAGCTTGCGTGCGTCCGCCGCCGAGGCCCTCGGCGACGCGAGCTTGGCGAGGTGCATCTTGGCTCCGCACGGTGCGAGGCCGTCGCGGATCATGCGGAAGAAGCCCCCGTCGTCTGCGCTCGCCGCGCCCACGTAGGCTACGACGGGCCGGGTCAGGCCGAGCTCTGCCAGCGCGGTCTTGAGGTGTCCGCGAAGCGCCCGGATCGTGCCGGGTCCACCACCGATGAGGTAGAGCATTTCGCCGTCCGGTTACTTCTTCCTGGTGGTCGGGGCGGGGGTGGGTTTCGCCGGGGCCTTGGCCGTAGGCGCCACCTGTGCGGGTGCGACGGGCTTGGCTCCGGCGAGAGCCTTTGCCGTCGCGATGTCGTTGTCGACGCTGCTGGGCGGGGGAGCCTTCTTGGGCGGAGGCGCCACGCCCTTGCAAGCTGCGATGGCCGCGTCGTCGCACGCGTCGAAGCCGGCCTCGTCCTTCGCCCCCATCTGGCAGGTCACGTACGACTTGCGGATGTCGAGCGAGCAGCCGTGCTCGGCGAGCTGCATGCAGCTCTTCGCCCGTTGAAGCGCGACCCGCGTTCCTCCCGACGAGTGCTGGTCGACGGTGATGCTCTGCGGGTTGTCCCCGAACCAGGTGTCCACCTTGTCGAAGGAGTAAAATTCCTTGAGGGCCTGCGGTCCCTGCTTCACCCCGTCGACGCTGGCCGAGCCGTACGCGTCGGCGATGAGCCAGTAGCAGCCGACGTTGCCGGGGCTGTAGAGGTGCGCGTCGTTCATGGTCACCTTCGCGTCCACGGTGCCCGTGGGCGACGACGCGCCGACCTTGGAGTACCCGAAGGTGTGAGCCCCGTGGGCCACCTCGATGGTCGGAGGCACGGCTCCCGAGGCGTTGGAGGGGACGACGATGGACTGCTTGCCGTCGACCCAGATCTGCAGCGCGTCGGCGCCGGGATTGTCGATGTAGACGCTGGGGTGCGCGGCCATCCACAGGAAGATGGCGCCCGCCGGGCCGACGATGAGACCCGTCAGTAGGGCTCCTACTCCGAAGCCGGTCCCACGCTTGTTGGGACGCGCCTGGACGCCGTTGGCGCGGGCGAACTCCTCACCCCAGGCAGGGTTGGTGCAGTGGAGCGTCGACGAATCGTTGTTGAAGTTCACGAGCGTGACCGCGTCCCCGGCGGTCGTCGCAGGCAAGGGGGGGCGCTTCGGGGCGAGGGCGGTCATCGCCGCGATGCCGAAGCCGAGCGTGACGACGACGGCGAGCCCCACGACCACGACCAGAGGGATCGCGCCGATGACGAGCGGCAGGAGCGCAAACACCGAGGCGATGCCGAAGGCGACGAGGGCGAAGAGAATGCCCTTCTGTCCGAACGCCTTGGCTCGCGTAGCGCATGCGTTGCAGTAGGGCACCTGGAAGGTGCGCGTGACACGGCGGTTGCCGTAGCTCTTCATCTTCGAGGTGGCGCGCGTCGTCTGTTGAGCAGCCCCGCAGCTCGCGCACGTGGCGGGCGTGCGGAAGCTCAGGCTCTGGAGGACGACGTCACAGCCTTGACCGTTGTGCACGGCTCCGCCGCCGGGCGCCGCGTTCGAGGTCTGGGGGACGGCCTGCGCTCCAGGCTGGACGGGGACTCCAGGGTAGATGGGAGGTGATCCGTAGGCGGGCGGCGGCGCGGCCGCCGGTGCGCCGTATCCTCCGGGGGGCGGCGCGCCGTAGCCGCCCGCAGGCGGTGCGCCGTATCCTCCGGGAGGCGGCCCGCCAGCCGGCGGCGCGCCAGCGGGCTGTGCGCCATAGTTGCCGGCCTGCGGAGGGGGAGGGCCGTAGCCGCCCTGCGGGTTGCCCTGGGGAGCGTAGCCTTGCCCTGGTTGCTGCTGCTGGCCCGCGTATCCCTGCGGAGGAGGGTAGCCCTGGCCCGGTTGCTGACCCGGCGGGCCGTAACCTCCGGGCGGCCCGTAGCCACCTTGGCCAGGCTGCTGGCCCTGGGGAGGGTAACCTTGCGGAGCGTAGCCCTGACCGGGCTGGCCGGGCTGTTGAGGGTAGCCCTGCGGCGGGCCGTATCCTCCCTGCGGCGCCTGCGGCGTGCCCGGAGGCGGGACAGCTCCAGGCGGATAGGGCGGTCTACGAGGGTTGCCTTCGTCCATAGGGCTCCTTGGCCGGCTCGCGGCACGAGCCGTGATGGTGCGGCCATCGGGGCTCGGCTGTCGAGTGTCGTCGGAGGCGTTTCACGCGACCGCTGGCGCCGGCATGCGCAGTGCTCCTACCAGCCTGCGGACGAACCTAGGAGGGACCAATGCGCCACGCCAAGACATCGATCGGGTTTGCCTCGCTCGCGCTCGGAGTCGTGACATGGGGCGGTCTTGGCTCGACTGCGCAAGCGCAGGAGGAGCCGTACCTGAAGCAGCCCCTGGCCGCGCCGACCAACGCCTTCGAGCTCCAGCTCAGCACTGGCTACACCCAGGGCTTCGGCCACATCGTCCCCGACACAGCCATCAACAACGTTGCCGGAGCGGGCTGGGGCTTCACGGGAGACGTGGCCTACCGCTTCAACCCCTACGCCTCGCTCGATCTGGAAGGGCAGTACCAGGTATTCGTCGCCGAGAACGCCAATAGCTCGCAGGGGGTCGACGTCAACGTCGGCGCGACCTTTCACGGGATGCCCAACCGGCGCGCGGATCCGTGGTTGCGCGTAGCGACGGGCTGGCGCTGGATCTGGCAAGGATCCACCACGGCCCCCATCGGCGCCAACGTCCCGCCGTTCACCTCCGCCTCGTACACGGGCTGGGACGTCGTAAACCTCCGGATCGGTCTGGACATCCGCACCTCGGACAACATCTCCTGGGCGCCGGTCGTCGGGGCCGACCTTCAGAGCTTCTTCTGGGAAGGCACCGCCACGCTGCCGCGAGGGCAGTTCGGGACATTCGTCTACGCCGGGGTCCAGGGCCGTTTCGACATCGGACCTTCGGCCCCGGCGAGCGTCGCGCTCGCCCGTGCAGTCGGGCAATGAAGCATCGAGCCGCCGCGGCGACTCAGTCGCTCGGCGGCGCGTCCGCTGCCGTGCTGGTGTCGGCAGGGGTGCCCGTGTCCTGGGGAGCGGTACCGGTGTCCTGAGGAGCCGTGCCTGTATCCTGAGGAGCGGTTCCGGTGTCCTGGGGAGCGGTTCCGGTGTCCTGGGGAGCGGTTCCGGTGTCCTGGGGAGCGGTGCCGCTGTCCTGGGGAGCGGTGCCGCTGTCCTGGGGAGCGGTGCCGCTGTCCTGAGGGCCGGCGCCGCTGTCTTGGGGGGCGCCGCTATCCTGCGGTGGCCCGCCGCTGTCGACCGGGTTGCCGGTGTCCGGCCCTCCGTCGGTCGTCGCGGTGGCGTCCGAGGTGAGCGCCGCATCGTCTCCCGTCCCGGTGTCTCCTTCGAGCTTCTGCACGCACGTGAGGTCCGAGCTACAGATGCTCTGGCCGTGGTTGCACGACGGCGGCAGGCAGACGAGGCCCTCCGCACAATCGGTGGCCTGCGCACACTGCTGGCCCTGTGTACCAAGGGAAGGAGGCGAGCTGCACCCGCCGACGAGGCGGCCGAGCCCCGACAAGACGAGCACCGGCGCGGTTAGCCAGGCAAGGCGAGACCACACGCCTCGACGCTACGATGGCGACGGTCGTTAGTCGAGCTTGAGGAGGACGTCGCCCTCGGAGACCGCTTGCCCTTCGGCGCACGCGATGCTCGTCACCTTGCCCGCGGAAGGAGCCTCGACCGGCATCTCCATCTTCATCGACTCGAGGATGACGCAGGTCTGCCCCTCGGTCACCGAGTCACCCACCTTCACTTCGATTTTCCAGACGGTGCCGGTGATGTGCGCGGTGACGTTCGTTGCCATGAATGGTGCCTCGTGGTGGCTGGTGGCTGGTCGTTGCCGAGGCAAACCTACCACCGTCCAAGCTTGCGGAACCAGGTGTGTCGAACTCGAGGGCAGCCGGCAGCATTGGCCGACGGCGGGCGTGCATTTCCGCCCCGCCGTTCGACGCCCGGGTAGCCTCCGCAACGAGGGGCTCTGCCGGACGCTGGCGGGTTTGCGAACGGGCCCGGAAGTCTGTAACTTTCTATGGCTATCGAGCCCGGCGCACACTAGGAAGAAATCCTCATGGCGGAACAGAAAGAGAGCTCGGTCCTATTCTCCCTCAAGGAGCTGATGAACCTCGAGGAGGACCGCATCAAGCAGGAGGAGCAGGAGAAGCGTCGCAAGGAGGACTCCGCGACGCAGGCCCGCATGGACGCCGAGCGCCGCGCTCGCGAAGAGGAAGAGGCGCGAGTCCGCGCTGACGAGAATCGACGTCGCGCCGAGGAGCAGCGTGTCCGTGAGGACGCCGCCCGGGTCGAGGCGATCCGTCAGGCCGAGATCGAGAAGGCCCGCCTCGAGGCCGAGAACGCCGCCCGGCTCGAGCAGCTCCGCCACCAGCAGGAGCACGAGCGTCACATCACGGCGCTGACGCAGGACAAGAGCAAGAAAAAGCTCACGGTCATGGTGTACGTCGGCGCGGCGGTGCTCGTTCTCGCGCTCGGAGGTTTCGGCTTCTACATCAAGCACTCGATGGACGAGAGCGCGGCCACCGAGGCGCGCCACCAGCAGGAGCTGCTGGAGGCGAAGGCCATGACCGACAAGCTGAACGCACAGCTCTCGCAGCAGAACGACAACATCGCGTCGCTCAAGGCCGAAGCGGAAGGTGCCAAGGACGAAGCCTCGCGCCTCGCCGCGCAGAAGAAGCTCGAGGACGCGCAGAAGCAGGCCGAGGCGACGAAGCACGCCATCGGCGTGGCCGCTGCCCGGACCGGTGGCGGCGGCGCACCTGCAGCCCGGCCCACGGCGAAGGCCAACTGCAATTGCGCCCCGGGCGATCCGCTCTGCAACTGCATCCCCTAAGACGTTGCGCCTTCCCGAGTCTCGCATCGTCTTCGCGCTCGACGTTCCCACGTTGGACGACGCGCGTCGTGCGGCGATGGCCGTGCGCGACGCCGTGGGTATGCTCAAGGTGGGGCTCGAGCTCTTCGTCAGCGAGGGTCCGTCGGCGCTCGCTGTTGGACGGGAAACCGGTCTTCCGGTCTTCCTCGATCTGAAGCTGTGCGACATCCCGGAGACGGTGGATCGGGCGGTGGCCCGAGCGTCCACGCTGGGCGCTCGCATCCTCACCGTACACGCCGGTGGCGGGCCCGCGATGCTGGCGCGCGCGGTCCAGCGTGCGGAACAAGAGCGGGCTGGGCTCGTCATCGCGGCGGTGACGGTTCTCACGTCGCTCGACGCGGGTGACCTCGCGGCCATGGGCCTCGAGCGCGACGTGCCGAAGCACGCGCAGAGGCTGGCGCGCCTCGCCTACGACCAAGGCGTGCGCGCGTTCGTTTGCTCACCACACGAGGTCTCCTCCATGCGGTCTCTGCTGGGTGCCGACGTCACGCTCATCACGCCGGGTGTGCGCGCGAGCAGAGAAGCAGGGGCCGACGATCAGAAGCGCGTGGCCACGGCCGCCCGCGCCATCGCCGACGGCGCAGACTGGCTCGTGGTCGGGCGCCCCATCCGGGATGCCGTAGACCCCCTGGCCGCCGCGCACGCGTTCGCACGCGAAGCCGACGAGGCACGCGCGTCGCGTGGGCGCTCGTCGTGAGGATCGTGTGCGGCCTCCAGCCGGTGCGCGAGGCGATCCGTGCTCACGCCGCGTCGCTCGATCGCGTGCTCGTGGAGGCAGCCAAGGACGCGCCCCAGCTCGAGGCGCTCGCGCGCTACGCGACCGATCAGGGGGCGAAGGTCGAGCGGGTGACGCGGGGGGACCTCGATCGACTCTCCAAGGGAGCTCGCCACCAGGGCGCCCTCGCCCTCGCACCGGAGCTGCGCCTCCAGGAGCTGGCGGACCTGACGCTCGACGAGAAGTCGCTCATCGTCGTCCTCGACGAGCTGCAGGACCCCCAGAACTTCGGCGCGATCATCCGCTCGGCCGTCGCCATGGGGGCGACGGCGATCGTGTGGCCCGAGCACCGCTCCGCGCCGCTCACGCCGGCGACGTTCCGCGCGTCTGCGGGCGCCGTCGAGCATGCCACTCTCTGCCGCGTCGGCGCGCTGTCCAGCGCGCTCGCCACGCTGAGCGCTGCCGGGCTCACGATCGTCGGTCTTGACATGGGCGCCGACAAGACGCTCGACCAGATCGATCTGTCCGGCCCCGTGGCCCTGGTCGTCGGCGCCGAGGGCAAGGGCCTCCGCAAGCCAATCAAGGCCTCCTGCACGACCCTCGCCCGCCTGCCCATGGCCGGCCCCCTCGGGTCCCTCAACGCCTCCGTCGCCACCGCCATCGGCTTGTACGAGACTCTCCGCCAGCGCGCGTAGAGGGAGAGACGAGTTTGAACAGGAAGAGCGGAAGGGCGGAAGACGAGACTCGGTTGTGACTCTCCTTCCGATCTTCCGATCTTCCTGTTCAATCCGCTGAACCGCGATGCCACAACGTCCGTTTCCCACGCGGCTCTATCTGTTCGCGCTCGCGGGGTGGACGTTCGATTTTTATGACCTCGTGCTCCTGGGGTTCTTGCGAGAGCCGATCGGCAAGGAGCTTCACCTCTCGCCGGGCGGGGAGGCGTGGCTACTCGGGATTGCGCTCGGGACGTCGGGCCTGGGAGGGCTCGTCAGCGGCATCATCGCGGATCGCGTCGGCAAGCGAAGCATCCTCGCGTGGACCATTCTCCTCTACTCCGCCGGGACACTGCTAACGGGGCTCGCCAGCTCGGCCTTCATGCTTCTGGCCGCGCGGGCGATCGTCGGCCTCGGCGTGGGAGGCGAGTGGGCCATCGGTCACGGCATGCTCGCGGAGGCGGTGGCGCCGGAGCATCGCGGTAAGGCGTCCGCTGCACTGCAGGCCGGTGAGCCGCTCGGCGTGGCGCTCGCGGCGGTGGCGGGATACCTCGTCCTGCCGCTCGTCGGGTGGCGCGCCGTGATGATCGGATCGAGCGTGACGGCTCTCATCGCCCTGGCCGTGCGGCGCTCGGCTCACCTCCCGGCGGAGCCCACGGCCGCACACGCGACGCTCCCGGCGACGCTGCGCATGGTGCGCAGGGCCCGCGTCGGACGGCTGCTCGTATGCGCGTGGGTGCTCGGCGTCTTCAAGCTGGGCACCTACTGGAGCTGCTACACGTGGCTGCCTAGCTTCCTCAAGAACGAGATGCACCAGCCCATCGGGCGCTCGTTCGCGTGGATGCTGTCCGCGCAGGCAGGTCAGCTCGTCGGCATGGTGACCTTTGGCATCGTCGCCGACCGAGTCGGACGTCGCTACGCGTTCTCGTTCTACTCCCTGCTGACGGCCTCGGCGGTGGCTTCGCTCGCGTTCGCGTGGGCGTGGCTGTCGGACCACCCGTTCGCCTTCTGGAGCACGATGGTCGCGCTCGGCGTCGGCTCCGGGTGCACCGCAGGCTTCGGAGCGCTGCTCGCTGAGCTCTTCCCGACGGAGGTGCGGAGCGCCGCCATGGGAGCCACCTACAACCTCGCGCGCACCGCGCAGCTCGGCGCGCCGGTGCTCGTTCGTTACGGCGTCCTGGCGTACGGGCTCGCAGGCGGGCTCGGCGTGCCGCTGGGCTTCGCGCTTGCGACGGCCTGCTGGGTGTGGGTGCTCCCCGAGACGCGCGGCATCGTGCTGCCGTCCCTGGCCACCGCCTCGAAATAGGCGAGGAGGAAGCAGGCCTGCTCGATGGCGTCGCGGCGCGTCGAGACGGCGCGCGCGGCGTCCCGGGCTTCGCCGCGGAGGTCGAGCAGGTCGAGGAGTTGTCCCTCCTCGTCTTCGTACGCGCGCGCCTCGACGGGATCGAGCGGGCCGGTCGTCACCAGCGGCGAGCCGCGCTTCGCGGAGACCCTGCGTCGCGAGGCCATCTTCACCTTCATCTTGAGGGCGGCGAAGAGAAAGATGGCGGAGCCGTTCATGTCGGCCGCGACGTGGAAGATCTCGCGGACGAGCTCATCGTCGAAGCGGGCCATGAACGGCGCCCAGCCCGGCAACCGCATGGCCCTGTCGAGCGTACGGAAGAAGCCCTTCTGGCCCTCGTGGTGCGCGGGGTCCACGAACTTCTCGAGGTGGCAGAGGTCGTGTGTGGCGAAGGCGAGCCCGTCCTCGTGCGGAGCGGTAGGCGCGCCTTCTGGTAACAGCGACACGCATCGCTCGCCCTGCGCTTGCCACGCGAGCACCTCGCCGGGATCCGGGACCTCGAAGAGCAGGTGCACGTGCCTCCGCCCGCCCGCCCATGCGACGAGCGCCCGGCCGACCGAGCCATCCAGGCGAGCGAGCCTGTACCCGGCGAAGAGGCCGACGATCGCCGAGCCCGACGCGTCGGCGAGGGGTGGTTGCAACGCGCCCTGGAGCCACCGGCTTCCGCGCGCCTTGCGCACGCGCTCGGCCACGTAGCCACACGCGAGCTCGGCGTCTCCGAGCCGGCCTTCCCGGTGCGCGCGGAGCAGCTCGTCATAAGGAGGGACTTGCATCACGGGGCGCCAGCAGATGCTATCCATTCCGCGGATGGCGACCAGCCGGAAACCTCCGGACGATGCACCCCCGTCGGAGCCGAGGCCCGTGAGGCCACGGCCTGCCCGGGGCCGACTGCAGTCGACCCAGACGCTTTCGCCCGCGCGAAACTTCACCCTCACCCTCGATGACCGTGTGCGAGCCCTCGCGGGGCCGCCCGCGTACATGGTCCGGAAGCGCGCGATCGAGGATCTCGAGGAGAAGCACGTGAGGACGCTGCGCAAGCTCGTGGAGCAGGCGCGCTCCCACCACCCAGACGATGCCGTGGCCGTGGCAGCGGAGGTCGAGGAGCTCGCCCGCCGGATCGATCTGTCCCGGGCGAACGAGCTCATCGACCTGCACAACCGGTACTACCCGTGCGAGGCGAACCTTCCCATGGACCCCCCGACGGGGCGGTATCTCGAGTCGGGCGAGCCGTGGGTCCCGCTCGCGCACATGACGTTCGGGACGCTGCTCGAGAAGCTCAACCAGGCGGTCTTCGAGGACGACTGAGGGCGCGGGCGCGTCAGGAGAGCGCGGAAGCGCTGTCGCGCGCGGCCGGGATGGGGCTCGCGTTCACGCGGGGGCTCGTTATCGGAGGGGCTAGCAAGAAGGACCAGGGGTGCTCGGCTCGCGCGATGAGCGCGCCGTCCGCGACCCAACCGGGCAGGGGAGTCAGCGTGCGAAGGAAGAACTCCTGGATGCGCGACACGTAGGCGGGGCCGCCGGCAGCGGCGTAGCCGCCGTGGGCGGCTCCCCGCACGACGAGGAGCTCCTTGTCGCCTCGGGCCGCGTCGAACAGGGCCCGGGTCATCGCGATGGGGACCGTCCGATCACAGTCCCCGGCCACGAAGAGAAGCGGCACCGCCAGCTCGGCGATGACGTCGCTCGCGCGCAGCTCGTCGACCGCGAGGCCTCCGGCGCGCATGGCGGCGATGGCAGGCACCTGCGTCACCGGCCCCCACGAGGCGAACTCCGCGCGCACCTGAGCCTCCACGGAGCCGTAGGCGCCGGCCAGCACGACGGCTCTCACACCCTCGGTTCGTGCCACCACCCGGGCCACGAGGCTCGCGCCGAGCGAGAAGCCGACGACCCCGACCCGCGAAGGGTCGACCTCGCGCCGCGCCGCGACGAACCTGATCGCCGCGCGGACCGCCTCCTGATCCGGCGTACCCCATGTGACCTGTCCATCGCTCTCTCCGTGGCCAGGCAGGTCGAAGAGGAGGACGCCGAACCCAGCCCGCTGCAGCGACGCAGCGTCGTCGACCATGTCGAGCCGCGTGCCAGGGCTGCCGTGGACCAGGACCACGGCGGCGCCATTCGCCGATGAGACGTACCAGCCGCGCAGGGTCGTCCCGCCGGAGGTGGTGAAGCTCACGTGCCGAGCTCCATCGTACGCGAGGGATGAAGGGAGCGTCAGTCTGCCCCGCGGCGGCGTGAAGGTCTTGCGGAGCTCCCGCGAGTAAGTCCGGAACGCCTTCAGGGCGGCAAGGAGTACGACGCCGGCGATGATGGTGGTCCCGAGCACGAGCACGATGTCGGACATGTGCGCCCTCAAGCGATTTGTGTGCCGCTGAGATTCGGGCCCGAAGCTTGAGGCTGAGCTCCGGCGACACCTGCCGGTCGGCAACTTCTGCCGGCAACTTTGGCCAGCCGTTGACCCCTGGCTCGAGGGATCGAGTATCATGGCTCACTTCGATGAAGGACGAGCCCACGCTCCGAGCCCAGGCTTTGGAGGGGAACGAGATTCTGCGGCTTCTGGTCACGGACCAGGCCAGCTCGTGGGTGGTCCCCCTACCTCTTGGGGAGCTCGTCATCGGCCGCGGGATCGAGTGCCACGTGCGGCTCGAAGACTCGACCGTGTCACGGACCCACGCGACCATCCGCGTCGATCCGCAGCGCATGGTCTCCGTGAAGGATCTCGGCAGCGCCAACGGGAGCAGCCTGAACGGGAAGCCGCTGAAGGGCGAGGCGCCGATCAAGCCCGGGGACGTCCTCCGCGTCGGCCAGGCGACCATCTACCTCCACCTCGGTAACCCCGCGGACGGCCAGCGTCTTGCCACCGCGGCGGAGCTCAAACGCCGCGTGGTCGCCGAGATCGAGCGCTCGGTCCGCAACGACTGTCCCTGCGCGCTTCTCGAGGTGCGCCTGGAGTCCACCTCGTCCACGGCTCTACAGACGGTCGTGTCGCTGCTTCGCCCGTCCGACACCGTTACGGAGGTCGGCCCCACGCGGGTCCTCGTCCTCTTGCCCGAGCTGCGCCCGGAGCTCGTGAAGCAACAGGCGCAGGCGGTGATCGATGGCCTGTCCGCGGCCGGCATCCGGGCGCGAGTCGGCACTGCTACCGCTCCGCTCGACGCGGCCGACGCTGAGTCCCTCTTCAACGTCGCGCGCGCCGCTGCCGAGTCGGCGCCTCCCGGTGGGGTCTCCCTGCCGAGCGAGATCCGCAGGATCGACCTTGGCGAGGAGCAGGTCCTCGTCGGTGACCCCGACATGGCGCGCGCGTACGCCATGCTCGAACGGCTCGCCCCGACCGACATCTCGGTCCTCATCACGGGGGAGACGGGCGCAGGCAAGGAGTTCGCTGCGATCCTGGTCCACCAGAAGTCGACGCGGCGCGCAGGTCCCTTCGTGACCGTCAACTGCGCCGGAATTGCCCCGGGGGTCGCCGAGGCGGAGCTGTTCGGGCACGCGCGCGGGGCTTTCACGGGCGCGGTGCAGGCCCGGGCCGGCCTCATCGAGTCGGCGGACGGCGGAACGCTCTTTCTCGATGAGGTGGGGGAGCTCACCTTGGCGGTCCAGGCAAACCTGCTCCGGGTGCTCGAGACGAGCACGGTCGTGCGGGTCGGGGAGGTGAAGCCGAGGGATGTGGACGTGAGGGTCGTCGCGGCGACGCACCGGGATCTGGAGAGCGACGTCCGCGCGGGTCGATTCCGCGAGGACCTGTACTTTCGGATCGTCGGCGCGCACGTCATGCTCCCGCCGCTTCGCCGCCGTCGCGACGAGATCCTGCCGCTCGCGCGGTCGTTCCTCCGGGCGGCAACCAACGGCAAGCCGCCCCCCGCGCTGACCGTCGAGGCGCAGGAAGCGCTGATGCGTTACACCTGGCCCGGCAACGCGCGCGAGCTGCGCAACGCCATGCGGTACGTCGTCGGTACCTGCGCCGGTCACGTCGTGCGGCCCGAGCACCTGCCCGCCCGCATACAGGAGGCTCTCGCCACCGAGAGCGCGCCGACCGTCATCATCGACAAGCCCGAGGGCTCGTCACGGGCCACCATCCCGGTCCAGTTTCGCCCGATCGCGATTGAGGTGCGCGACCTCGAGATCCAGCGCATCAACGAGGCGCTCGAGGCGGCCGAGGGAAACAAGACGAAGGCGGCGGCGCTCATCGGCATGCCGATCCGTACGTTCACCGAGAAGATGAAGCACTACGGCATCGCGCGCGATGCGCCGCCACGCTCGTCGCGCTGAGCGCGCGCGGCGAGAAACCCTCAGAGGCTCCTTCGTCGAGGGCCCGCGGCTTCGCCGTCCGATTCAGGCTCGACGTCTTCCCCGGGGGCGGCACCGGAGCCATGGTCGACAACGCGGATGCGCGGGGCCGCGGCGCGAGCCCCGGCGCGGCCGCGCCTCGCGCTTCGCTCCGGTCGGGGCAAGTACCAGCGCGTCACGAGGCTCAGGATCGCGAGGCCGATGGTGAAGCTCGTCGCCGATTGCGCCGGGAGCCACAACCACGCGAGGCCCGCCGCGAGCCACAGGGCCGGGAGGAAGCGGCGCAGGACGCGGAGGAGATTGATCGCGGCCTCGGGCGGCGGCCCGCTGTCCCGGGTGTCGGATGATGGCCGTGGCGAGTCCCTCCTCGCAGCCGAGCCTGTTGCCCGCCTGCGCGTGCCGAGGCGCGGGAGGAGGGGTGCGATGCTCGATGGGCGAATCGAGGGGTCGGGCTCGAGCATCGAGGAGAGGACCGCCACGAGCTCCGGTCTCGCGCCCGATCCGAGCGCCAGGGACACATCGACCGCGAGCCCCTTGTGCGGCAGGTGCTCGGGCTCCTGGCCGGTCATCATCCACAGCGCCGTCGCGCCGATCGCGTACACGTCCGACGCGGGCGCAGCCCGACCCTGGAACTGCTCGGGCGCCATGTAGCCGAACGTTCCCACTACGGTGCTCCCGCCCTCCGGGCGCAGACGGTCTCGTACGGCACCGAAGTCGACGAACGCGTAGCTGCCGTCGGGCCTCCGGATGACGTTGCCGGGCTTGAGATCGCGATGGACGATGGGCGGGCTTCTGTGGTGGAGATACTCGAGGACGACCGCGGCTTGCTCGAGCAGACGCACCACGTCGGTCTCGTCGAACGCGTTGCCCTTCTTTCGCCACTCCGTGAGGCTCACACCGGGCATGCGGTCCATCACGAGGTAGAGAGCGCCGTCTTCCTCGAAATGCTCCACGTACGCGGGGAGCTGCGGGTGCGAGAGCCCGGAGAGGACGCGCGCCTCGCGCTCGGCGAGCTCCACGTCCTTCCAGCGCTTGGCGTTGCGGAGCGCGAAGCGCTTGATCGCGACGAGCCGACCTTCGCGCTTGTCCACCGCCTCGAACGTCGAACCCTGCGCTCCCTCGCCCAGGACGAGCGTGATCGCGTAGCGCCCGTCGCGCAGGGTCGGGGTCATGCGCGAAGGGTAACAGCTTGCGGAGGGCCGAGCGGTCCTCGGCTAGGAGACGGAGCGCACGATCCTGCCGATGCGCTCGCTGCGCGAGCCCGCACGACGCCGCCGGAGCACGGCGAAGAGGCCAAGGAGGAGCCCGCCCGCTTCGAGGGCTCCGGAAGACCCTCCGCCGTGCGCGCCCGCCGCGACGCAAGAGCAACCGGACTTGGCCGCGGGGGTCGAGGTCGAGGCGTCGTGCGCTCCGGAGTCGCCGGCGCCGCTGTCCACGTGCGCTCCGCTGTCCGTGGCCGGGCCGCCGTCGTGCGGGAGGCCGCTGTCGTGCGCCGTCCCGCTGTCCGTGGCGACGCTGCTATCGCCGCCGGCGCCGCTGTCCTCGCTCTCGAAGCCCGTGCTGTCCTGTCCACCGGTGCTGTCGTCCGGAAAGGCATCCGGCGAGAGGGGGAGCACGGCCCCGTCGACGTAGCCGGGTCCAGGTCCGCCCGGCGCTCCGGCATCGAAGGTCGGGAACGGAAGCGCGACGACGGGTGTGCCCTGGATCTTGACCCGAATGATGGCCTCCTCGCCCTGGGCATCGATGGCGACGAGCACGATGGCGCCGGGGCTGGGTCCCGCCTGGAAGAAGACCTTCGTGGGCGACTCGGGCTCGTACAGGGAGCAGCCCATGGCCGCGTCGCTGTCGCTGCACGTCGTGTCGGTGCCCTCCTGGCCCCAGAGGATGGGGGGCGTCCCGCCGGTCGCCGTGAAGGTCGTCTGCTGGTTCGGCGCGAGCGTGATCGACGTCGGGCTCACGGCCAGGGTCGAGCCCGTCACGCCGAGCGGCACCTCCGCCGAGCTCGACGCGAGGTAGTGCTTGTCGCCGCCATACATCGCGACGAGGTACGCCTTCCCGTAGAGCCCGGGGGGCACCTCCGTGCTCAACGTCGCGGTGCCGCCTCCGGCCCCCGGCGTGATGGGGACGGTGCCGAGAAGCCACGACTCGTCGGGCCCACCCGAATCGCCGTCGTAAACGGCGCCTGTGCTGCCCGCGAACGTCACGAACGTGAAGCTGACGCTCCCGCCCATCGCGTTCCCCGTCGCGCTCGAGGCCACCGTCGCCGTGAGCGTGACGGACGTGCTCACGGTCGCCGGGCTTGGGGCCGCCGTGAGCGTGGTCGTCGTTGGCGCGAGGCTCACCCACGCGTGGTAGAGGTTCGCCGCGTCGATCGTCCCGAGGCCGCTCGCGAGGTCGTAGCCCGTCGTTGCGTCGTAGCCGCCGTAGTCGCCGCTCGCGGGGCACTCCGGGTCCATGCCGGGGTTGCACGGGGAGTCGTTGTTGCCGGTGACGATGTCGTGGAACGCGTCCGGCGTGCTCGTGTAGAGCGCGTAGAGCATCGGGTTGACGTTGCCGAGCCCGAGCGTGCCGTGCGCCGCGAGGACGCCCTGGTTGACGAGGGCGAGGATCCCGGCGAACGACGGTGTCGCCGCCGACGTGCCGCCGATGGGCACGAGCGATCCTCCCTCGTTGACCGTGTAGGGGACGTTCTCGGAGGAGGCGGTCAGGGAGACGTCCGGCACGTCGCGCGCGCCGTCGCTCGGCGTGATGCCCTGCTGGTAGGCGGGCTTCGGGAAGAGGATGCTCTTTCCTCCGCCGGTCGCGCCGAGCTGACCCGCCTGCGAGTCGTTCCAGACCGTCTCGAGGCTGATACCGCCCATCACGGGATACTCCGTGGCGACGTCGGACGCGTTGAAGGCAAGCGACTGTGCGTTCTGCGGGAACTCGGTCCCGCCGACTGAGGTGACGCCCGGGAGCGACGCCGGCGGGCCGACGAACAGACCCCCGATGCCTTCCTCGATGCAGCCCGACGCGCCCCAGTCCCCCGACCCGGCGACGTACGTGATGCCCTCGAGGTTGGCCGCCGCGGCGATCTCGCCGTCGATGTCGGCGTCGGCGGGGTAGAGCGGATCGCACCCCGCGTAGCTCTCGCTGATGATCTGCGCCGCGCCGTTGCCGATGCCCGGCACGAGCTGATCTCCCTCCTCGATGGTGTACGCGACGGCGTCGTCGACGTTGTAGTCGGTCGTGTTGCTGCCCGTGTACACGAAGATGATGTTCGCGCCCGGCGCCACGGCGCTCGCCCACTCGAGATCGAGCTCGGTCTCTTCCAGGTCACCCTGGTCGTTGACGGCCTGCGAGCCCGTTCCTGGGACGAGCACGTCCTTCTCGTTGATCGTGAGGCCGAAGGTGCTCCGGAAGCTCGCGATGTCGGACGGCGTGTAGAAGGTCTGGCCGACGACGACGAGGTTGACCCCCTTGCCGTTGGTGCCCGCGGCGAGGAGCGGCTTCGTGTCGTAGAGGACGGCGAAGTCCGCCGGATCCATCGTCAGGCCGAACTGCCCGTCGTTGTACGCGGGTCGCGGGTGGCGCGGCGCGTGGGGCCGGAAATCGTGGAAGCCGTGCAGCGCCAGGACCACGCCCGCGAGCTCGGTCGGGACGGACGGCGCGCGCGACATCGCGAAGTGCGGCACGCCGCGGATGACGTAGTCGTGGATCTCGGTGCGGAACGCCTGCTCGACCTGGGCGGTCGTGCCGTGGAACGCGAGCCGGCTCCCCGTGCGCGACGGTCCCTCCACGGTGAGCCCCTGCGCGGCGAGCCACGCCGCCGTGCGCGCGACGTCTGCCGGCCGCGCGCCGAACCTGGCGGCGTAGTCCTCCGCGCCGAGCCACTTGTGGTAGCTCGGCGAGGTCGGGCTCTGGATCGACTCGAGGAGGGCGTCTCGGTCGGCTTGCTGCGCGGCCGAGGGCTTGAAGTAGATCGAGCCCGCGGCGTGTATGGCCGGGTCCCTTCGTCCCCGATCGAACTCGGGCCTGGCGAGCGGGCTCACGTTGCGCGGTAGCACCGTGAACGCGGGCGGCGCCGGGAGGTGCGCGGGCGCGCGGTCCGCGTGAGACGTCGCGTCCCACGATGGCGTGGTGCATGCGGCCGCCGCGATCAGCGCGAGGAGCGTGGGGACTTCTCGACGAGCGCGGCGCGGGGGCGCCGTGCGGGATTCGCGGTGTATCGCCATTAATCCTCGTACCGCCGCAGCCGCGCGTTGGGAACGGTAGAGTTGGATTTACCGTCGGCGCGCAATCTTTGGCCGACACCGCAGGGCGCGCACGGTCAGCGGCGGCTCATGATCTCGGTCGTCTCACCACCCTCGACGCCGCCGTCCGAGCTACGGAGCCGGTAGTCGAACACGTCCGAGCGCTTGCCCTTCACGTGATCGCCTGCCTTCAGGCCCGGTATCCGTTCCGGCTCGTTGGCGAGCGTTCCCTCGATCGCAGCGTCGTCCCAGGTCGTCACCTCGACCCACATCCACTCGTTGGAGCCGTCGTTGTCCGGAATCGGGAAGGGGAGCTTCACGTAAAGGAGCGCGCCCACGTCCGTTCGCGCCTTGAAGCGCGCGAGCGCGGCGGGAAGGGCAGCTTTTGCCCGCTGGCTAGCCGCGAGAAGCTCCGCGTCGTGCTCGGGTGTCGTCACGACGTCGTCTCCGGCCCCGAACAGGCCGTCGACCAGCGCCTCGTAGCCGGTTGCCGTCGCTCCGCCCGACGGCACGAGCCGCAAGAGGAGGTTGTCCGAGTCGCCCTGCTCGCGCGGCACCTCGCGCAGATCGATCGAGGCCGGCACCGAGGGGCGAGAGCCGGAGTGCAGGTCGCCCGCGTGGGCGCCTGCGAGCTTGGCAACCTCCTCCAGGCTGATTGCCAGCGGCGCCTGCCGCTTGCCCTGCACGAGCGCGCTCGCGACCGCGTTGAGGAGCATGCCGAGCGGCTCGGCGAGGCTGAACGGCGCAGCCTTCACGTCCAGATCCGGGAGGCCGAAGCGGCTCATCCCGAGGCTCACGAGGCGCGCCGTGCCGTCC
>Ga0302196_10000408_pt1 | contig 41588 bp, 33 predicted proteins | sample II_Bog_N1_3_FD_198794 | JGI IMG/M metagenome (GOLD analysis project Ga0302196, IMG submission 198794) | Peat permafrost microbial communities from Stordalen Mire near Abisko, Sweden - II_Bog_N1_3 | ecosystem: Environmental > Terrestrial > Soil > Wetlands > Peat | place: Sweden: Abisko... | reverse complement strand
TGGAGCCGCTGCTGGCCCGCGACGAGATCGCCGACATCATGGTCAACGGCGCCCACCGGGTGTTCATCGAAGTCGGCGGCAAGGTCCAGCTGACTAATGTTCGCTTCCGCGACAACGCCCAGCTGATGAACATCTGTCAGCGGATCGTCAGCCAGGTCGGCCGCCGGGTCGATGAGAGCTCGCCGATCTGCGACGCCCGCCTGCCCGACGGCAGCCGGGTCAACGTCATCGCGCCGCCCTTGGCTCTGGATGGTCCGACCCTGACCATCCGGAAGTTCAAGAAGGACAAGCTGACCATGCGAAACCTGGTCGAGTTCGGCTCGATCAGCACCGAAGGCGCGCGGGTTCTAGGGGTGATCGGCGCCTCGCGTTGCAACACCCTGATCTCGGGGGGCACCGGCTCCGGCAAGACCACCTTGCTCAACACCCTCACCGCCTTCATTGACCCCACCGAGCGGGTGATCACCTGCGAGGACGCCGCCGAACTGCAGCTGCAGCAGCCCCACGTGGTGCGTCTGGAGACCCGCCCGCCGAACCTGGAGGGCAGCGGCCAGATCACCATGCGCGACCTCGTGAAGAACTGTCTGCGGATGCGGCCGGAACGGATCATCGTCGGCGAAGTGCGCGGCCCGGAGGCCTTTGATCTGTTGCAGGCGATGAACACCGGCCACGACGGCTCGATGGGCACGCTGCACGCCAACTCCCCGCGCGAAGCGATCAGCCGGATGGAGTCGATGATCACCATGGGCGGCTATGGCCTGCCCTCCAAAACCATCCGCGAGATGATCGCCGGCTCTGTCGATGTGATCATCCAGGCCGCCCGTCTGCGCGACGGCTCGCGCCGGATCACCCACATCACCGAGGTGCTCGGCCTGGAAGGCGATGTGATCATCACCCAGGACCTGTTCGTCTATGAGATGAACGGCGAGGACGAGAAGGGCCAGATCAAGGGCCGTCACCGGTCGACCGGCATCGCTCGGCCGCGCTTCTGGGATCGCGCCCGCTATTACGGCCTTGAGCGCGAACTGGCTGAAGCGCTGGACCAGTCGGAGTAGCGTCGATGCTGATCATTCTCGCTGTCGTTCTGGGGTTCGTCACGGTCGCGGGCTTGGGCCTGGCCTTCGCCGGCGGAGACCAGTCGAACACCCGCGCGCTCAAGCGGGCCCACGCCTTGACGGCGGGCGGCCGGGCCGAGAAGGTTCGGCGCGCCAAGGCCGCGACCAATGAGCCCGGCGCCCGCCGCAAACAGCTGCTCAAGTCGCTGAAAGAGCAGGAGCAGCGCCAGCGCAAAGCGACCCTGAGCCTGTCCGGGCGGCTGCAGCAGGCCGGCCTCGAGGCCACCGTCGCCCAGTTCTGGATCGCCAGCGTGGTGGTCGGCGCCGTGGCGGGGGTGGTCATGCTGCTGGCCCATCTGCCGTTCTGGGCCCCGATCGGGGCCGCCTTCGTCGCCGGGCTCGGCCTGCCACGGTGGATTCTCGGCATGTTGGCCAAGCGGCGGATGAAGACCTTCACCGCCCATTTCGCCGACGCCATCGACATCATCGTGCGGGGCGTCCGCTCAGGCCTGCCGGTTAATGACTGCCTGCGTATCATCGCCCGCGAGAGCCCCGCGCCGCTCGGACCTGAGTTCCACCGCCTGGTGGAGAACCTGGGCATGGGCGTGACCCTCGATCAGGGGCTCGAGAAGGCCTATGAGCGGATGCCGACGGCGGAGCTACGCTTCTTCACCATCGTCCTGGCCATCCAGCAGAAGACCGGCGGCAACCTGGCTGAGGCCCTGGCCAATCTCTCGGCGGTGCTGCGCGCCCGCAAGCTGATGCGGGAAAAGATCAAGGCGATGTCGTCGGAAGCCACGGCCTCGGCCTTCATCATCGGCTGCCTGCCGCCGGGGGTGGTCACCCTGATCTCGGTCACCACGCCGTCCTACATGATGGTGATGTTCACCGATCCGCGCGGCCACATGTTCCTGGGCTTCGGCGCCTTGTGGATGTGCCTGGGCATATTCGTGATGCGTAAAATGATCAATTTCAAGTTCTAGGGGCGGGCCATGAGCATAGCCGAAACCGTCACCGATCCGAACAATGTGCTCGCCGCCTTCTTCGGCCTGGCGGCCTTCGCCACCATCGTCACCCTGGCCAGTCCCTTGATGAATCAATCCAGCCTCGAGGGCCGGATGAAGTCGGTGTCCAATCGGCGCGAGGAGCTGAAGCGGCGTTCGCGCGAGGCCATGGCCACCAAGGGCCAAAACCAGAGCGCCCTGCGCCATACCGACGCCGGCCTCTACAAGACGATTGTCGACCGGCTGCAGCTCAAGCGCCTTCTTGAGGACCCCAAGGTCGTCGACCGTCTGGCGCAGGCGGGTTTTCGCGGTCCCAAACCGGTGACCACCTTCTACTTCTTCCGCATGGTGGCGCCGTTCGCGCTGTTTCTGTTCGCGGCCTTTTACCTGTTCGTGGTCAACGGCTTTGGCCTTCCGTTCATGTCCAAGTTCTGCATCTGCTCGCTCGCGCTCGGTCTCGGCTACTATGCGCCGAACATCTACATCTCCAACATCGCCAACAAGCGGCGCCAGTCGATCGTCGCCGGCTTTCCGGACGCCCTGGACCTGCTGCTGATCTGCGTCGAGTCGGGTATGTCGATCGAGGCGGCGCTGCAAAAGGTCAGCCAGGAGATCGGCAGTTCGTCCATCGAGCTGGCCGAGGAGATGAGCCTGCTGGTGGCCGAGCTGTCCTATCTGCCGGACCGCCGGCTGGCCTATGAGGGCCTGTCGCGCCGCACCAACCATCCGGGCATCAAGTCGGTGGCCACGGCGATGATCCAGGCCGAACGCTATGGCACCCCGCTCGGCGCCGCGCTGCGGGTGATGGCCAAGGAAAACCGCGAGCTGCGGATGGCGGCGGCGGAGAAGATCGCCGCGGCCCTGCCGGCCAAGCTGACCGTGCCGATGATCCTGTTCTTCCTGCCGGTGTTGTTCACCTTCATTCTTGGACCAGCGATCATCCGGGTCCAGAACACCATGGGCCACCACTGACCGTGGCCGCCAGGCGCCGCGCAGGGCGTCTAATTGTTGTTGGGGTTGGGCACGACTTGAACGTGCCCGTCAGGCGGCACGACGACGGTGCTGCCGGCGGGCGGATTGACCACGACGGTCTTCTCCGTGGTGCCGCACGCGGCGAGCAGCAGGGCGAGACTAAGGCCGATCAAGGCGGTGACGCGCATAGCGAGGTCCTCAATCCCGACACAGGATTCGCTGCCGGAACGTATCGGGACATGGCCGGTTCCCAGGCCGGGCGCCGAGAGTTCGGTTTCGCCCGCTTGGGCCGCATCCGGGGCCTTTTGCGCGGGGGCGCATCATTCTAAGCTCGAGTTCCTGATCCGCGCGGGCCATCATCGGGGTATCGATTCCCGATCCGCCGCGCGGCGGCGGGCTGCTCGGGAGATGAGATGAGCGAAGACGAAACGCCGCCGGCCGAACACCCTGTGATCCGGGTCATCGCCATGCCCGCCGACACCAATCCCACCGGCGATATCTTCGGCGGCTGGCTGATGTCGCAGATGGACCTGGCGGCCGGCAATGCGGCGGCGCGTCATTCCGCGGGGCGCGCGGTGACGGTGGCGGTGGACGCCATGACCTTCAACCGGCCGGTGTTCGTTGGCGACGAGGTCTCGGTCTACGCCAAGGTGGTCAAGACTGGCCGCTCGTCGATGACCATCCACGTCGAGGCGTGGCGTCGGCCGCGGGAGAGCCATGAAACGGTCAAGGTCACCCAGGCGGCTTTCACCTTTGTCGCGGTGGGTCCGGATCGCCGACCGCGCGCGGTGCCACAGGTCGTCGGCCCGCCCGAATCTTAGCCGCCCGCATCCCTGACGCCATTCCACGATCGCGCGGCGCCCGGTTGCGCCGCCGCCGCGGCCGGCCCGGCGGCAGCGGTCGCGCGGCCCGCGGCCAGTTCCTGCAGGTAGGCGAGATCGGCGTTGGCTTGATCCGGCGGCAGGTCCTCGCGCAGGATTTTCTCGGCCTCGGCCAGCTTACCCTCGGCGCCCAGCACCAGCGTCAGGTTCTGGCGGATCTGCAGATCGGCTCCCGGCTGGGCGACCGCGCGGCGCAGCAAGGGCTCGGCCTGATCCGCCTGGCCATGGGCGAACAGGGTCATGGCGATGTTGGACAGCACGGCGGGATTGTCCGGCGACAGGGCCAGGGCCTGGCGCCAGGCGTCCTGGGCGTCGTCCTCGCGCTGGACTTGGACATAGGCCACGCCGAGCAGCGACAAAGGCCGCCAGTCCTTGGCCATCAGGGTGTGGGCGTGCTGGGCTGGTTCGATGGCGTAAAAGCCTTGCCCGCCGGCGATGTCGGCCCTTGCGGTCTCGAGCAGGGCGTCGACGTTGTTTGGATCGACGGCCAGCACCCGGCCCGCGGCCTCGGCGGCTTGCTCGTTCTGACCCAGGGCGCGCAGGGCGGCGGCGAGCTTGACACCCGCAACGGTGTCGGTCGGATCGATATTGGCCTCTCGGCTCCAGAACGCCGCCCTGGCCAGCGGTTCGAGCCGGTCGGCGACAGCCCGCTCTTGGGCGGTGGCCTTACGCGGCGGAGCGGGCGGCTGAGCGCTCCGGGGCGCGGGCGCCGAGCCGGCTTGATTGATGGGCGGCGCGGCGGATCCCGGCGCGCCGCCAGCGTCGGCGCGGGCGACGAGGGGCGATAAGGCGGCTATGGCTGCGGCGGCGGCGAGAACGAGCTTGATGGACATGGGATCGGGGTTCCCGAGACGAGCGATTCTAGCGCAGGATGGCGGTAAGTCTGGCCCGCGCGTCTCAACGAAGCGTTAAGCTTGACGAAGTCTTACCAAGGACCCGCCCGCGCATGTCCGACTTGCTGATCGACTCCGCCGCCGGGGCGACCTTCGCCCTGCACCTGTTGGCCGAACCGGCGCTGGAGGGCTTTCTGGCGGCGCAGTCCGCGACCGTGGCGCGCCAGGCGGAACTGGCCGGGTTCAAGGCCAAGCCTGGCCAGGTTCTGGTCGCAGCCGCCGGCGAGGGCGGCGAAGACATCGCCCTGTTCGGCCTGGGCGCGGCGGCGACGGCCGACAGCACGCTCTTCCGCGCCCTGCCGGCCAAGCTGCCGCCGGGGGACTACCGACTGGCGCCTACCGCAGACGCGGTCAGTTTTGAGGCCGTGGCGCTCGGCTGGGCGCTGGGCGGCTACGCCTTCAGCCGCTACCGCAAGCCGCGCAAGGAGCCGTGGCCGCGGCTGGTGGTCGGCGACGTTGACCTTTCGGAGGTGCGGGCCATCGCTCGCGGCTGCGCCCTGGCCCGCGATCTGGTCAATACGCCGGCCAACGACATGGGGCCTGTCGAGCTGGAAATGGCGGCGCGGGAGATCGCCGAGCTGCACGGGGCGACGATCAGCGTGATCGTCGGCGACGACCTGCTCCCCGCTGGCTATCCGGCCGTGCATGCGGTGGGTCGGGCGGCGGACCCGACGAGGGCCCCGCGCATGATCGAGATCAGCTGGGGCGCCGCCGACGCGCCGCGTCTGGCCCTGGTCGGCAAAGGGGTGGTGTTCGACACCGGCGGCCTTGACCTCAAGCCCTCTTCAGGCATGCGGCTGATGAAGAAGGACATGGGGGGGGCGGCCCATGTGCTGGGCCTGGCCCACATGGTGATGGCGGCGCGCCTGCCGGTGCGGCTCAGCGTGCTGCTGCCCGTGGTCGAGAACGCCGTCTCCGGCGAAGCCATGCGGCCGGGCGACGTGATCGCCTCGCGCAAGGGGCTGAGCATCGAGATCGGCAACACCGACGCGGAGGGGCGTTTGATCCTGGCCGACGCCCTGACTCGGGCGGCCGAGCTGAACCCGGACCTGACCCTGGATCTCGCGACGCTGACCGGCGCCGCCCGAGCGGCGCTGGGGCCGCAGGTGATCCCCTTCTACACCGCCGACGAGGCCCTGGCGGCGGCGATCGCGTCGGCCGGGGCGGCGGCGGCCGACCCGGTCTGGCGCATGCCGCTGTGGAGCGGCTACGACGACGCCCTGGACAGCGACATCGCCGATCTGAAGAACGATCCGGACGGCTGGGCCCAGGCCGGCTCGGTCACCGCCGCCCTGTTCCTGCAACGCTTCGCTCCGCCCGGCGCCTGGGCGCACTTCGACATCTTCGCCTGGAACCCCAAGAGCCGGCCCGGCCATCCGGTCGGGGCCGAGGCCCAGACCATCCGCGCGCTCTACGCCATGCTGAAGGCGCGCTATCAATGAGCGCGCCGGACTCGCGACTGACGCTGGCTCGCCCCGATCTGGCGGCGATCGGGCTGGAGGGGATCGTCCGGGCGGCGCGTTACGCGCAGACCCAGGCGCGAAGCTGCGCCGCGCCCGCGGCGGCGATCCGGCGGGGTCCGAACGCGGATACGGAACAGCTCGACCAGCTGCTGTTCGGCGAGGCCTTCGACGTGCTCGAAGCCACAGACGGCTGGGCCTGGGGTCAGGCGCGGCGCGATGGCTATGTCGGCTTCGTCCAGGCTGAGCAGCTCGGCCCCTTGGCGCCGGCGCCGACCCATTGGGTCAGCGCCGTGCGCGCCTACGCCTTCGCCCAGCCCAACATCAAGAGCCGCATCGTCGCGCTCTATTCGATCAACGCCCTGGTGAGCGTGGTCGAACGCGAGGACCGGTTCGCCCGCTGCGCCGGGACGGGATGGTTCGTCGAGCGCCAGCTGACCCCGATCGGACATGACGAGCCCGATCCGGCGACCGTGGCGGAACGGCTTGTCGGCGCCGCCTACCAGTGGGGCGGACGCGAAAGCGTCGGCCTGGATTGCTCAGGCCTGGTGCAGCAGGCCTTGCTGGCCTGCGGCTGGTCGTTTCCGCGCGACACCGACCTGCAGGCGGCCAAGGGTGAGCCGATCGAGCGTGAGGCGCTGCGCCGCGGCGATCTTGTGTTCTGGCGCGGTCATGTCGGGATGATGCAGGACGAGACGCGGCTGATCCACGCCAACGCTCATCATATGGCCGTCACCATCGAGCCCCTGGCGACGGCGATCGAGCGGATCGGCAAGACCGAGACCGGACAGCCGATCGGGTTTCGGCGGATGTAACAACCGCCTCAAAATTATTTGGTCGAGGCGGCCGCAGCGGGCGCCGCAGCGGCCGGCGAGGGCGCAGGGATCGGCAAGGGCGAACCAAGCGTGTGCAGATAGGCGATGACGTTGATCCGGTCCTGGCGCTGCTTGAGGCCGATGAAGGTCATCTTGGTGCCGTCGATATATTTGCCGGGGGCGGTGATGAACGCGTTGATATGGACGTAGTCCCAGATCGGCTGTTTGGCGCCGAAGGCCTTCATCCCGTCGGAATAGGCGAAGCCCGGATGGGTTCCCGGCTGACGGCCGAGCACGCCCCAAAGGTTGGGCCCGGTCATGTTCGGGCCGCCTTGGTCGAGGTTGTGGCAGGCCTGGCACTTGGTCGCCACCACCTTGCCGGCGCCGACGTCGGCCTTGGGCAGCTCGGTCCCCCAGTCGATCGGCAGGTCAACCGGCGCGGCGGCGCCGGCGGCGGTCTCCTGCACGGCGACGAAGTAGCCCTGCTTGGCCGGCGGGTGATAGGGGAACAGGATACCGGTTAATTGGCTGAGGCCGACGATGACCAGAAGAGTCGCCAATACGGCGCCAGCAATCTTATTGAAGCCCAGCTCGTCGCGCATTCTGGTCGCCAACCCTATGTACGGCGCATTCCTTTAGATGGAATCTGGCGCCTGTTCTTGCGCTTGCGTCTCTGACACGCTACCGGCCCCTGTGCAACTGGCCAATTGGTCCGCGTCGCGCGCGGGCCGCCCAGGCCTCGCCCCAGGGAGCCAATGAACCCGATCGTCCTCATTCCCGCGCGTATGGGCGCCACCCGGCTTCCCGGCAAACCGCTCAAGGATATCGGCGGCGCGCCGATGATTCTGCGCGTTTATCGCCAGGCCCTGGCCGCCGACATCGGCCCGGTGGCGGTGGCTTCGGCCGATCCGGAGGTGGCCTGGGCGGTTGAGGCGGCCGGCGGTGTCGCGGTGCTGACGGACCCCGATTTGCCGTCGGGCTCGGACCGCATTCTGGCGGCGCTTGAGGCGCTCGACCCCCTCGGTCGCCATGACATCGTCATCAATCTGCAAGGCGACATGCCCTTCGTCGAACCCGAGGTGCTGGAGGCCTGCGCCGGCTTGCTGGCCGCCGAGCCGGTCTGCGACATCGCCACCGTGGTGGCCCCGGAAGCCTCGCCCGCCGACCGCGCCAATCCGGATGTGGTCAAGGCGGTGATGGCGCTTGATCCCGACAGCCTCTATGGCCGGGCGCTCTATTTCACCCGCTCAACCCTCTACGGGGAGGGGCCGATCTGGCGCCACATCGGCATCTATGGCTATCGCCGGCTGGCCCTAGAGCAGTTCTGCGCCGCGCCGCCGTCGCCGCTTGAGCGGCGCGAGAAGCTCGAGCAGCTTCGGGCCATGGAGCTGGGCCTGAGCCTGTGGGCGACCATCGTCGGCGCCGCCCCGATCTCGGTCGACAATCCGTCCGATCTGGACGCCGCTCGCGCCTATGCCGAGACCCTGCGATGACCGACCAACTGAAGATCGCCTTCCAGGGCGAGCTGGGCGCCAATAGCCATGAGGCTTGCCGCAGCTATTTTCCGGACTATGCGCCCCAGCCCTGCGACACCTTCGAGGACGCCTTCGAGGCGGTGAAATCGGGCGACTGCGCTCTGGGCATGATTCCGGTGGAGAACTCCATCGCCGGCCGGGTCGGGGACGTGCATCACCTGCTGCCGGATTCGGGTCTGAAGATCATCGGCGAGCGGTTCAAGCCGATCCGCTTCCAGCTGATGGCCAATCGCGGAGCGCGGCTCGAGGAGCTGCGCACCGTGGCCAGCATGCCGATCGCACTTGGCCAGTGCCGCAAGACCGTGCGTCGGCTGGGCCTGAAGACCGAGGCCGCCGGCGACACCGCCGGGGCGGCCAAGACCCTGGCCGAGCATCCCGACCTCACCCGCGCGGCGATCGCCCCGGCCCTGGCGGCGGAGATCTACGGGCTCGACATCCTGCTGCGCGACATCGAGGACGAGCGTCACAACACCACCCGCTTTTTCGTGATGACCGCTGATCCGACGCCGGCCGCTCCGCCGGCGGGCGTCGCCTGCGTGACCAGTTTCGTATTCAGGGTGCGGAATATTCCGGCGGCGCTCTACAAGGCGCTGGGCGGCTTCGCCACCAATGGCGTCAACATGACCAAGCTGGAAAGCTATATGGAGAACGGCGCCTTCACCGCGACGTTCTTTTTCGCCGACGTCGACGGACGCCCCGACGACCCCGCCCTGGCCCGCGCCCTGGACGAGCTGGGCTACTTTTCCGAGCGACTTGAGATTCTCGGCGTCTATCCCGCCGATCCGTTCCGCGAGACGGCGGGAGGCTGAGCGGTGACCGGCCAGGGCTCGCCCTGCGCCTCCTGCTCCGCGAAATCCGCCCCGCGTCTATCAGGGCCGAACAGGGTCAGGCCGGCGATGACCAGGGCCACCGCGCCGACCACCAGGGCCATGGCCAGGCCGTAGTCGCCGTGTCGCGCCTCGGCGATCTGCGACTGCCAGACCACGCAGCCCGAGGCCAGCAGGTTGCCCAGTTGGTAGACATAGCCCGGAAAGGTCGCCCGCTGGTCGCCGGGCGACAGCTCATTCAGATGGGCCGGGACCACGCCCCAGGCGCCCTGGACCGCCACCTGCATGGCGAAGGCGCCGAGGGCCAGCAGGGCCAAGCTGTGGGAGAAGGCCCATAGCGGCAGCACCAGCAACGACGCCAGGGCGGCGATGATGATCGCCCAGCGCCGGCCAAGCTGTTCGGACCAGGCGCCGAAGCCTATGCCGCCCACGATCGCGCCGACATTGCCGATGATGGTCATCAGCGCGATCTGCTGGGTGTTCAGCCCATGCTGCTTGCCCAGGAAGGTCGGATAGAGGTCCTGCGCCCCATGGCTGAAGAAGTTGAAGGCGGTCATTAGCGCGACGGCGAACAGCGCCGTTTTCCAGTGCTTGCGGAACACCCAAAGGCCGGCGAGGGCGATCGGCGCATCGACGAAATAGACCCAGCGCAGCATCACCCCCTTGTCGAGCACACCCGCCACCGCAGGTCCCATGGCCACCCCCAGGGCGCCAACCCCCACCAGGACGAGGAAACCCAGGCTACGCTTCGGCGCCGCCTTGTGCTGGGCCTCGAACACCGGCGATTCATGGACGCCGAGCCGTAGCAGCACCACCAGCAGGGCCGGGATCAACCCGACCATGAACATGCCGCGCCAACCGATCTTGTCGAACAGGAAGTAGAACACCAGGGCTGCGACCAGATAGCCGGCGGCGTAGCCCTCCTGCAGCAGGCCGCTGATGATCCCGCGCGCCTTGGGTGGAACCGATTCGAGGGTCAGCGAGGCGCCGACGCCCCACTCGCCGCCCATGGCGAAGCCGAACAGGGTGCGAAGGATCAGCAGCACGGCAAGGCTGGGCGCGAAGGCCGAGGCGAACTCCAGCACCGAATAGAGCAGAATATCGACCATCATCACTGGCCGACGGCCGAAGCGATCAGCGAGCAGACCGAAAACCAGGGCCCCGAACGGCCGCGCCGCCAGAGTCAATGTGCTGGCCACCGCCACGGCTGCGATATCGGTTTTGAAGGTCTTGGCGATGGCGCTGAACATGAACACCATCAGGAAGAAATCGAAGGCGTCCAATGTCCAGCCGAGGAAGCTGGCGACCACCGCGCTCCATTGACGTCCGTTCAAACGACGCAGGGCGGCGAAGGCGGACATGCAGGCGGCTCGCTGGGTGATTTTTTGGAGACGATAAGCCTCAAACGCCGCGCCGAGGAAATAGGACGCCGCGCAGGGTCGCCGAATTTCGGATCCAAGTCAGAATTTCGTCGGGCGAGGGAACCGGCAAGGTCGCCGGGAATTCTTCGCCAAGGGCCGCCTGCACAGCTTGAGGTCGCGTGGACCGAGGGAAGCCCGATTTGGATAGTGACGCGCGCTTGGCCGGACGTGACGATCCGGCGCTCACCTTTCTGACCGGCGACGGCGAATTGGCGGCGCGCATCCTGGCTTTCGACTGGTCGCACACCCTGGGTCCGATCGCCGAATGGCCATCGAGTCTGAAGACCGCCGTCGGCATCGTGGTCCACTCAGCGGTTCCCCTGGTGCTGCTCTGGGGTGAGGACGGCGTCATGATCTACAACGACGCCTATTCAGAGTTCGCCGGCGGCCGCCACCCGCAGCTCCTGGGAGCCAAGGTGCGCGAGGGCTGGCCCGAGGTCGCCGATTTCAATGACAATGTCATGCGCGTGGGCTTGGCTGGGGGCGTGCTCGCCTACCGCGATCAGGAGCTGACCCTTTATCGGTCGGGCAAGCCCGAGTCGGTCTGGATGAACCTCGACTACTCTCCGGTGATGGACGAAAGCGGCCGTCCCGGCGGGGTGGTCGCCATCGTGGTGGAAACGACCGAGCGGGTGCTGGCCGATCGCCGCATCGCCGCGGAGCGCGACCGCCTGGCCCAGATGTTCGAACAGGCGCCGACCTTCATGGCCATGCTGAGCGGACCAGACCATCGCTTCGACCTGGTCAATCCTGGCTATCTGCAACTGGTCGGCCATAGGTCCGTGCAGGGCAGGACGGTCGCCGAGGCGCTGCCCGAGGTGGTCGCTCAGGGCTATGTCGAACTGCTCGATCGCGTCTATCAAAGCGGGGAGGCCTTCGCCGCCGATGGGGCCCTGGTCTCGCTGCAGCCGGACCAGGACGCGCCCCCTATCGTGCGCTATGTCGATTTCGTCTACCAGCCGATCAAGGATGAGTTCGGACAGGTGGTCGGCATTTTTGTCGAAGGGGCCGACGTCACCGATCGCGCCATGGTCGACGCCGCCCTTCGCGAAAGCGAGGCGAGGCTTCGGGCGCTCAACGCCACGCTGGAGCAGAGGGTGGCGGAGCGGACTGCTGAGTTGAAGGCCAGCGAGGCGCGGATGCGCACCATCTTCGAGACTGGCTTCCAATACCAGGGACTGATGACGCCCGAGGGCGTGCTGCTCGACGCCAACACCGCCTCACTTCAGGGCATCCAGGCGCGGCTCGAAGACGTGGTCGGCAGGCCGTTTTGGGAGACGCCCTGGTTCACCGGCACGCCGGGCCTTCCCGAACAGGTGCGCGAGACGATTGAGCGGGTCGCCGGCGGGGAGAGCGTGCGCCGGGAGGTCCATGTCAATCTGCCCGAGGGCGGCTGGCGGTGGTTCGATTTCTCGCTGCGGCCGCTGACCGATGCGGACGGTCAGGTGATCGCCATCGTGCCGGAAGCCGTCGAGTTCACGGAACGCCGGGCGGCCGAGGAGGCCTTGCTTCAGTCGCAGAAGATGGAGGCCGTCGGCCAATTGACCGGCGGCATCGCCCACGACTTCAACAATCTCCTCGCGGCCATCAGCGGCAACCTGGAGCTATTGGAGAACCGACTGACCCAGGGGCGGCTGGGAGGGGTCGAGCGCTATATCGGCGCCGCACGGGATGCGGCGCGGCGTGCGGCGGCCCTGACCCAGAGGCTGCTGGCCTTCTCGCGTCGGCAGACGCTTGATCCGCGGCCGCTGGACGCCAATCGCCTGATCGCCGGCATGGAGGAGCTGATCCGCCGCACCGTGGGACCGAACGTCGAGGTCGAGGTGGTCGGCGCCGGCGGATTGTGGACCACCCGGGTGGACGCCTCGCAACTTGAGAACGCCCTGTTGAACCTGTGCATCAACGCCCGTGACGCCATGGCCCCCAATGGCGGGCGGCTGACCATCGAGACGGCCAATAAATGGCTGGATGAGCGATCCGCCCGGGAACACGAACTGATCCCCGGTCAGTTCATCTCGCTATGCGTCACTGACACCGGCGTGGGCATGACCCCGGAGGTGATCGCGCGGGCCTTCGATCCGTTCTTCACCACCAAGCCCCTGGGCGAGGGCACCGGCCTGGGCCTGTCGATGATCTACGGCTTCGTGCGCCAGTCGGGCGGACAGGTGCGGATCTATTCGGAGATCGGCAAGGGCACCACCCTTTGCCTCTACCTGCCGCGGCACACCGGCGCGGCCGACGATTCCCCGGACTCGCCAACCGATGCGCGGGTCGATCCAGGTGACGGCGAGACGGTGTTGGTGATCGACGACGAGCCGACGGTGCGGATGCTGATCATCGAGGTGCTGGAGGAGAACGGCTATGCGGTGATCGACGCGGCCGACGGACCCAGCGGCCTGCGGATTCTGCAGTCGGACGCCCGGATCGACCTGCTGATCACCGATGTCGGTCTGCCTGGGGGCATGAATGGCCGCCAGGTCGCCGATGCGGCTCGCACCCAGCGTCCGGACCTCAAGGTGCTGTTCATCACCGGCTACGCGGAGAACGCCGTGGTGGGCAACGGACATCTGGACCCAGGCATGGAGGTGATCACCAAGCCGTTCGTGATGTCGGTGCTGGGGGCGAAGGTTCGCGAACTGATCGATCGATAGGGGCGCGGCGGTTGACTGACACCAACCGCCGTTGGGACAGACCCGTCCTACGCGTCATGGCCGCGCTCTTGTCGCGGCGACCCATGCCTTGAACGAACGGCCATCTGCTTTGCGTGCTGGGCGTTCACGGCATGGATGGCCGGGACAAGCGGCCAAGACGAGGCAAAGGGACTGATCTGAAGGTCAGACTCAAGGCCGGTTAGGATTAGAAGGCCGCGGGAGGGCGAGCCGCATCGGTGAGCCGTCGTTTGCTCTGTCCCGCCCGGTCCAATCGTCGCGCCGCCGGAAAGGGCGAGCGCCGGCGGCCTGCTTGGGCCAGGATAACGCCACCTCGCCTGATTCGCGCCGCAACCGGAGGCTCGCCCTTGTCCACGACGGCCCAATCCTCCGCCCGCTCGTTCGCGCCGAAAGCCTCGGAGCTGAACGGCAAGGTGGTGCTGATCACCGGCGGCACCGGCTCGTTCGGCCGCCGCTTCGTGCGTCGGGTGTTGGCCGAGCAGTCTCCGAAGAAACTGATCGTGTTCTCCCGCGACGAGCTCAAACAGTACGAGATGCAGGCCGAGCTGGCCGAGGCCTTCCCGCCCGAGGCCATGGCCAAGATGCGCTTTTTCCTGGGCGACGTGCGCGACCGCACTCGCCTGACCCTGGCCTTTCGAGGCGTCGATTTCGTAATCCATGCCGCCGCCCTCAAACAGGTGCCGGCGGCCGAGTACAATCCGTCCGAATGCATCCACACCAATGTGCTGGGCGCCGAGAACGTCGTGTGGGCCAGCCTGAACAACCGGGTGAAGAAGGTCGTCGCCCTGTCCACCGACAAGGCCTGCAATCCGATCAACCTCTATGGCGCGACCAAGCTGGCTTCGGACAAGACCTTCGTGGCCGCCAACAACCTGTCGGGCGACCTGGGCACGCGGTTCTGCGTGGTGCGCTATGGCAATGTCGCCGGCTCGCGCGGCAGCGTCGCGCCGCTGTTTCTGCGGCTGGCGGCGCAGGGGGCCAAGGACCTGCCGATCACCGATCCGCGGATGACCCGGTTCTGGATCTCGCTCGACCAGGGCGTCGACTTCGTGCTGTCGTCGCTGGAGATGATGCGCGGCGGCGAGGTGTTCGTGCCCAAGATCGCCTCGATGAGCATGCCCGACGTGGCCAGCGCCCTGGCGCCTGGCCTGCCGCACCGGGTGGTCGGCATTCGGCCGGGCGAGAAGCTGCACGAAATCATGATCAGCGCCGACGACGCGCGGATGACCGTCGAACTGCCCGACCGCTATGTGATCGAGCCCGGCTTCGTCGAATATCCGCGCAAGGCCCTGACCTCGGCGGGCGGCAAGCCGGTGGCGGACGACTTCAGCTATTCCAGTGACAGCAACAGCGAATGGCTCGACGCCGAGGGGTTGTTGGCCCTGCTGAAGGCCGGTTAGCTTGGCGCGCCCGCTCAGCGCCGCGTGGCGACGAACGCGCCTTGCCGTCCTGGCACGGTGATGGTTCCGCTGATCCGGTCGCCCCGCCGCACGCCGGCGAAGGTCACGTCGAAGGCCTGGATCAGGAAGCTCGATCGATAGGTCCAGCTGACGCTGTCACCCCGCTTAACCCCGGATGTCAGTTTGTGGGTCCGGCCCGGCTTGATCGTCGGATCGCTGGTCGAGGCGTCGGCGCAGACCCCGCCGAAATGATCCCCATCGGGCTCGAACGCGCAATTGAGGCTGAACGCGAAAGAGGCCACCTTGCCCTCCACCCGCCATGAACCGCCGACGCCCGTATCGGCGGGGACGGCGGGCGCGGCGGCGAGCACCAGCGCGGCCGCGAACAGTTTGCCAATCATGGCGACGATCCTTGAGCGGTTGCTGTCTGGCCTACGCCGAGCGCGGGGCTCCGGATTGCTGATCGCCGCGTCGGCCTTGGTTCAGCCGCTCAGCGGCTCGCCCTCCCAGCGGCCCCAAGGCAGCGCCAGGATCGCGTCGCTGCCGAACGCCGGATCGCTCGGATAAAGCGCCTCATAGACCCGGGTGGTGAAGGCGTAGTCGTCCGGCGTGTCCACCGTCCAGCGCAGCCTATCGAGCCGGGGCGTCTGCACCAGCTGGCGCACGTTGAACCGGTCCGGGCGGTGATAGAAGAACGGGGTGACGTGTTCGCGCTCATAGGGGTCGGCGGCCTCGCTGGCCGCGGCGGTGAGCAGGTCGGCGCGGACGATCTCCACGTCCAGGCCCTTGGGATAGCTGCGATCGACGGTGTTGGAGGTGTAATCGGCCCCGCTGGCCAGGTGCAGCTCGACCACCTGGTCGAAGACGGTCCAATCCGTGAGCGGACAATCGGCGGTGACCCGCACCACGTGCTCCGCCGGCCCGTGCTGCGCCAAGGCGCCGGCGTAACGGGCCAGCACGTCATGCAGCGATCCGCGATAGACCAGGGCGCCGCAACGCGCGGCCTCGGCGGCCACCACATCGTCCTCCGCGCCGATGCTGGTGGCGACGATGAGGGCGCCCAGATGGCGGGCGCGGCGCAGGCGCTCGATCTGGCGGGCTATCATCGGCTGGCCCAGGATCGGCTTCATCACCTTGCCCGGCAGACGCGTCGAGCTCATCCGGGCCTGTAGGATCGTCAGGATGCTCATCGCCGGCCTCGAGGGGTGCGCGCGCGGGCGGCCATGGCCCGCAGCTGGGGGATGGTCTTGAGAATTTGCCAATTGGCGGCCAGCGCCCGGCCGAACCGGGGCGCGTCGGCGCGCGGCGTCCCGCTGATCGGGACGTCAACAAAATTGCCGCCCTGGGCGCGCCAGATCACCACCGGAGCCATATTGATCAGCAGGGGCTCGCCGCTGCCCTCAAACCGCGCCAGCACCACGCGCGAATAGCCCTTCATGCCGCAGAGGATGTCCTTGGGCCCGAACGCGGCGTGGGCGTAGGCGTCCACAACATATTCCGCCGCCCGCTGGGGCCGGGCGCGCACGCCGGTGATCAGCTCGGCGCCGCCGGCGAAGGCTTGGGCGAACTGGGCGAGGCTTTGCGGATCATGCTCACCGTCGGCGTCCATGGTGACGACAAAGGCCGCGGCCCGGGCTCGCGCGGCGGCCAGGCCCGCGCCCACCGCCGCCTCATAGCCCTGACATGGACCGGCGAGCACCTCGGCCCCCGCGGCGCGGGCCAGGGCGGCCGAGCCGTCGGTCGAGCCATCGTCGACCAGCAGCACCTTGCCGAACCGCCGCGCGCCGGCGACCACGGCCCCCAGGGTCGCGGCCTCATTGCGGCAGGCGATGAGGATCAGGAGGCCAGGTCGGTCCACGCCAGCGCCTCACCCGCCGCTTTCGGCGCGCGCAGCACGCGGCCGATCAGGCGCTCCAGATCATGCGGCTCGACCGAGCCGGCGGGGCAGGGGCGCAACGCCTCCAGATCGGCGGCGGTCAGCGGCGCGCCGGCGGCCAGGTCGCGGCGCGCGCGCACGGCCCGGCGCTGCACCACCACGGTCTGTTGCTCATTGACCTCGACGCGCTTGACCCCGTCGCCCAGCGCCGCCTCCAGCTCGCGCACCGCCCCGACCATGTCGGCCCAGGTCCTGGGATTGAGCGCGAAGGCGTGGTCGGGACCCTCGCGGCCATTGTCGTCGGTGAAGTGCTTCTCCACCACCCGCGCGCCCAGGGCCACCGCGCCCAGCACCGCTGAATGGCCCGGCGTATGGTCGGACAGGCCCAGCGGCATCCCCGGCCAATGCGCGGCGAAGCTTTGCAGCACCCTAAGGTTCACGCTGCGGAAATTTTCCAGCGAGCCGGAATAGTTGGTGTTGCACTGCATCAGGCACAGGTTCGGATTGACCGACAGCGACGCCTCCACCGCCCGCTCGACCTCAGCCATGGTCGCCGCCCCGGTGGCCATCAGCATCGGCCGGCCCTTGGCGGCGCAGGCGGTGATGAACTGAGGCCAGGTGATGTCGCCAGAGCCGATCTTGATCGCCGGGCCGCGCAGGGCGTGGGCCTCCAGCGCCTCCAAGTCATAGGGGGTGGTCATGAAGGCGATGCCCGCCGCTTCACAGGTCTCGACCAGCGTGTCCGTCCAGGCGTCGCGGGTATGGTACTGGTCATAGACCTCGACAACCGACTTCTTCCAGCCGGACTGGTGGGCGCTCTGGGCGCCCAGGGCCTCGAAGCCCTTGGCGCTGACGATCTTGCCGGCCTTGAAATGCTGGAACTTGGCGCAGTCGGCCCCGGCGGCCTTGGCCGCCCAGATCAGCGCCTTGGCCCGCTCCAGATCGCCGTCGTGGTTGGCGGCGATGTCGGCGATAAACCAGGTCGGCGAGCGGATCGAGATCTCGTGCTCGCCGATGGTGAAGGACAGGTTCCAGGTCATAAGCGGTCTCCCGCCGGATCGGCTTGGATTCGGACGGCGAGACTATGAACCACCTGATGCAGATTCGGCAGGGGGCGGCCAAGCCAGGTCTCGGCGCGAGACACGTCCAGGCCCAGGCTGTCGGGGCGCGGAACCACCAGGCTGGCGCTCGATCCCGCCTTGGCCCGGGTCAGAGTCCGGCCCAGCGCCGCGGCCAGGGCCAGGACGAAGCCTTCCTTGGAGAACACCTCCCGGCTGCCGAGATTGAGCACGCCGGTCGCCGGGGTGGCGGCCAGGTCGAGCAGAGCGTCGGCCAGGCTCCAGACGTCGAGCAAGGACACATACTGGTCGGCGAACAGCACACCCTCGCCGTCGGTCTCGATCAGCCGCCGCGCCCACTCGCCGAACGATCCGCCATGGCGTGAGCGGATCCCGACCATGTTGGTGCGCAGGACCAGGGCCGAAGGATCGGTCAGGGCCAGGGCCTCTGCGGCGAACTTGCTGCGGGCGTAGTCGTTGAGCAGGGTCACCGGCGCGGCCTCGTCGTGGCGCGCGGCGCCATCGCCGTGAAAGAAATGGTCGGTGGAGACCTGCACCAGCCGCGCGCCCGCGCTGTGAGCATAGGCGGCCAGCACGGCGGCGGGCCGGGCGTTGACCATCCAGGCCCCGGCCGGATCGCGCTCGCAGGCCTCGACCGAGACCTCGGCGGCGGCGTTGACGATCCAGTCGGGGCGATAGCCCTGCAGCAGGGCGATCAGCTGCGCCTCGTTGCGGATGTCGACACAGGCCGGTCCGGAGCGGGCGGCGGCGATCACCGCGAGGCCTCGCGAGATCGCGGCCTCGCAGACGACGGCGCCGAGCAGGCCGGTCGCGCCGAGAACCAGGAGCTTTGGGGGCGGCATCGACGGGCTCCGACTCAGTTGCGCCAATCTAGAGCGAGGGTCGGGTCAGACCAATGGCGTCAAACCGTGACCTGGGGCCACCCGCTCCACATTCGGGCGTGATCGTCGCCCAATGCCGACGACCCACGCCGCGAGGCTTCAAGCGAGACGTGGAGTCTGGCTCAGACCAACATCCGTTGTGACTCACGCTCTCCTTCGTCATCGCCGCGCTTGTCGCGGCGACCCATGCCGTGGACGAACGGCCATCCGCTGGAGGGCGTTGGGCGTTCGGGGCATGGATGGGCGGGAAAAGCCCGGCCAAGACGAAAAAAGGACTGATCTGCGTGTCAGCCTCAAAGGCCGGTCGTATCAGGTCTGAGAGTCGCAGCGCGCCGCATCGTTCACGGCATGGATGGCCGGCCTGCGCCGGCCATGACGGAAATGAAGAGGGGACGGCGCCTCCGCCTCACACCGCTTCGTCGAACAATCCGTCCAGGCCCTGTTCGCGCACCTTGCGATAGAGGGTCGAGCGTCCGATGCCCAGGCGGCGGGCGACTTCGCTCATGTGGCCGGAATAGAGCTCGATGGCCAGCTGGATCAGGTCGCGCTCGATGTCCTCGAGCTTGCGAAGGTGGCCGCGCTCGTCGAGAATCCGCACCGGCGCGTCGGTGGGCATCTCCTCCAGCAGCTGCTGGGCGGAAGGAATAGCGTCGAGCAGCCGCGGGGCGGCGGGTGAGGGCGCCGCCGGCGGGGCGCAGTCGATCGGCGCCTTCAGGCCCGAGACGGCGGGAAAATCGAACGGCTGCAGATAGGGGGCGTCGGACAGCACGATGGCGCGATAGACGGCGTTCTCCAGCTGGCGGACATTGCCGGGCCAGTCATAGGCGCACAGCAGGGCCATCGTGTCCGGCGTCGCTCCAACCACCCGCTTGCCTTCCTCGACATTGAAGCGGCGGATGAAGTGCTCGACCAGGGCCGGCACGTCCTCGCGTCGCTCGCGCAGAGCCGGGGCCTCGATGGGGAACACGTTCAGCCGGTAATAGAGGTCCTCACGGAAGCGGCCCTCGGCCACCTGCTTGGCCAGGTCGCGGTTGGTGGCCGAGACGATGCGCACATCGACGCGGACCGGGCGCTTGGAGCCGATCGGATCGATCTCGCTTTCCTGCAGCGCCCGCAGCAGCTTGACCTGCATGTCCAGCGGCAGCTCGCCGATCTCGTCGAGGAACAGGGTGCCGCCATTGGCCTCCTGGAACTTGCCCAGGTGCTTGTCGCTGGCCCCGGTGAAGCTGCCTTTCTCGTGGCCGAACAGGATCGATTCGATCAGGTTCTCCGGCAGGGCGCCGCAGTTGACGGCGACGAAGGCCTTGCCGGCGCGATCGGAGGCGCCGTGCACCGCCCGCGCGATCAGCTCCTTGCCGACGCCGCTGTCGCCCAGGATCAGGATCGGGATCGACGATTTCGCCGCCCGCTCGCCCAGCCGCTTGACCATGGTCATGGCCGGGCCGGACCCGATCAGCTCGGCGAAGGTGATGCGGCCGCTGGCCTTTTTCTTCAGCCGGTCGACCTCGCCCTTGAGGTCGCCCAGTTGCAGCACATTGCGGATCGAGACCATGATCCGCTCCGGCGAGGCCGGCTTGACGAAGAAGTCCTGGGCCCCGGCCTGCATGGCCTTGACCACGGTGTCGACGCCGCCGGTCGCGGTCAGCACCACCACCGGCTGGGAAAAGCCGCGCAGGCGCAGCTCTTTCAGGGTGTCAAAGCCGCCCAGCCCCGGCATCACCAGGTCGAGCATGATCACATCGGCGCCCTGGCCGGCCATCAGTCGATCGATCGCCGCCTCGCCGTTCTCCGCATGCACGACCGCCAGACCCTCGCGCTCCAGCACCGCCTGGATCAGCCGGCGTTGGGTCGGGTCGTCGTCGACGACGAGCACGGTCTTGGTCATTCGATACACCACCGGGAGCGCCACCTCGATCGGGCGGCTTGTCGGCCCCTTGTAACCGCTCGAGGTAAAGGGCGGGTTGAGCGGAGGTTGGGGAAGTCTTAACGGGGGGCGGGCGTCAAGGGCAGGATTATACCAGTCCCGGAAAGTTTGACGCATGGAAGGCTTTTTCTCCCCTGCGCGCGGCGCGGGGGAGGTGGCGCGCCGCGAAGCGGCGTGACGGAGGGGGCCTCTCTCCGCTACGATGTTGTCGCCCACTTGCCCCCTCCGTCGCAGCCTATCAGCTGCGACACCGCTTCGCAGGGGAGGAGAAGAGCGAACCTAATCAGCGGCTGGTATTATACTTCGGATCGAGAATACGCTTTGCAGACGATCGCGCGACCTAATGGCCACCAGCTAATTCAAATAGGGGAACTGATGCCGCTTTGTCGCGCCGCCTTCATGGCGCTCATCTTAATTTCCGCGATCGCCGGGTCGGTCCAGGCGCAGACGCCGGCATCGCCATGGACCCTCTCCGATTATCCGACAGCGGACGACGTGCCGGCCAAGATTCTGAATGGCGTGGGACCCCATGTAATGTCTGGATTTTCCCTCCTGGGCTGCGACGTGCAGCCTGACGGTCATTTCGTCCATTGCAAAGTCTATTTCGAAGCGCCTCCGAACATGGGCTACGGTGACGCCACCCTGGCGATGAGCAACAGGTTCCGGCTCAAGCCCGGCACGTTCGAGCACACGCTGCCGGTTCCCAACCGTTTCGCGGTCGTCGTGCGCTTGGGGCTCTGGTCAAGCGATCTCGGGAACGAGCCGAGCTTCTGGCCACCGAGCACGGCCAGCTTGGTCACAGGTCCGGGCCTGGGCGCCCACCCCACCGCCGACGCTGTCATGCAGTGCCTGCAGGATACATCGGCCAAGGGATGCGCGGCTCATCCTGTCCGATTGGCCCGGACGCCCGAACTGATGGCGAGCATGCGCGATGTGCTGAAGAGCGGCAAAAAACAGGATTTCGACGCAGCGGTCTGTGATGTCGGCGCCGATCTGACATTGAACAACTGCCAGTCCCCTGCGCCCGAGGCTCAAGTCCTATTGGCCGGTTTGCAAGGCGGCTTCAAGGTCAGGCGGGCGGCGGCTGACGATACGCCTACGGCCGGCGGGGCGGTGGTGTTGGTGATCGACTGGGCGCACCTGTACGAATGGTCGCGTGCGCTGGAACCTGATCCGCCCCTTGCCGCAAGGTAGCGCGGAGCGGTTCGCGATGCCCTAACGGCGATGGGCGCGGGTGACCGGCTTCGGGATTGTGTTCAAGCTTGTCATGCCCTGATGTTCATCATATGTTCTAATATCTGGCTTGATCGATCAAAACAGGGCGACCTGTCGCAGCGGCGTTCGTTGTTTTTCTCTGCGTGGGAATTGAAGAAATTGGGCAATTCCAAGCCACGGCGGCGTCTCAAAAATCGGCCGTGATCTGTGGGCCTGATCACTAATCGCCCCTGATCACTATTCGCCCCTGATCAGAATCGCCAACGAACCCGCCGCGCCTTGTCGATATCCAAAATCGCCCTTTAAGCTGGCGAGCGTGAAGGGAGACCTACAAGAATCGCTGGCCGGGGCGTTGGAAGTTGAGGCCATCACCCGAAAAGCTGGCTACAATTGAGCGATGAACGCACCCGCCAGCCCCTCCAGCTCCATCCAATCCCTCCCCCAATGGTCGCTCGACGACCTGTTCCAGGATCGCAACGATCCGGCGATCGAACAGACCCTCGCCGCCGCCGCGGCCGCCAATGACGCGCTGGTCAAGCTGAAGGGCGCCTTCGTCGGCGCTCGGGGCGACGCGGACCGGCTCGGCCGGCTGATCGCGCAGGGGATCGGGCTCTATGAGCGGGCGACCAATGATCTTTGGGCGGTGGGCGCCTATGCTTCGCTGTCGGTGTCGACCTCGCGCGATGATCCGGCCTGGGCGCGGTTCGAGGCCGATGTGCGCGCCCGCTCGGCGCAGATCGGGGCCGAGAGCCTGTTCTTCACCCTGGAGCTGAATGAACTGGAGGAATGGGAGATCGAGGCGGCCCTGCGCGCCCATCCCGAGGCGGCGCGCTATCGCCCCTGGCTGCGGCGGGTGCGGCTGGGCCGCCCGCACGAGCTGTCGGCCGATCTGGAGCGGATGCTGGTCGATCGGGCCCCGGCGGTGGCCAACTGGACCCGGCTCTATGACGAGACCCTGGGCGGGCTGAAGATCAAGGCCGGCAAGGACGCGCTGAGCCTGTCTGAGGCGCTTAACCTGATGTCTGATGCTGACGCAGGTCGCCGCAAGGCCGCCGCCCAGGGCCTGACCCGGGCGCTGGAGGCCCAGGCGCCGATCCTGGGGCTGTGCCTGAACACCGTGGCCGTGGAAAAGCAGGTCGAGGACCGCTGGCGCAAGTTCGCCACGCCCGCTGATTCCCGCCACCTGGCCAATGAGGTCGACGCCCAGTCGGTGGCGGCGCTGGAGGCGGCGGTGGTGGACAGCTATCCGCGCACCTCGCACCGCTACTATGCGCTGAAAGCCAGGCTGATGGGCGTGGCCAGGCTCAATCACTGGGACCGCAACGCCCCGCTCACCGCCGCCGCGCCGCGCCGCTATGGCTGGGACGAGGCCAAGGCCATGGTGCTGGACGCGTTCAGCGACCTGGCCCCGGCCTTCGCCGACAAGGCCGGCCTGTTCTTCGAAAAGCCGTGGATCGACGCAGCGCCGCGCGCGGGCAAGGGGTCGGGCGCCTATTCCCACCCGGTGACCTCTGACCGGCACCCCTATGTGTTCCTCAACTATATGGGCGAGCGGCGCGACGTGCTGACCCTGGCCCATGAGCTGGGCCACGCGGTGCACCAGACCCTGGCCGCGCCGCTGGGCACGCTCTTGGCCGACACGCCCCTGACCCTGGCCGAGACCGCCTCGATCTTCGGCGAGGGCCTGGTGTTCGAGCGGCTGCTCGCGCAGGCGGGACCCGACGACCGCCGCGCCCTGTTGGCCGGCAAGATCGAGGATGGGCTGAACACCGTCACCCGGCAGATCGCCTTCCACCGCTTCGAGACCCGATTCCACGCCCAGCGCCAGAGTGGCGAGCTGTCGACCGATCAGATCGCCGCGATCTGGATGGAGGTGATGGGCGAGAGCCTGGGGCCGGCGATCAAGCTCTCGCCTGGCTATGGGATCTATTGGGCCTATGTCAGCCACTTCGTCCACGCGCCCTTCTACGTCTACGCCTACGCCTTCGGCAACCTGCTGGTCGAGGCGCTGATGGAGGCGCGTCGGCGCGACCCGGCGGGCTTCACGCCGCTGTATGAAGAGCTGCTCTCGGCCGGCGGCACGCGCACCTATGTCGAGGCGCTGAAACCGTTCGGCCTCGATCCGCGCGAAAAGGCCTTCTGGGCCTCCGGCTGCGCCAGCCTGGAGCGGCTGGTGGATGAGTTCGAGGCGTTGGTTTAGAGCGGCGCGTCAGCAGTCCTTCTCTCCTTGCGGGAGAAGGAGGGGCCCGCCCGCGTAGCGGGTGGGAGGATGAGGGGACGCGCCGGCAGGCGCACCTAGACTCGCTCCGCGACGAACGCGCCCGCGGCCCGCATTCTTTGCGCGCCTGCCGGCGCGTCCCCTCATCCTCCCAAGCTTCGCTTGGGCCCCTCCTTCTCCCACAAGGGGAGAAGGTGATCGTCGCCCCTAAATCGCCAGCACCGCCGCGATCTCGCCCTTCGCCAAGGCCGCATAGGCCTTGATCACCGCCTCGCGGAAGGCGGGCGCGGCGGCCAGGGCCGGCGGGAACACCGACTTCAGGGCGAGGAACTGATCGACGGTCGTCGCCGCATCGTCCCCGGCCGTGCGGCCCAGGGCCAGCAGGGTCTCCGCCATCGGGTCGGTCAAAGCCTCACCCTTGCGGGCGCGGTCGACCACGAAGCCGATCCAGGCGGCCACCGGCGCGCACAGCCGCTCGATAGAACGGCCGGCCGCCAGGGCGTCGGTGATCGTGCCCAGCAGCCGGAACGGCAGCTTCATCGAACCGTCCCAGGCGATCTGCGACAGCTTGTGGCGGATCGCCGGATTGCGGAACCGCGCCAACAGGGCATCGATATAGGCGGGGATGTCCTGGCCCGGCGCTGGGGTCAGGGTGGGGGCGATATCCTCGCGCATCAGCCGGCCGGCGAATCCGGCCAGGGCCGCGTCGGCCATGGCGTCGCCGACCGTCTCCAGCCCGGCCAGGCAGCCGAGATAGGCCAGGCTGGAATGGGCGCCGTTGAGCAGGCGCAGCTTGGCCTGCTCGAACGGCCGCACGTCGCTGGTCAGGGTCACGCCGGCGGAGGCGAAGTCCGGCGCGCCGGGGGCCAGCCGGTCCTCGATCACCCACTGGGTGAAGGCCTCGCGCTGGATCGGCCAGGCGTCCTGCAGCCCGATCCGGTCCTCCACCCGAGCGCGCAGGGCGTCGTCTGTGGCCGGGGTGATGCTGTCGACCATGGTGTTGGGAAAGGCCGCGCCCGTCTCGATCCAGGCGGCGAGGGCGTCGTCGCCTTGAGCCGCCGCCAGGGCCTTGACCGCCGCGCCCAGCTTGCGGCCGTTGTCGGTGAGATTATCGCAGCTGATCACGCTAACCGGCGGTGCGCCGGCGGTGTGGCGCAGCCGCAGTCCGGCGACCAGCCAGCCGATGGCGCTTTCTGGAACCTCAGGGCGGCCGATGTCGTGGACGATGTCCGGATGGGCGAGGTCCAGTTGGCCGGCGCCGGTCAGACAATAGCCCTTCTCGGTCACGGTCAGGGTGACCACCGCCACCTTGGGCGAGGCCAGGGCCGCAAGCACCTCGTCCGGCGCCTGGGGCGCAGCCAGCACCTGTTTCAGCGCCCCGATCACCCGAAAGCGCACCTCCCGGTCCAGTTCGACCAGGGTGTAAAGCCCGTCCTGCGGGGTCAGGGCGTCGCGCACCCCGGCGCTCTTCAGCGAGACCGCGCAGACGCCCCAGCGCGAGTCGGCGGCCAGCAACCGGTCGAACACGTCGGCCTGGTGGGCGCGGTGAAACGCGCCTGGCCCCAGATGCACAACGCCGATCGACACCGCAGTTCGGTCATAGGCCGGAATCTCGACCCCTTCGGCGATCAGGCTGAGATGCTGGTCAGACAGACGTGGTGCGTGGCTCATGGATACGGCCTTCAATGAATGTGCAGGTCGTCCAGCGGCTTGCGACGCGAGGCGGCCTTCCGAACCTGCGCCGGCCAAGGGCGCCGCCGCGCGCATTTGCAGCGCGCCTTGCCCGATAATCCGGCGATAGCATGTTGGTAACCGGTGTCTAACAGTGTTCAAGCGATTCCGTTCGTGGCATCAATATTTCAACGCCCGATAGGCTCGACAAAATTCAAAACAAAGGCCCGACGTGACCGCCCCCGCCGACACCTCGACCCAGCCGCTCACGGCGGCCCCGTTGATCTGGACGGAGGCGCGTCGTCCGACCATCAACGACATCGCCCGCCTGGCCGAGGTGTCGAAAAAGACGGTCTCGCGGGTGATCAACGACTCGCCCTTCGTCAAGCCCGACACCCGCCAGAAGATCGCCCGCATCATCGAGGAATTGGGCTACGAGCCCGATCCCCAGGCCCGGGGCCTGGCCTTTCGCCGCTCGTTCCTGGTCGGCTTCATCTATGACAACCCCAACCCGCAATATGTGGTCAACGCCCAGCAGGGCCTGCTCGACGGCCTGAAGGGAACCGGCTTTGAGTTGGTGGTGCGCCCCTGCCAGCGCGCCAGCCCCACCTTCATCGCCGAGATGCGTAATTTCGTTGAACGCCAGAAGCTGTCTGGCGTGGTGCTGTTTCCGCCGGTGTCGGAGGATGAGCGGCTGATCGCGCTGCTGCGCGATCTGGGTTGCCCCTATGTGCGGGTGGCCTCGATCTCTCTCGACCAGCCGGGCGCCATGTTGGTCACCCACGACGGCGAGGGCGCCGCCCAGGCCGCGCGCTACATCGCCGGCCTTGGCCACCGGCAGATCGGCCATATCTGCGGACCTGCCAGCTTCCGCTCGTCCGCCGTCCGGCGCGAGGGCTTCGCCGCGGGACTGGCGGAATGCGGCATCACTCTGGATGCGGCCAATGTGAAGGAGGGCGGCTACACCTTCGAATCGGGTCTGGCCCAGGCCGAGGCGCTGCTGTCGCTGGAGCCGAGGCCCACAGCGATCTTCACCGGCAATGACGAGATGGCCCTCGGCGTCTATCAGGCGGCCCGCGACGCCGGGCTGCAGGTGCCGCGCGACCTGTCCGTGGTCGGCTTTGACGACAGCCCGATCGCCTCGCGCGTCTGGCCGCCCCTGACCACGGTGCGGCTGCCGATCCGCGATATGGGCCGCTACGCCGCCGACCTGTTGATGAAGCAGGAAGACCTGCCGGCGCGCCCCCCGCCGCGAGTAACGCCGATGCTGGTGATCCGAGGGTCGGCCGCGCCGTTGCGCTAGCGTGAAGTTTAATCATCATATGGATTTGAATTTATTATAATATCAGTCCGCGAAAGGTTCGACGCCTCGAAGGCTTTCTCCTCCCATGCGCGAAGCGCGGGGGAGGTGGCGCGGCGCTCAGCCCTTGGCGTCGGGGTTCAGCTCGAGCCAGCGCGACAAGGCCTGGGCCGGGCTGGCGTAGGCCTCCTGCGTCACCGGGTTCCAATAGCGTAGGGCCTCGAGCGGGATCTTCACGCCGCTGACCGCGCACAGCACATAGCGACCAGGCTTGAGCACGGCGAATTCGCCGTCGCCATAGTGCAGCACTGCCAAATCGGCGCCGCCGCCGAGGTCGCGATCATGGGCGTTCATACGGCGAGTTTACCCGGACAGCACCGCAAGGCCAAGAGCTCGCCACGGCCTGGTCGACGTCGCGCCCACTCGAGCGCGATGACTTCAAGCCCGTTCAACTCCAGCACCCGCCGGCCGGCGACATTCTCGGTGGTGGTCGCGAGCATCGCGGGCTCCAGGCGTCCGCGGTTGGCGGGTTGAGCCATAGCAGAAACGAAACCAGGCGGTCATCGGGGGCGGGGCATGGCCGATAGCCGTCAGCGCGCCTAGGCCTTGGCCTTGTCCGGGCTCTGCGGCTCGCCCGCAAGGTTGACGTCGCGGCCGCGCCATCCGATGACGGCTAGGACGTCATCGGATGGCGGCCTATTGCGTCGCTTGATCCACTCTTTCATCGCGTCGAGGATCACCGCCTCGCCGTCGGGACATTCGCCGCTTTGACACCCTGAAATGATCATCGACCAACCTCAAAGCGCCGCCCAGCCCATCGTGGTCCACGCGGCCCGATTGCCCAAGGCCGCGGGCGACGCCAGCTTCTCCATCGTTAAAATTGATCCTGTGGCGCTGCGCGAGGGTGCGCGGCTCGATGAAGCCCTGGCCAGCGCGCCCGGATTTTCGCTTTATCGGCGCACCTCCAGTCTGGGGGCCAATCCCACGACCCAAGGCGTGTCCTTGCGCGGCGTCGCCGGCTCCGGCGCCAGCCGCGCCCTCGTCACCCTGGATGGCGTGCCGCAGAATGATCCGTTCGGCGGGTGGGTGATCTGGACAGCCCTGCCTCCCGAAGCCATCTCCAGCGCCGCCCTGGTGCGCGGCGCCGGGTCGGGTCCCTATGGCGCCGGCGCGCTCACCGGGGTGGTCGCCTTGGAGCAGCCCGATCAGATCGGCCAAACGCTCGTCGACGTCTCTGGCGGCGATCATGGCTATCGCCGCGCATCGGCCGTGGGCGGCGTGACCGCGGGGCCGGCCCGGATCTTTCTGGACGCCTCGGATGAGCAGAGCGACGGCTGGGTCCCGGTGATCGCCGGGCGCGGCGCGGCGGACAGGCCCTTGACCCTGCGCGACTGGAGCGCCGCCGAACGCACGCTCATCGACCTGGGCGGCACGGTGCTGTCCGAGCGCATCGGCGCCTATCAGGAAAACCGCGGCGCGGGCACGGTGCTGGCGGATTCGCGCGCGCGGGGCGTCCAGGGCAGCCTCAGCTGGGTGCGCGCGCCGACCGACGGCCAGCTGGGCTGGCGCCTACAGACCTGGCTGGAAAGCTCGGACCTGGCCAATGTGTCGGCCTCGGTCTCCGCCAATCGCAACACCGCCTCCCTGGCCGACAATCAGTACGCCACGCCCGCGATCGGCGCCGGCTTGAACGCCGCCCTTCGCCGCATGACGGTGGGTCAAAGTTGGGAGGTCGGACTGGACCTGCGTGATTTCGAGGGCGAAAGCCGCGAGGCGCTGTACAGCCTGGGAAGTCCCAGCGGCCACCGGGTGTCCGGGGGCGGCGAATCGATCGCCGGGCTCTATGCCGAGGACACCCAGACACTCGGCCCATGGCTGTTGACCGGCGGCGTGCGGCTGGACGGCTGGGAGGATTACGCCTCGAAACTGGTCCAATCCGGCCAGGCGCCGTTGAACCAGCATCCGGCCGATCGAGGCGGGGCGGCGCCCACCGGACGGATCGGCCTGAGGCGGGATCTTTCGGACGCGCTCTATCTTCGCACCGCCGCCTATGCCGGGTTTCGGCCGGCGACCTTGAACGAGCTGCACCGACCGTTCCGGGTCGGCAACGACGTCACCCTGGCCAATCCCGACCTGACCCCCGAGCGGCTCTACGGTCTGGAGGCGGGATTGGGCGGTGCGGGCCGCGTCGTTTGGGACGTGGACGCGTTCTATAACCGCCTGGCCAATGCGGTGACCAATGTCACCATCGGCAAGGGCCCCGGCGTGTTTCCGATGGCTGGCTTCGTGCCGGCTGGCGGCACGCTCTACAGGCGTGAAAACGCTGGCTCGGTGAACGCCTATGGCGTGGAAGGCGACGCCGACGCCCGGGTCGGCCGGGACCTTAGTCTGCGCTGCGCCTTCACCTATACCCAGGCGCGCGTCGACGGCGGCGCCCAGGCGCCCCAACTGACCGGGATGCGGCCCGCCGAAACGCCGACCACCACGATCACTGCGGGGATCAATTGGCGTGCGCGTGAGCGGCTGACCCTGACCGGCGCCCTGCGCTATGAGAGCGCGCGTTTCGACGACGATCAGAACACCCGCCGCATCGACGCCGGCGCGGGCGTCGACCTCCGCGCCGAATGGCGCTTCACCGCCTCCCTGAGCGGGTACGCCGCCGCCGAGAACCTGCTCGACGCCAATATCCAGACCGGCCGCACCGCCGCGGGCGTCGTCAGCTATGACGCACCCAGGATCGTCAGGGTGGGGATTCGTTTGCGGCGTTAGTGGGCTCCGCGGCTCGCGGGATACGGTGATGCGGCTTACATGAGATTCTATGCGAGTCTGGGACGGACGTATCAGATGCCAAGTTCGCCCCCCGCCTATAAAAACGCCCCCACCCCCGTCGCGTCCGACGTCTCGGTGATCGGCGTCACGTCCACCCCCACCGTCAGGTTTTGATCGCCGCTGGCCAGGATGATCCCGTCGATGGGGGCCACGTCGGAATAGTCGCGGCCGAGGGCCAGCTCGATGTGGTCGTCGCCGACCACGATGCCGTTGGTGGGGTCGAAGCCGATCCAGCCCAGGGCCTCGCCGCACCACAACGCGACCCAGGCGTGGGTGGCGTCCGCGCCCTCAAGCCGGGGCTTGCCAGGCGGCGGCTCGGTGCGCAGGTAGCCGCTGACATAGGCGCAGGCCAGGCCCAGGCCGCGCAGGCCCGACAGCATGATGTGGGTGAAATCCTGGCACACCCCGCGCCGCGCGGCGAAGGCCTCGATCGCCGGGGTGGAGACCACGGTGGCCTTGGGGTCATAGTCGAAATCGGCGCGGAAGGCGCGGGCCAGCTCGAACGCCGCCTCGACGATCGGCCGGCCGGGGGTGAAGCAGGCGGCGGCGTAGTCGGTCAGCGGGGCCAGGATCGGCGTCATCGCCGTCGGATAGAGAAAATTGGCCGGCCCGCTGATCTCCAGGGTGGCGCTGCTCACCGCCGCGTCGCGCACGCTCTCCCAGGCCGCGCCGCGCATCTCGCGTCCGGCGTTCAGCCGGCGAACCTGGACGCGGGAATTAGCCTCGATCCGCAGCTCGCGGTGCGGGGCCTCGACCAGCACGGCGGTGATCCGTTCGCCGAACGGGCCGGTGCGGTGGGTCAGGCGCGCCGGCTTGGGCCAGATGCTGATGGCGTGCTCGATCAGGCTCTGGTCCGCCGTGTCGCGCGGGGTCAGCCGCAGCGTGCACCGGGCGTAGGTGACCAGGGCGTCATAGCGATAGGTGGTCCGGTGGCGGACTTGGTAGATCACGCGAGGCCGGTGCTTTTCTTGGTCGGGGTGGCGTTGGAGCCCTGCAGGAAATAGCGCGTCGCGATCGAGTCGGACAGCGCCATCAGCCGCTGTTCGATAGCCAGGGCCTTGGCCGGCGTCAGCTTGGCGGCGTCCTCGCCCTGGACGTCAGCGCTGATGCGGACAAGCAGGCGCTGCGGCTCCTCCAGCATGCCGTCGCCGCGCAGGGTCGGCAGCTGCGCCAGATGGGTCCGCAGGGCGTCGACCTGGAAGGCCACTGAGCGCGGATTATAGGGATCGAGCATCACCAGGTCGCGGACCGGGGTCAGGGCTAGCCCCTCCAGATAGCGAGCGCGATAGGTGATCTGGCTGTCGGCCAGGTCGAGCAGCAGATCCAGGTCATCGGCGGTGGCGTCCTCGCCGGCGAACTGGCGCATCACCCGACAGGTGTTGATCCCGCGCTCGACGCGCCGGGCCATGTCGAGGAAACGCCAACCGTCGCCGCGGATCATGTTGTCCTGGGTCAGGCCCGACAGGGCCGACAGAGTCGACAGCGCCGCCTCGACCCGGTCCAGCACCTCGGCGCGCGAGCCGGGGGAATCGAAGGCCAGCCGGCTCTCCAGCTCGACCAGCAGCTTCCAGAAATCGGCCGACAGCCGCTCGCGGGTGGACGAGGCGGTGCGGCGTGCGTCCCGCACCTGCGAGATCACTGAGCCATAGGCCTCGCCGTCGGCCACGGCGTTGATCGCCGCCTCGGCCGCCTGGCCGGCGCCGGCCTTCTTGTCGATCGCGCCCCAGGCGACCAGCATGCCGCGCACCTTGGCCAGGGTCTCGCCAGCGGCGCGCACGGCGGTTTCGGACTCCATCAGGCTGGTGCGTAGGCCGCGCACCAGACGCAAGGTGGCCTCGGCGCGCTCAAGGTAGCGGCCCAGCCAGAACAGGTTGTCGGCGGCGCGGCTGGGCAGGTGGCCGGTGATCCGGCGCACATGCACCTGGTCGCGCCCGGCCAGCAGCGATACCCGCTCGACCGGCGCCTCGTTCAGCACCCAGACGTCGGCGGCCTGGGCGCCTTCGCCCATGGTCACCGCGCGGGCGTCCGCCTTGTCGGAGATGCGGCAGAACCCGCCCGGCATGATCTTCCAGCCGTCGGGGGTGGCCGCCGCATAGACCCGCAGAACGAACGGGCTGGGGGTCAGGGCGCCGTTGCGCCAGGACGGGGTGGTCGACAGCCGCACCACTTCCTGGCCGACAAAGTCCAGCGGCCGCTCGCGCATGGCCCGCAACAGCGCGTCGCGTTCGGTCGGGGGCAGGTCGGCGAGCAGGCGCGGCCCGGCGCTGGCGGCGCCGCGGCCAGGACCGCGGAAGGCGCCCGCGATGGCCAGGTCCTCCAGATTGCGCTCGACCAGCTCGCGCTCGCGGGCCTGACCGCACCACCAGGTGGCGATATTGGGCAGCTTCAGGTTCTCGCCCAGCAGCCGCCTCGCCAGCACCGGCAGGAAGCTGAGCAGGGCGCGCGATTCGACCAGGCCGGAGCCCGGCATATTGGTCACCACCACCCCGCCGCCGCGAATGGCGTCGAGCAGGCCCGGCACGCCTAAGCGCGAGCGGCCGGACAGCTCCAGCGGATCGAGGAAGTCAGCGTCGATTCGCCGCCAGATCACGTCCGCGCGCTTGAGGCCGGCGATGGTTCGCACATGGGCCTGACCCTCGCGCACCACCAGGTCGCCGCCCTCGACCAGCAGAAAGCCCAGATATCGAGCCAGATGCGCCTGTTCGAAATAGGTCTCGCTATAGGGGCCGGGCGTCAGCAGGCAGATGCGCGGCTCGCTGCGGGTGGCCGCGGCGGCCAGACTGTCGCGAAAGGCGCCGAAGAACGGGGCCAGACGCTCGATATTCAGGCTGTTGTACAGGGCCGGATAGGCCCGCGACAGCACCAGCCGGTTCTCCAGCGCATAGCCGGCCCCGGACGGCGCCTGGCTGCGGTCGTCCAGCACCCACCAGCGCCCGTCCGGCCCGCGGCCCAGGTCGACGGCGTAGAGGTGCAGGAACTTGCCGCCTGGTGGATGCACGCCCCGCATCGGCCGGATGTAGTCGGCGCTGCCAGTGACCACGGCGGCCGGCAGGTCGCCGCGGGTGATCAGCTCGGCAGGGCCATAGAGGTCCTTGAGCACCGCCTCCATCAGTCGCGCGCGCTGCTCGACCCCGGCGGCGATCTCGCTCCATTCCTGGTGGCTGAGGATCAGGGGCAGGGGGTTGACCGGCCAGGTCCGCTCCGTCGCCTCGCCATAGATGCGGTAGGAGACGCCGGTGTCGCGGATGTGCCGGGTGGCCAGGGCGAAGCGATCGTCCAGCGCCTCGGCCGAGGAGCGCGCCAGGTCGCTGAGGCATTTGAGCCAATAGTCGCGCGGCCGTCCGTCGGCGCCGATCAGCTCGTCCGGAATCCCGGGCAGGGGCCTGTAGCCGTCCAGCCAGCCCTTCAGGCGGGTGTCCGTCTCCTTCCGCGACTTGGCCAGGCGTTCACGCGCCAAGGGGGAGGCTCCAAAGACTGAACCCTTCCCCCTCGATGGGGGAAGGGCAGGGTTGGGGATGAGCGCAGGTTGTCGAAGCGTGACTCGGGCGAGACGCCGTCGTCTTGCGAGGAACGCCGGTCACCGCTGTCGGGCGCACCCCCATCCCAACCCTTCCCCCATTGAGGGGGAAGGGCTTCGATCGGCTATCGCCACCGGTCGGCCCATCACCCCGCAACGGGCGTCCTCAGGTCCAAGGTCATCGGAAACTCGCTCCCCCGCTCCTCGTGCGGCGCGACCACCACACCCCCAGTATGGCCATGGCTTTGGAACCGCGCCAAGCGGCGTGACTGGGCTTCGTAGGCGTTGACCGGGAAGGTGTCGTAGCTGCGCCCCCCCGGATGGGCCACGTGATACACGCAGCCGCCGAGCGAGCGCTTGTTCCATTCATCGATCACATCGAAGGTCAAGGGCGCATTGACCGGCAGGGTCGGGTGCAGGCCGCTGGGGATCTTCCAGGCCTTGTAGCGCACCCCGCCGACCGCCTCGCCGGCGGGACCGGTCGGGGTCATCGGCACGGCGCGGCCGTTGCAGGCGATCACGTGCCGCTCGGGGATGAAGCCGGCGACCTTGACCTGCAGCCGCTCCACCGAGCTGTCGACATAACGCACCGTGCCCCCGGCGCCGCCTTCCTCGCCCATCACATGCCAGGGCTCCAGGGCGTGGCGCAGCTCCAGCGACACGCCGCCATATTCGACCTGGCCGTGGGCCGGGAAGCGAAACTCGTACTGGGCCAGGAACCAGACCGGATCGAACGGATAGCCGGCGATCCGCAGATCCTCCAGCACGCCTTGGAAATCGCTCCAGACGAAGTGGGGCAGCATGAACCGGTCGTGCAGCGTGGTGCCCCAACGGGCCAGGCCGCCGGTCTGCGGCTCGCGCCAGAACCAGGCGATCATCGCCCGGATCAGCAGCTGCTGGGCCAGGCTCATCTTGGCGTCCGGCGGCATCTCGAAGCCGCGGAATTCCAACAGGCCGAGCCGGCCAGTGGGCCCGTCGGGGGAATAGAGCTTGTCGATGCAGATCTCGGTGCGGTGGGTGTTGCCGCTGACATCGACCAGCAGGTTGCGGAACAATCGGTCGACCAGCCACGGCGCCGGCGCCTCGCCCAGGCCGGGGATCGGCACCTGGGCCATGGCGATTTCGAGCTCATAAAGGCCGTCGTGCCTCGCCTCGTCGATCCGCGGCGCCTGGCTGGTCGGGCCGATGAACAGGCCGGAGAACAGGTAGGACAGCGACGGATGCCGCTGCCAGTAGAGCACCAGGCTCTTGAGCAGGTCCGGCCGGCGCAGGAACGGCGAGTCGGCCGGCGTCGCCCCGCCGACCACCACATGGTTGCCGCCGCCGGTGCCGACGTGGCGGCCGTCGGTCATGAACTTGTCGGCCCCCAGCCGGGTCTGCCGGGCCTCCTCATAGAGGGTGGTGGTGATGTCGACGCACTCGCGCCAGCTGGAGGCGGGCTGGATATTGACCTCGATCACTCCGGGGTCGGGGGTGACCTTGATCACGTTCAGCCGCGGATCGGCCGGGGGCGGATAGCCCTCGATGCGCACGCTCTGGCCGAGCGCGGCGGCCGTCTCCTCGACCCGCGCCACCAGTTCCATATAGTCTTCCAGCGCCTCGGTCGGGGGCATGAACACGTTGATCAGGCCGTTGCGCGATTCAAAGGTCATCGCCGTGCGAACCTGACCCTCGACCACATGCTGCTCGGAGGTGATCTGGGCGTTCTCGCCCTCGGACGGGGCGACCGCGCGGGCCGCCTGACGCTCGGCGGCCTTGGCGGCGGCCACGGTCGCCCGGCCAGGGGTGGCGGCGTAGCGGGGCAGGGGGCCGCGCGGATCATAGGGGTCGCGGTCATAGAGAACCTCGCGCTCCTCCTGCGGCAGCCATTCGATGGAGCTGAGCGGCAGGCGCAGGCCCACCGGCGAATCGCCCTCGATCAGGAACAACTTGCCGCGCCTAAGCCGCCACTTGTCGCTCATCCAGCCGCTGCGGGCCAACTTGGCGTTCCAGCGCTGGATTGGCAGCACGAACCCGGTCGGCGCCGACAGGCCGCCTTCGAACGCGCGCAGGATCCGCGCCCGCTCCTCGGGGCTGTCGATCTTGGGATCGTCCAGATCGACATTGGCCGGCAGCGCGCCCTCCTTCTGCATCCACAGCAGCGGGTCTTCATAGGCCGGGGTGATGAAGTCCGGATCGAGATCAAGCGTCTGGGCGAAGGTCTCGGCGAAGCGGCGCGTCTCCTCCGGCCCCACCCCGGCGGTCTCGGCGACGGTCTCGTCGGCGCGCTCGCGGGCGATCAGTTTCTCGTTGCGCCAGGCCGGCTCGCCGTCATTGCGCCAATAGAGCCCGAACGCCCAGCGCGGCAGGCTTTCGCCCGGATACCACTTGCCCTGGCCGAAATGCAGCATGCCGCCGGGGGCGAAGCGATCGCGAAGGCGCCGGATCAGCGCGTCGGCGAAGGCGCGCTTGGTCGGCCCCACCGCGTCGATGTTCCACTCGGCGCTCTCGAAATCATCGATCGAGACGAAGGTCGGCTCGCCGCCCATGGTCAGGCGCACGTCCTGCTTTTTCAAATCCGCCTCGACCTGGTCGCCGAGCGCGTCGAGCGCGCGCCAGGGAGCGTCTTCGAACGGCTTGGAGATCCGCACCGGTTCGACCAGCCGGGTGACCTCCATCTCGAAGTTGAAGTCGACCTGGGCCTCGCCCAGCACCATGCCGGTGATCGGCGCCGCCGAGCGATAGTGCGGTGTCGCCGCCAGCGGGATATGGCCCTCGCCGCACAGAAGGCCCGAGGTGGCGTCCAGCCCGATCCAGCCGGCGCCGGGCAGATAGACCTCGCACCAGGCGTGCAGGTCGGTGAAGTCGTGGTCAGTGCCCTTGGGCCCTTCCAGCGGATCGATGTCGGCGCGCAGCTGGATCAGGTAGCCGGAGACGAACCGCGCCGCCATGCCCAGCTTGCGGAAGATCTGCGCGAGCAGCCAGGCGCTGTCGCGGCAGGAGCCGGTGGCCAGACCCAGCGTCTCGTCCGGGGTTTGCACCCCCGGCTCCATGCGGATCACATAGCCGACATGGCTCTGCACCTTGGTGTTCAGACCGACGATGAAGTCGATGGTTCTAAGCGGCTCGCGCGACAGGCCGGCGACGAAATCGTTGAGCAGCGGCCCGTCGTCCTCGACCTCCAGATAGGCGGCCAGCTCCTTGGCCAGCTCCGGCTCATAGACGAAGGGGGTGGTTTCCGCCGACGGCTCGATGAAGAAGTCGAACGGATTGATCACCGACATCTCGGCGGTCAGGTTGACCTCGATGCTGAACTCGGTGGCGCGCGAGGGAAACACCAGCCGCGCCAGCCAATTGCCGTGCGGGTCCTGCTGCCAGTTGATGAAGTGCTCGGCCGGGGTGACCTTCAGCGCATAGCTGGGGATGGTGGTGCGGGTATGGGGCGCCGGCCGCAACCGGATCACCTGCGGCCCCAGCTCGACCGGCCGGTCATAGCGATAGGCGGTCAGGTGGCGCAGGGCGGCGATAATGGTCAAGACGATCTCCGGGCGGCGCCGAACGGACGGCGCGACCGCTTACCTGCGCCCGCGCCAAACGCCTTGGCAAGGGCGGGGCGGGGGGTCGGAGCGGATTGGCGCTGGTTTGGCGCGCGGACGGGCGCCGGGACCGGACCGGGCCGACGACGGCCCCCGGTTGACGCCTCGTGGGGGCGCGCCCATTCTTGCCTCCAGGGGTTGACGGGGGCGTCATGTTATTCCGTGCGATGATGGCTTCGGCCGTGTTGCTTTGCGCGGGCGTCGCAATGGCCGAGGACAAGGCGCCGGAGGTTGCGGGCGCGCCGCCGTTGGCCGCCTTTTTCGACGATCCGATCTATAGCAGCGCCGCCCTGTCGCCGAACGGCCAGTTTCTCGCGGGTGTCGAAACGGGCGACGTATCGGCGATCACCATCACGGATTTGAACGCAGACACGACGGTTCCGATTCTCCCGCTGTCCCGCAAGGGCGGGGCGGCCAAGGGTCTGACCATCAATTGGCTGGAATGGAAGGGAGACGATCGCCTGCTGCTCGGCGTGACCCAGGTCAATATTCAGCGAGAGGACGGCAAGCCTGACGGAAAGATCGTCGCCTTCAGCTACAGCCGATCGATCATCGGTGTCGATCGTGACGGCAAGAACGCCATCAAGCTGATCAAGACCGGAACCTGGGTCAGCGATCGCGGACTGTTCGTCGCCCTGCAGGATCACCTTCGCGCCGATCCCGACCACGTTTTGGCCACCGCGCCGGACGCGAACGGCGTGCTTAATATGTGGAAGGTCAATGTCCGCACCGGTCAGTCAGAGTTGGTCGAGGCGGGTGACCCGCACACCCTGGGCTGGCGAACGGACGCGACCGGCGCGGTGGTGGTTCGCTTCCGCGCCTTCGCCTCCGGTCTGTCGATTGAATCGCGCGCGCCCGACAAGACCGAATGGACACGCATCGTCGAGCTGCGACCCAAGGGATTCGACGCACTCCCTGACTTCGAGGTGCTTGGCCCGACCAACAAGCCCACTCAATTTTATGTGGCGGTCGTCCCGAAGACACCGGCCGAGGGAGACGTCAGGACGCTGAGGATCCTCGATATCGCCAGCAATACGATCAGCGGCCCTGTCTGGCCGACGCTGAACCATGACGTCGGCAACATTGTCTACGACGGGGACACCGACGATCTGGCGGGCGTCTGCTACACGGCTGACGTCTATACCTGCAGTTTCAGCGACAAGGGCCTGTCGGCCAATTTCAAGGCCCTTTCGAGCTATTTTCACGATGAGCGGAATATCGTTCCGATCTCGGTCAGCGCCGACGCGCGTTGGTGGCTGCTGAGCGTCAGCGGTCCGGATGAACCCGAAGGCTATTATCTGTTCGATTGGCGCACCAAGCAGATCGAACGGATCGCCGATCGCTTCGGTAGCCTGCCATCCGAGCAATTGGCGACGATGCGGCGATGGAGCTACGCATCGCGTGACGGCATGGCCATTCCCGCCTATCTGACCCGGCCGCGCGCCGCTCCAACTGGGCCCCTGCCGCTGATCGTCATGCCGCATGGCGGTCCAGAGATTCGCGACACCTTCGCCTTCGATGTCTGGGACCAGTTCCTGGCCACCCGCGGTTATCTGGTGTTCCAGCCGAACTTCCGCGGCTCGGGCGGATATGGCGTCGCCTACGGGGCGGCCGGCTATGGTCAGTGGGGCGGGCGCATGGCGGACGACATCACCGACGGCGTGCGGCAACTGATCGCCAGCGGCCAGGTCGATCCCAAGCGTATCTGCATTTTTGGAGGCAGTTTTGGCGGCTACGCTGCGCTCCAAGCCGGCGCGACCCATCCCGAGCTCTACAAATGCGTGGTCAGTTGGGCTGGGGTCGCGGACCTCCTGACCTTCCTCAGCCACGATAAGGCCGCGGTCGGGGCGGACTCTCCAAGCCACCAATACTGGCTCAAATCGATCGGCGACCCGGAGCGGCGCCAGGACGCCCTGGTCGCGGCCTCGCCGGTGACCTACGCGTCACAATATCAGCCTCCGGTGCTGCTGATCCACGGGACCGAAGACAGCATCGTCTCACCCGATCAGTCACGGATCATGGAGGCGGCGCTCAAAAAGGCCGGCAAGGACGTCAAGCTGATAATGTTCAAGGGCGAGGATCATTCCGACTGGGCCAATGAAGATGAAATCGCCGCCTTGACCGCGGTCGCCAACTTCATCGAAGCCCACATCGCGCCGGCTTTACCGCCGTCGCCGGCGGTTCTCGGCGCTTCAGGGACACCAGAAGCAAGCGCCAAGGCCGCGACGTCGGCGGCGGCCGCGCCATAGAGGCCTATTTGCCGCCGATTGGCTCAGACGCCGCCCGCCCCGCCCTGGACCTGCTGCTTGACCTGGCGCACGGCGGCGAGCTGGCCGCGCAGCAGGTCGAGGGCGTCCTTCTCGGCCGGGCTCAGGCCCTCCAGCGGCACGTGGTTGATCAGCACCTCCAGCGCGTCGCCGATGCGGCCCAGTTGGCGGCCATAGCTGCCGACCTGGTCGAGAATGGCCTGCTCGGTCTGCGGCTGCGGGGTCTGACCCAGGTCGATATTGACCAGACCGAACTGGGCGCCCTGCTGGTAGAAGGTCCAGGGATTGATCGCCTGCCACAGCTTCTGCGGGGCCAGGGACAGCTGAAAACTCTGGGTCATGGTCGCCTCCGGTTTGTGGCCTGGCGCGGCTTGCAAAACCCGGTCAGGCAGGCTTCAAGTTGTGCTTGATGTGACGCGCCCTCGGAAGCCCCAAATGGGAGTCAGGGGCCTGAAGGAGACCGATGTGACCCTTGTTCGCGTGACTTGCGTCAGCCTTTGGCTCCTGGCCGTCGCGTCATCGGCCCGGGCGGACGGTGGCGATGGGGGCTCGGCCAGCGCCGGCGGGGTCAACGCCACCTGCCACGGCGATGAGCTGCCCCTGGCCATCAGCTTCGACAAGCCCGAGGGCGTCGTCATGACCCTGCCCGATGGCCAGAAGCGGCTGTTCAAACGCGGATTGGCCCTGTGCCTGTCACCTGGATTTTTCCAAAGCAAGCCGTCAAAGGCCGATCTTGACAAGCTGATGGCGATCTCAACGCCCGTGGAGGCGCGCGCCGCGCGGTCTGGCGCGCCGATCGCCAAATAGCCGAAATATTGCGCCGTCAGACGCCCGCGGCCAACCGCGCCGCCGCGGCGCCGTAGCCTTGCTCGATTTCGCTCCACAGCGGCAGAGCCTTGAGCAGGTCGAACCGGTCTTCGGCGATGTGCAGGATGCGACCGTCCGGCTGCAGCACGCGCCCGACGCCGGACAATTCGAGCAAGGTCGCGTCGGCGGCGACCTCAGGTCCGCCGGCCTGGTAGGCCAGGCTGACCCGAGCCGCGGCCTTCGCCCGATCCGGCCCGATCTCATCGTCGGTGATCCGCGCCGCCAGGACATCGGCGCCCGCCGCGTCCGCGACCGGCGCGAAATAGCCATCGGCCGAGCGAGGCCCTAACGTGATCGCCCGCTGGTAATAGGCGATCAGCCGGGCGGTCACCGTCTGGCGGGTGAAGGTGCGTTGGTATTCGGCGAATCCCGCCTCCACCAGTCGCGCGCGCAAGGCCGGCTCGGCGATCAGGCGGCGCAGGTTGGCGGCCAGGGCCGGGGCGTCGTCGATGGGCGAGACCAGGCCGGTCAGGCCGTCGGTCACATATTGCCGCGCCCCCGCCGCCGCCGCCGCCGCCAGCGGCCGCCGCATCGCCCAGGCCTCGACGATCACCGTGCCGAACGGCTCATAGCGGCTGGGCAGGGCGCAGATATCGCAGGCTTCCAGCAGCGCCTTGCGGTCATTGCGCCATCCCAGGAAGCGCACCCGATCATCCAGGCCCAGGCGGGTGGAAAACGCCTCGTAGCGCCCCGTCTCGGGTCCATCTCCGGCTAGCCACAAATAGGCGCCCGGGACGTCGACCATCGCCGCCAGCAGGGTGTCGATCCCCTTGACCGCATGCATCCGCGACAGCACCAGGATCACCGGCGCGTCCGGCGGCGTATCGAGCGATGCGCGGTCCACGGGCGAAGCGTCCGGCATGTCGCCAAAGGTGTTGATCAGCCCGGCCCGATGCGGCGGCGCGCCCTCGGCCAGGATATAGCGGACGATGTCCGGGGTCACCGCCATGAAGTGGTCGCAGCGCTTGAAATGGCGAAGGTCATAATAGTCGCCGAACCAGCCGATCACCGGACAGGGCATGTGCGGCGGGATCACCGAGGCCGCGCGCGACATCCAGGCGTGGACCAGATCGGCGCCCAGGGCCTGCGCCTCGCGGCGGATGGCGGCGACGCCCAGCGCCCGGTCAGCCAGGCCGAAATCGCGCGGCGCCACGCGCACCCCGGCGGCGGCGTAGCGCGCCAGCACTCCGGGATGCGGGCGGGTGATCACCACCTGCTCGATCCCCTGCTGCGCCAGGGCGACGATGGCGTCCTGGGCGAAGGTCTCGGCCCCGCCTACTGGCGCGCCGGCGATGACGTGGAGCAGCTTCATGCCGGGGGGATGCCATGGCCGGCGTGCATCGCCAACCCGTTTGGCCAGCGTCGCGCCGCCTGGTCACGGCCTCAAGGCCGCTTCGCGCCGCTTCGCGGTCTCGCTTCGCTCGCACCTTGACCCCG
>Ga0302196_10000403_pt1 | contig 41716 bp, 40 predicted proteins | sample II_Bog_N1_3_FD_198794 | JGI IMG/M metagenome (GOLD analysis project Ga0302196, IMG submission 198794) | Peat permafrost microbial communities from Stordalen Mire near Abisko, Sweden - II_Bog_N1_3 | ecosystem: Environmental > Terrestrial > Soil > Wetlands > Peat | place: Sweden: Abisko... | reverse complement strand
CAGGCTCGGCCTGGCCCATTGGGGCCTGATGCTGGTCCTGGTCATGGCGCTCGTCATAGACGTGATGAAGCCGGCCTCCCTGGGCTTCGTCATGCCCGGCATGGTCAAGGAATATGGGGTGACCAAGGCCCACGCCTCGCTGGTGCCGTTCTTCGCCCTGATCGGCACGGTGACCGGCTCGATCCTTTGGGGGATCATCGCTGACATCTATGGTCGCAAGGCCTCGATCCTGTTGTCAGCGGTGGTGTTCGTTGGCACCTCGATCTGCGGGGCGATGCCGTCGCTGAACTGGAACATCGGCATGTGCTTCCTGATGGGCGCGGGCGCGGGCGGCATGCTGCCGGTGACCTACGCCCTGTTGGCTGAGACCATGCCCTCGCGCCATCGCGGCTGGGTCCTGGTGCTGGTCGGCGGCCTGGGGGCGGTGGGCGGCTATTTCGCCGCCAGCGGGTTCTCGTCCCTGCTGGTCCCGACCTTCAGCTGGCGGATTCTGTGGCTGATCAACCTGCCAACCGGGCTGATCCTGGTGGCGATGGGCGGGCTGATTCCGGAATCGACCAAGTTCCTGCTGGCCCGCGGGCGCGCTGACGAGGCGCACAAGGTGATGGCCCGGTTCGGCTCGCGCAGCCGCCGGCTGGGCGAGGACGAGGAGGACCCCACCGAGGTGATCGGTCACGGGCATCCGCTCGCCCATCATGACCACACGATCGACGCCCACGCCGTCGAGCCGAAGCTTTGGACCCCCGGCCTGGTCGGCAAGACCGCCGCCCTCAGCATCGCGGCGGTGGCCTGGGGCCTGACCAATTTCGGCCTGCTGCTATGGCTGCCGTCCGACCTGGTGGCCAAGGGCTACAGCATGGGGCTGTCGTCCAAGCTGCTGGCGGAATCGGCGCTCATCGCCTTTCCCACCGTGTTCGTCTGCACCTTTCTCTACAGCCAGTGGAGCACCAAATGGTCGTTGGCCCTGATGGCCGCCCTGACCTTCGCGGGCTTGGCCTGGGTGCTGCTGCTCGAGCGCCATGCCGGAGGCAGTCCGGTGTTTCCGGTGGCCCTGTTGATCGTCGGCAGCAACGGGCTGTTGGCCGTGCTGCTGCCCTACGCCTCGGAGTCCTATCCGCTGCGGGTGCGCGGGCGGGCGACCGGGTTGGTCGCGGCCTGCACCAAGGGCGGCGGGGTGCTGGCCCAATCGCTGAGCATCGCCGCCCTGGCCCCGCCGCTGGGGATCGCCGCCCTGATGATCATGCTGCCGATCGCCGCCGCGTTTGGCCTGATCGTGCGCTATGGCACCGAGACGCGCGGACTTGACCTGCGGGCGCTCGAGCGCAAGAGCGGGGCGGGAAGGCGCGCGTGATAAGCCACGGGTCTGCGCCGCACATTTCAGAGCGCGCGGTCGACATCCGTCCTTGCGAAGTCCTCTCCGATGAACAGCAGGGCGCAACCGCGATGCTTGGCCAGTTCATAGGCGAAGCAGTCGCCCAGATTGAGGCCCGCCGGATGAAGGCCCTTGCCCCACTGGGCATAGGCCGCAGCAATGCGCGCCGCGCTGGCCTGCGTCACCGGGACGGTCTCGATCGCCAAGCCGCTGATCAGGCGACCAAGTTCGTCGCCAACCCCCCGCCGATCAGCCACGATCAGCGCCTCCGCTAAGGTTCCGGCCGAGACCAGCAGCTCTGGCTCGTCGCTCAGCGCCGCCCAGCAGGCCTGCCCCGCAAGCTCGCCCAGCACCACGGCCAACAGGGCCGAGGTGTCGACAACGATCATTCGGGCAGGCCGTCGTCGCCATAGAGAAAGTCGTGGCTGCGCGCGGCGCTGGGCCCTGGCGTGGCCTTGAGCCGGCCGCTCTCGCCGATCTCGTGCAACAGCGCGCGCTTGGTATCGGGGTCCGGCGTCGCCTTGATCGGCGTCAGCCGGACGGCGGCGTGACCATGCCGGGTCAGGATGATCTCATCTCCGGCCTCCGCGCGCCGAACCAGCTCAGTGAGCTGAGCCTTGGCGTCAGAAACCGATATCCGCATAGGGGCGACCTGAAGGCGTCCGCGCGGACGCATCTGATGAACAGAATTTGGACCAAATATTGGACCATGTCAATTCTGTCGCAGCCACCGAAGGCCGTCTCTTAAGACTCCGCTCACCAGTTTCCTCAAAGCTTCCGCAATCTCGTTGCAGAATAATGCCGCCAGAACGCGGAGATCAGACCATGGCCGCCCTAGCGAAAAAGCAAACCACCGAGCACGTCGCCGCCTGGCGCGGCAAAAGCCGGCCGCGCGTCGCCCATGAGGCGGACACGCCGCAGGGCTCGGCGGTCCACGCCCAGCACGCCTTGCTCGAGGCCGCCTTCACCGAGGCCGAGGTCGCGCCCTATTCCGGTCCGGTGAAACTCGCCATCCTGATTGGCGCCCCGGCGGCGCTGTGGATCGGCCTGCTCGTCATCGGCGCCCGGATCCTGCACGGCTGAGCGAGCCGGTCGCCACGCACGCCCGCTGACCGGCCAATCTCCGCCAACCGGCGCCTCAATTCGTAATTCAGGCGCGCCGCTGTGCGATAAAATGGCGTGAGCGGTTGGCTTGTGCGCCGCAACATGGCAAAGCCGCCGCCAGACGGACGATGATCTTGGTGGTGGTTTCAAGGGGATCTCAATGCGCGTTGCGATGATTGGAACGGGCTATGTCGGCCTGGTGTCTGGCGCCTGTTTCGCCGATTTCGGCCATGAAGTGACCTGTATCGACAAGGACGCCGGCAAGATCGCCCGCCTTGAAGACAATATCATGCCGATCTACGAGCCCGGGCTCGACACCCTGGTGGCCAACAACGTCAAGGCCGGCCGGCTGAAGTTCGCCACCGGGCCGGCCGAGGCCGTGGCCGCCGCCGACGCGGTGTTCATCGCCGTCGGCACCCCCAGCCGCCGCGGCGACGGCCATGCGGACCTGTCCTACGTCTACGCCGTGGCTGAAGAGATCGCCCACCTGGTCCAGGGCTTCACCGTGGTGGTGACCAAGTCCACCGTGCCGGTCGGCACCGGCGACGAGATCGAGGCGATCATCGCCAAGCTGCGCCCCGACGCCGACGTGGCCGTGGTCTCCAACCCCGAATTTCTGCGCGAAGGGGCGGCGATCAACGACTTCAAGCGGCCGGACCGGGTGGTGGTCGGCATCGAGGACGAGCGCGCCCGCGCGGTGATGACCGAACTCTATCGCCCGCTGAACCTGAACGAGACCCCGATCCTGTTCACCGGCCGGCGCACCTCCGAGCTGATCAAGTATGCGGCCAACGCCTTCCTGGCGATGAAGATCACCTTCATCAACGAGATGGCCGACCTGTGCGAAGCCGTCGGCGCCGACGTGCAGCAGGTGGCCCGCGGCATCGGCCTCGACAACCGCATCGGCTCGAAGTTCCTGCACGCCGGCCCGGGCTATGGCGGCTCGTGCTTTCCCAAGGACACCCTGGCCCTGGTGCGCACCGCGGTCACCGCCGGCAGCCCGGTGCGGCTGATCGAGACCACGGTCGAGGTCAATAGCGCGCGCAAGAAGGCCATGGCGGCCAAGATCGTGGCGGCCATGGGCGGCGACGTCGCCGGCAAGACCATCGGCGTGCTCGGCCTGACCTTCAAGCCTAACACCGACGACATGCGCGACGCCCCCAGCCTGGACATCGTCCCGGCCCTGATCGCCGCCGGCGCCAAGGTACAGGCCTATGACCCGCAAGGCCACGAGGCCAAGACCATGCTGGCCGACGTCGACATGAAGGACGGCGCCTATGAGGCCTGCGAGGGCGCCGACGCCCTGGTCATCTTGACCGAATGGGACCAGTTCCGCGCCCTGGATCTGGATCGGGTCAAGGAACTGATGAAGGGCGTGGCGCTGATCGACCTGCGCAATGTCTATCGCCCGGCCGAGCTCAAGGGCCGCGGCTTTGAATACACCAGCATCGGACGGCGCAGCTGACTGCGAGCCCACCGCCGGCGAGGGACCACGCCGTGCGCGGCGCGGTGTTCTTCGACCGCGACGGGGTAGTCAATGTCGATCACGGCTACGTCTACCGGATCGACCAGTTCGAGTGGATCCCCGGCGTGGCCGAGGCGATCTTGGCGGTCAAGGCCAGTGGCCGCCGCGCGTTCCTGATCACCAACCAGGCCGGGGTGGCGCGCGGATACTATGACGAGGCGGCGATCGCCGCCTTGCATGCGTACATGCAAGACACCCTGGGCGCGAAGGGCGCGGCGTTCGACGACATCCGTTATTGCCCGCACCATCCGGCGGGCGTGGTGGCGCGCTATGCGCGGGCCTGCGACTGCCGCAAGCCGGGCACGGGGATGATCGACAGCCTGACCGCGGCCTGGCCCACCGACCGCGCCCGCAGCGGCCTGATCGGCGACAAGGACAGCGACCTGAAGGCTGCTCACCGTGCGGGCTTGGGGGCGAGCCGGCTGTTTACGGGCGGGGATTTGCGGGAGGCGGTGGCGGGGTTGTTGGGGGAGCTCGACGCTATAACCCACTGACTTATTATATAATTCCGCTCATCCCCGCGAAAGCGGGGACCCAGGTTTTATGTTTTACACAGCAAGCGGGTGGGTCCGGTTGCAGCGGCAGGGCGGCATGGGACGGCATCTTGCGGAGGTGAATATCGGGCGGGTGTTGGGCGGTCCCGAAGATCCGCGTATGACCGACTTCTTCGACAATCTGGCCCGGATCAACGCCCTGGCCGAGCGCATGCCAGGCTTCATCTGGCGGCTGAAGGATGAGACCGGCGACAGCGCCATGGCTCTGCACTGGCCCGGCGACCCAAGCCTGAACGTCAACATGTCGGTGTGGGAGAGCCCGGAAGCGCTCGGGCGGTTCGTGTTCCAGACCGTTCACAGCAACATCTATGCCCGCAAGCACGACTTCTTCGAGCCGCCGGAGCGGCCGACCTTCGCGCTGTGGTGGGTCGAGCCCGGACATATCCCGACGCTGGAGGAGGCCAAGGCGCGCCTCGACCACTATTGCGCGCATGGAGCGAGCGAGTACGCCTTCGGCTGGGCCGATTTGGAGGAGGCCAAGGCCTGGATGGCCCGACGCTGCGCCTAGGATGTCGTCAGGCGCGCCGCCAAGACCGGCGCCATCGCCAAGCCCATGGTTGCGCGTAGCCTTCAGGTCATGGCGTCACCCATCGTAAGCACCAACCCGTTCAGCCGCCTTTGGGAGCTGGCCCGGCGACGCCGGACGATCGGCCGATACCTCAAGCTATTGCCGCGCTGCTTGATCGAGGATTATGGCCACCGGGGCCCTTACACGCCCGGACAGGTCCTCACCTCCATCCGTCGGCATAAGATCTCCTCGTCTCGATACGCGGAATACGCCGTGGCCCTGTTTTGTGAGCCGGCGCAGCTCAGGCAGTTGCAGCAAAACGACAGCACAGCGCCGGACTACGCCGCGCGGAGGCGCGATCTGGGTCAGGCCTATTTCGGCGGAGACATTGATTTCTCGCTGAGCGACGTTATTCGAAGCTCCGCTGAACATGGGGGCGGAGGCTACGAAACGGCGCACAGCGGCGATGTGGGCGGCCATCATGGTGGGGATGGAGGGGGTGGGGGTCATCACTGACGGCACCGTGCTTCCTCTTGGTGGACGTTGACGATGTGTCTCTCAAATGAGACACGTTCAGCCTAAGCGGAAGACGCTCTCCAATGACCACACAAACCTCCATGCTCCACGTCCGTATCGACGATGAGCTAAAAACCCAAGCTTCCGAAAAGCTCGCCAGCTTCGGGCTGACCATTTCCGACGCGGTGCGGATCCTGTTGACCCGCGTTGTCCAGGACGGGGCGCTTCCGGCCGCTTTGACCGCCGATCCCGACGCCTATGACGCCTGGTTTCGCGCCAAGGTCCAGGAAGCGCTGGCGGAGACCGGGTCCTCGATCCCCCACGGACAGGTGATGGACGAGGCGAGGGCGCGGGTTGCGAGCAAGCGACGTGGCTGACCTAGACCCATAGTTTCATTGCGACAATGGCGGGACGGGTTGTCGGTGTCTCCGAACTCGTCACGCCGGCGCATCGCTACGCACGCTCTGCGCGTGCAGATGAACGCCCGACTGCTTCTGCAGCGCGCCGATCACGCCAAACAGGTTGCGGGCGTTTGGATTGCCGGCGCGGCTGAACATCCGCATCAGGCTCTTGGAGGGCGTGCCGGTGGCGACTGCGAGTTCATCGAAGCCGATGGTGGCGTTGATGTAATCCCGGAGCACGGCCTTACCTGTGTCCACATCTCCGGCCAGGAAGGCGTCCACGCCTTCGGTGAGCAGCGCGTCGCGGAACGCGGCGTCGCGTTGGACGCGCGCTTGTACGGTGTCCTTGAATGAACGTGTCAGAGCCATTTCAACGCTTGTCCTTCTTGCGATCCTTGTAGTTCCGCCAACGGGCTTGGGCGTCTCCGATGTCGCCCTGTTGCCGCTTCTTCGTGCCTCCCGCCAGAAGGATCACGATCGTCTCGCCGTCTTTTCCGAAATAGATCCGGTAGCCGGGTCCAAAATCGATCCTGTATTCGAGCACACCGGCGCCGACGCCTTTGACGTTCGAAAGATGGCCCTGGCCAATCCGGATCAGGGCGATCGTCACCTTTGCGGCGGCCCGCGCGTCGAGATCGTCGAACCAGGCGCCAAACGGGCTATCGCCTTCTGGGGTCAGATACTCCAGAATACCCATACCAGGGTGGTACCATAATTGTTACTACTACACAACGGCGATAAACGGTTCAAACTCAGTTGGCTATCCGATCGCGCCGCCCCGTCCCCCAATTAAGCCCCCCGCAACGCCTCCCATCGATACTGCCCCCGCGCGCGACCCGCGCGGCCAGGGATATCAGCGACCTCAATGCGACTTTCCAAGGCGCCTGATCTTGGGCGCGGCGCGGCTTTTGGCTGGACCTGCGCGGGGGTCACGCTGATTGCGGCCGCCGCCCTGGCGCTCAGCCATGGCGACATCGTCACCACGTTGGGCGACACCGACGACGCCATGCGGCTGGTGCTGGTGCGTCAGCTGGCCCACGGCGGGGGCTGGTATGACCAGCTGGTCATGCGCCTGCAGCCGCCGCTGGGCGTCTATATGCACTGGTCGCGGCTGCTCGACGGGGCCCTGGCCGGGTTGATCCAGCTGTTAGGCCTGGCGCTGCCCGCGCCCGCCGCCGAGGGAGCGGTGCGGTTTTTCTGGCCGCTGGCCCTGATCGCTCCGGCGGTGATCAGTGGACTGATCATCGTGCGAAGGCTGGGCGGAACGGCGGCGGTGCTTGTCGGCGCGGCGCTGATGTTGGCCAATATGGAGCTCTACGGCCAGTTCCGGCCTGGCCGGATCGATCACCACAATGTCCAGATCGTCATGACCCTGATCGCCGCCGCCTGCGCCATCGCTGGCGGGCGCAGTGTGCGGGCGGGCGTCGGCGCGGGCCTGGCCACCGGCCTCGGCCTGGCCATCGGGGTCGAGGCCCTGCCGTTCTTCGCGCTGATCGGGGCCAGCTATGGCGTCGCCATCCTGCGCGACGTGCGTCAGGCCAGCGCGAGCCGCGCCTATGCTGGGTCCCTGCTCGGCGCCACCGTGATCCTGTTCGCCGTCCAGACCCCGCCCTGGCGCTGGTCGCTCTCGGTTTGCGACGCGCTGGGGCTGAATCTGGTCGCGGCGATCGTCGTCGGCGCCCTGGGCCTGGCGGTGGTGTGCAGCTGGACGACGCAGCGATCGGCGCCGATCCGCGCCGCTTGGCTGGGGTTGGTCGCCGTCGTGACCCTCGCCGTTTATCTGGGCCTGGACCCGGCCTGCTGGCGCGGCCCGGTGGCGGCGGTCGATCCGCGCCTGCGGCCGATCTGGTTCGATGGGGTGCAGGAGCTACTGCCCTGGCCGCGGCTGTTGCATGAACACCCCCGCGACGGCCTGCGCTCGATCGCCACCGGCCTCATCGCCCTGGCCGCCGCCGCGTGGCTGGCGATCCGCAGCCGGCGTCGTGGCGAAGGCCTCGGCCCCGAGGCGCTGGTCATCGCCCTGGTGGTGGCGGGGGTGGCGGAATCGGCCCTGGTCTACCGGGCGGAAGACTATAGCCTGTGGTTTGGCGTCCCTGTCCTGGCCGTCGCCCTGACCGACCTGGCGCGCCGGGCTTGGGACGGGGCGATGTTGCCCACCGTCGCCCTGGCCCTGGCCGCCTCGCCGGTCTGCGTCGCGGTGGCGGCGGGCCTGGCGCTGCCGCACGGCGCGGCGTGGTCGACCGGGGCGGGAATCATCGCAGATCACTGCTTGGACAATGCGGCCTATGGCCCGCTGGCGCGATTGCCGCCCGGCTTGGTCCTGAGCGAGATCGATCTGGGGTCCTTCATCCTGGCCGACACGCCGCACTCGGTGCTCAGCGCGCCCTATCACCGGATGAGCTGGGGGATTCTGTCGGCGCACAAGGCTCTGGCCGCCACGCCGCCCTCCGCCGAACCGATCGTCCGCGGCCTGGGCGCCGCCTATGTCGTGGTCTGTCCAGCCCATGACGCAGCCCTTGCGCCGGCTAGCCTGGGCGCTCGCCTGGCCCAGGGCGCGACGCCCCCCTGGCTGAGCGAGATCTCGACGCCGGGGGCTGCGTTGCGGGTTTTTCGGGTGGCTGGAAGGAAGGTCCTAATCCAGCGCCCCCACTCCCGGCAGGCCGCGCAGGCGGCCGGCGTCGTCCATGCCGTAGCCGACCAGATAGCGGGCCGGCGCCTCCCAGGCGACGAAATCGGCCTCGACCGCCCGAGGGGTCGGCCAGGGCTTGCGGGCGAACACCGCGGTCAGCACCTCCGCCGCGCCCGCCTTCAGCATCAGCCGCTTGGCCTCGGCCACTGACAGGCCGGAATCCAGCACGTCGTCGATCAGCAGCACCTGGCGGCCGCCGATCGGCCGCTGCGGCGGCGAGCGCAGCTCGACCCGGCCGCTGGTCTCATGCGCGTCAGCATAGGACGACAGCCACAGGGCGTCGAACAGCGGGTGCCGGCCCAGCCGGGCCAGACCGCGCATCAGGTCGGCGGCGAACCATAGCCCGCCGGTCAGCACGCAGACCGCCACCGTGTCATCATCGATCCGAGGGGCGATGGCCTGGGCCAGGGCCTCGACCCGGCGAGCGACCTCGGATTCGGTGAGCAGCAGCGGGGGGTCAGCCATGGGTCGGGGCGGGGGCCTGGGATGGAGCGGGCAGGGCGGCGGTCGGCGGCGCGGAGCCGGCGGTGGGGGGGCGAAGGGCTTCGTCGGCGGGCGCGATCTCGACCACCGGGGCGGCGTCGGCGGACACGCCTGTCAGGCCGTGCAGGGTGGCCTTGACCGGCGGTGGCGCGCCGGCCGCGCCGACTTGGCGGTTGCGGCCCTGGGCGCTGACCATGTCGAAGGCGATCTCCACGTCGGTGGCGCTGACCGGCGGATCGAGCAGGTCGACCGAGAACCGCCGCGCCTCGCCCGGCATGATCCGCGCCCCGCCCGGATCGGCGATCTTCACCGCCACCGGCTTGCCGGCGGGATTGAGCAGGCTGATGCGAAGGGGCGGGGTGGCGATCGGCCGGTCGCGGATATTGCGGAGCGAGCCGGTGACCACCAGGGCGGCATGGCCGTCGCGCAGGGCCGGCTGGGCGTGCTGGTTCTCGATCGCCAGTCCGACCAGATTAACCGGCAGCCCGACCATGGCGTAGGCGCCGGCCGTCCGCGGCCACATGCGGGCGACGTCCTGGCGCATGACCACGCCGATGCCGAGGATCACCGCCAGGCAGCCGACCATGCCAGCCCAGACCGCGCCCTGGGTGGCCGCCTCGCGCATCTTCTCGCGATTCTGCGCCCGCTCGCGGAAGGCCTTGGGCAGGTCGTCGCCGGGCAGCTCATTCAGCGAGGGGGCGCCGCTGTCGACGGGGTTGGAGGGGTCGAAAGGATCGAACGGATCAAAGGCGGCGGAATCGTTCGCCGACGGCGTGGCCAGCTCCAGCGGGGCCTCGGCGTGGGCGGTCCACTTGGTCGCGCAAGAGGCGCAGCGCACAGTACGCCCGGCCGGCCCGATGCGTTCATCGGGCACGAAATAGCGGGTGGCGCAGTTGGGACAGGTCAGTATCATAGCAATCGAATCGGATGCATAAGCGCCCTCCCTATCGAGGTCGCCGATTTCGGCAGCCATGTCCAGAACCGCCGACATCCAGACCCAAAACGACGCGTCCCCGTCCGCCCCTCGCCACGACGATCCGATCGTGCGCTTTCGCGGGGTCGGGCTTCGCTATGGCCGTGCGCCCGAGGTGCTCTGCGACCTGACCTTCGACCTGGCCCCTGGCTCGTTCCATTTTCTGTCCGGCGCGTCCGGGGCGGGAAAGACCTCGCTATTGCGGCTGATGCAGCTGGATCTGCAGCCGTCGCGCGGCGTGATAAGCCTGTTCGGCCGCGATGTGGTCGCCTTGCGCCGGGCCGACCTGCCGTTCGTGCGCCGCCGCATCGGAGTGGTGTTGCATGATCGCCGGCTGCTCAACCACCTCGACGCCTTCGACAATGTGGCCCTGCCGCTGCGCCTGGCCGGACGCAAGCTCGCCGACTACGCCGCCGATGTCACCGAGCTCCTGGCTTGGGTCGGGCTCAGCGACCGCGTCGCCGCCTATCCCCAGGCCCTGTCCAGCGGCGAGCAGCAGCGCCTGGCCATCGCCCGCGCGGTGGTGATGCGCCCCGACCTGCTGCTGGCTGACGAACCCACCGGCGATGTCGACGAGGCGATGGCCCTGCGAATCCTGCGCCTGTTCGTCGAGCTGAACCGGCTGGGGACCACGGTGCTGATCGCCAGCCACGACCAGGGCCTGATGGCCCGCTCCGGCAAGCCGGTGTTGCGGCTTGAGGACGGCCATCTTAGCCTGGAGGCGGCGCCATGAGCCGCCGTCCCGTCTCTGGCCGCAGCCGCAAATCCGCGACACGGCCCGCCGCGCCGCGCCGCCGCGCCGCGCCGCTGCTGCCGCCGGGCGACGCCCAGGACGCGGCCCTGGTGTTCGTGGTCGCCGTGCTGTGTTTCCTGGCCTGCCTGGCGGTGATCGCGGCCCTCGCCGCCGACCGGGCGGCGGACGGCTGGCGCGGTCAGTTGACCGGCTCGGCGACCGTTATTGTGCGGCCGACCGGCGACGAGACCGCCGACGCCGCCGCGGCCCGCGCGGCTGAGACCCTGTCCGGGGTCAAGGGCGTGGTCGAGGCCGCCGCCCAGGAGCCGGCCAAGGCCCGCGCCCTGCTCAAGCCCTGGATCGGCGACGACAGCCTGCTCGATGACCTGCCGATCCCGCGCCTGGTCACCGTCGATCTTGATCCCCGCGCCCCGGCCACCGCCGAGGCGATGAGCCAGGCCCTGGCCGCCAAGGGCGTCGACGCCAGCGTCGACGATCATAGCCTATGGCTGAAGGACGTGATCCGCGCCGGGGTGCTGGCCCGCGCCGCCGCGGCCGCCGCCGCCGCCCTGCTGGCCTGCGCCACCGCGGCGGTGATCATCTTCGCCACCAGCGCCGGTCTGGCCGCTCGCGCCGACCTGGTCAGCGTGCTACACATGGCCGGGGCCGAGGACCGCTATGTCGCCGGCCTGTTCCAAGCCCGTTTCTTCGTCCTGGCGCTGATGTCGGGCCTGTTGGGGGCCGGCTTCGCCGCGGCGCTCGCCGCCGCCGCGCGGCTGGCCGGGGGCGGTGAGGGGCTGACCCCGGTTCTGCCCCTGGCATGGACCGACCTTCTGGCCCTGCCGGCCTGTCCGCTGATCGCCGCCCTGATCTCGGCCTTGGCCGCGCGCATCACGGCGATGCGTCTGCTAAGGAAGATGGCGTGAGAAGCGCGGCCCTGATCCTGTTGATGGTGGTGTTGTGGGCGGTGGGCCTGATGGCCTTCGCCAGCCGCGTCGACGGCTCGACCCCGCCCGCCGATCCGCCGGTCGCCGACGGCGTCGTCGCCCTGACCGGCGCCTCCGACGCACGCCTGACCGCGGCGTTCAAGCTGCTGGAGGACGGCAGGGCGCGGCGGATGCTGATCTCCGGCGTCAATCCTCAGGCCAGCCGCGCCGACATCCGCGGCGTGGCCAAGGCCACCCGCCGCTACTACGACTGCTGCGTGGACCTGGGCTTCCAGGCCCGCAACACCGTCGGCAACGCCCGTGAGACCGCCCGCTGGGCGCGCCGGCACGGCTATTCGTCACTGATCGTGGTCACTTCCGACTTCCACATGCCGCGGGCCATGCTCGAGCTGAAGGGCGCCATGCCGGAGGCGAGCTTCATCGCCTACCCGATCCGCAGCAACGATCCCGACGCCCATCGCTGGTGGAAGACCGGGGAGGGCGCGCGCCGGATGATCACCGAATACGACAAATACCTCGCCATCCTGTTCCGCCACACGGTGCTCAGCCTGGGCGCCCACGCACATCAGACCGCCGCGCCCGCCTCTTCGACCCGGGCGACCAGCCCCGCGGCCGACGACGCCCAGGGAGCCAAGTCTTGATCCTGCTGCGCTCGCTGCTGTTCACCGTGTTCTTCTATGTCTGGTCGACCGTGATGGCGATCGTTCTGGCCCCGGTGCTGCTAGGGCCGCGGGCCTGGATCGTCACCGGCTTGCGCCTATGGTGCTGGGTCACCACCGCGGCCCTGGCGCTGATCTGCGATTTGCGAATCGAGGTGCGCGGCCGCCATCACCTTCCGGCGGGCGCGGCCTTCATCGCCGCCAAGCATCAGTGCATGTTCGACACCATGGCCCCGTTCGGCTTCCTGCCCGACGCCTGCCTGGTGCTGAAGAAGGAGCTGACCAAGATCCCGCTCTATGGCTGGATCGCGCTGAAGGACGAGAACGTGGTGGTCGACCGCGAAGGCCATGCCGCCGCCCTTCGCAAGCTGGTCAGCGACTGCCGCGCGCGGATGGACGAGGCGCGCCAGCTGATGATTTTCCCCGAAGGCCACCGGATGGCCCCGGGGGCCGCGCCCGACTACAAACCCGGCGTCGCCGCCCTCTATCGCGACCTGGCCCTGCCCTGCGTGCCGATGGCCACCAATTCCGGCGTCCATTGGCCGGCCCATGGGATCGTCCGCCGACCCGGCGTGATCGTGTTCGAATTCCTCGAGCCGATCCCCCCCGGCCTGAAGCGCGGCGCCTTCATGACGGAATTGCAGGCCCGGATCGAGGCGGCCTCGACCGCGCTGCTGGAGTCAGGGATTTAGCGGGTGGATTGAAATGGGACCGCACAACTTACCGCTCATCCCGGCGAAGGCCGGGATGAGCGGAATTAACCAACAGATTCAGTAAAATCGTGTCCTACCCCTCCAACGCCTCCACCCGCGCCAGCAGCCGCTCCATCGCCTCGTCGGTGATCGCCTCGCCCCTCAGGTGCTCCACCAGATCGCGCAGATAGTCGATATTGCGCCCCGACAGGCCCGCGGCGCCGGCGATCAGCTTGGCCTGGGCCTCCAGGTCCAAGGCCCCCGCCCATTGGGGATGCTGGGTGTTGGACAGGAAAACCAGGGCCTGGGCCGCCTCGCCGCCGTCCAGCCGCACCTTGGCCCAGGCCTCGAAATAGGTCTCGGTCGGCTGCTCGCGTTCCAGCAGATAGGCGTAGGTCGCCGGCCAGTTCGCCTCGGGCACCCGGTAGGCGACGCCACGGGTCGAGCCCCCCGCCGCCAGGCCCAGCACCAGGCCCTTGCGCTGCGGCGTGCCGCGATGGTGCACCGAATAGATGCAGAAGGCGCGCCGGCGCCCATGGAGAACCGCGCCGCGGCGCTCTACAAACTCGAAACCCGGACGCCACATCAGCGAGCCGTAGCCGAACACCCAGCGGTCCGCCGCGCCGCCTTCGCCCCCTGTCATCCGCATGTCCCCAAAAGTCGACCTTTGTCCCAATGAGCATGCCCGACACCCCCGCCCCGCGTAAACCGCCGCGCCGCTTTTGGCTCTATGCGCCCTATGCCGTGGCCGTGGTCGCGGCGGTGGCCTGGAGCGGGCTGTGGTGGATGCTCAGCGTCCAGACCGCCCAGCGGATGGACGACGAGGCCGCGGTTCTGCGCGCGCGCGGCTGGAGCGTGGCCTGGGGCGGACGACGGATCGACGGCTATCCGTTCCGGATCGACGTCGTGCTGAACGATCCGCGCCTGGCGGAGCCGTCGGGCTGGGCCGTGGCGGCCCCGCAGCTGAAGGGCGAGGCCTTCGCCTACGCGCCCAGCCACTGGGTGCTGGTCGCGCGCCAGGGCCTGACCCTGACCCGGCCCGGACGCGGCGCGGTCGACATCGTCGGCCAGGCCCTGCGCGCCAGCCTTGACCCCGGCGAAGGCGGCGGCGCGCCGCGCATCGCCATCGAGGGGCTGAAGCTGGCCCTGACGCCCGCCAGCGGGGCCAAGCCCCTGCCCATTCTCGCCTGCGATCATCTGGGCCTCTATCTGCGGCCCCTGCCGGGTGATCAGGCCGAGTTTCAGTTGAACCTGCAAGGCGCGATTCCGGCGCCGGGCGGGCTTTGGTCAAAGATCGCCCCCGGACTGCCGATGGACGTAGTCTGGGACCAAAGCCTGAACCACGCCTCGGCGCTCAAGGGTAAGACCTGGCCGGCGGCCGTGCGGGCCTGGAGCGCAGCGGGCGGGATCTTGAGCCTCAATCATGGCGAGGTCAGCGCCGCCGGCGTCGACCTGACCTTCGCCGCCCCTCAGCTGCGCATCGGCGACGACGGCCGCCCCGAGGGCGCGCTGACGATGGGCGTCGGCCGCACCGGGCACGCGCCCGGACGGGTCGGCGACTACCTCGCCCTGGCCCGGACGTTCAAGTCCCAGCTGCGCTTGGAGGACGGCGCGCTGCTGCTAGGCCCCTTCAAGATCGGGTCGGCGCCGAAGGTCTATTGAGCCGAGGGGCGGAGTTAGAATAGGGACTCGGCGACGCGCCAGAGCACGCCGGAGGGATCGGTCAGGAACCCAACCTTCATCCCCCAGGGCTGCATCGCCGGCGGCTTGGGCGGTGGCGCGTCGAATTCGGCGGCCATTCGGGCGGGGTCGGCGGCGCGCCACCAAGCGTCCCCGTCGCGAACCATCAGCTGGATCATCAGCTGGATCATCAGGTTCTCGGCCGACGCTTTCACGTAGAAATTTTGCAGGATGAAGCTGAACGACTCCTGCTTGAGGATCGCCACCTGGCCGTCCTGCAGCGTCACCGCGAAGCCGAGCGCCTGATAATAGCGCTGCGACAGGTCGAAGTCCCGGGCGGGAACGAAGGGGCGAAGGGCGAGGACCTGGTCCATGGCGGCGCCTTTTGCGGTTGGGCCGGTGCGGGAGCATAGGTGAGATGGCCGCGCCGGTCCAAGTCCAGCCGCGCTTGGAACAAGTCTAAACGCCCCGCCGGACCGCGCCGAAGGCCAGGTGGTGCAGGGCGATACCGCTGGTGGTGGCCACGTTCAGCGAGTCGAAGCCGGCGCACATTGGGATGCTGACCGCCGTCGAGCGCGCGATCAGGTCATCGGCCAGGCCCGGCCCCTCGGCGCCGAGCAGCAGGGCGGTGCGGGGCGCGCGCGCAAGATCGATCAGGCGGCGGGGCGCGCGCGGGGTCAGAGCTACGGGCTGGATCCCATGGCGATCAAACATTGCGATCGGGTCCTCGTCCGGCGCCAGCCGCGCGATTGGGGTGATCAAGGCCCCGCCGACCGAGACCCGGATCGCCTTGCGATAGAGCGGATTGCAGCAGTGGGCGTCGAGCAGCACCGCGGCCACGCCGAACCCAGCGGCGTTGCGCAACAGGCCGCCGAGATTGTCGTGATTGGCGATGCCGAACAGAGCCATGACCAAGGCCTCATCCGGGAGGCTGGCCAAGAGAGCCTCCGTGCTCGGCTCCGGGGCGCGACGCCCCAAAGCCAACACCCCGCGATGGATCGGAAAGCCGACGATGGCGTCGAGCACGCTCTGGCCCGCGCAGTAGACCGGCGCGCCTTCCGGCGCGGCGGCCAGCAATGGCGCCAGCCGTTCGATCCGCTTCGCGTCGATCAGCAGCGACACGGGCGCATGGCGTGACTGGCGCAGCAGCACCCGTAGCACCACCTCGCCCTCGGCGATGAACAGGCCGTCGCGGCCCACCAGATCCGCCTCGCGAATATCGCGATAGCCAGCGATACGCGGGTCGTCCGGATCGTCGATGCGGATCGGCGTCATCGGCGCCCACCGCCGCCCAAGGCGCAGGCGCCAAACGCCCCAGGTTTGTGCGGCTGACCCCACCGCCACCCCCGTGGTGAGTTTTTATTGCAAATCATTTTATTTAATCGTATTGCTTTAATCGCGCCGTCCCTGACGGAGCCACAGAAAATGCCGGTCAAATCGACTGGTGAAGGAAGCGTCCGGAGAGATCGTTTTCACATCTTTCTGGAGATACAACCATGATCCGTCTCACCTCCCTCGTTCTCGGCCTCGCCGTGCTCGCCGGCTCTGCCCAGGCCGCAGACTATAAGGTCTCCCTCGCCAACAAGTCCCCCGCCGAAGTCAAGGCGGCGATCTATGTCGCGGCGGCCAAGGCCTGCCGTGACGCCTACAGCGACGATTTCGACCCCCTGTTCGACGTCAAGGATTGCATTTCCGACACGGTTGCAGCCACGCGCGCCCAACTTCCGTCGATCTATGCGATCAACACCCTGGACCTCGCCGACAAGACCGAACGTCATTGATCTGAGACACGAAACCCCGGGTGGAGTCGCGGTCAGAGGTCCGGTTCGTTGGCCTCGAACACCTGCGACACCACCCGGCCGTCGGCGAACAGCGCCGCCCGCTTCATCCCCGCGCAGGCGAAGGGCGTGGTCACCCGTCCGCTGGCGTCGATGGCGATCAGTCCGCCTTCACCGCCCATTCGGGCGATTTCGTCCAGGGTGAAGCGCGCCGCATCGGCCAGGGCTTGACCGCCGAAACGCATGCGAAAGGCCACCTGGGCCGCCGCCGCGGTGCGTAGGAAATATTCCCCCAGGCCCGTGCAGGACACCGCAACCGTCTCGTCGGCCCAGGCTCCGCTCCCCGGCACCGGGCTGTCGCCCACCCGTCCGGGCAGCTTGCCGAACACCCCGCCGGTGGAGGTCGCCGCCGCCAGCCGACCGGCCCGGTCGCGCACCACGCAGCCGACCGTGCCATGGGACAGTCCCTCCGCATTGGGGGCGCTGCGACGTACAGGGCTGAACCAGGCGCCCGGGTCCTCGATCGGCTCCAGACCCTGGGCGTGGGCGAAGGTCGCCGCCCCGGCGCCGGCCAGCAGAACGTGGGGGCTCTGCTCCATCACCAGCACCGCCGCATGGATCGGACTCTTGAAGCCCGAAAGGCCCGCCACCGCCCCCGCCCGCCGCGTCGTTCCGTCCATCACGCAGGCGTCCAATTCAAAATCGCCCTGCAGGTTTGGCGAGGCGCCGCGCCCAGCGACATAGAGGCCGGAGACCTCAAGCGCCTCAACGGTTTCGACCGCCACGTCCAGCGCCGCCGCACCAGCCAACAGCGCGTCGCGGGCGCGCAGCACCAGCTCGCGCATGTGCTCGACCTCGCTCGAATAATCCAGGCCAGGCCGCGCGCCTGCGCCGCCATGGAGCGCCATGGCGACGCCACTGTTCGACATCATACCAAACTCCCACCGCTGGTATTTGGGCTTTCTGGGCGCCGACGCCAAACGCGGCAGGCGTCGCGGACCCCCAGGTATTGACGTTCGCCACACTTGGCTCTCGCCCGGTCACACGCGAAGAGGGCGCAGCGTCCTTAGCACCGGTCTCGCCCCTCCGCGCGGCCTCGTGTGTCTCGCCCCTGGATAGATCGCGTTCATCGAACGGCGGCGGATCGACGGCGCGGGCCGAAAAAGACCGAGAAAGCAGTCGCCTACACCCGCGCACCCGATCTGGACAGGCGGTTGGGCCACGCCGACGCAGTTCTTCAGCGACCATCGGTCGCACGATTGTTAGGCGCTGATGACCTGAGCGGGGCCGCGCGCGTGAGCTCATTGACGAAGCCTTTACGCGGCTCGGCGCACCGTCGCCCGATTCTTGAAGCCGGAGGCCTGCTCGTGATCCTGGAGGCGTTCGCGGTCAGACCCGACCGTCAGCACCGCGACCAAGCGCTGCGTTGGCTCTGGTCTCTGGCCCTCGTCGGCGCGCTGGTGGTCGAGGGCGAGCGGGTGTGGCTGGCCATGGTCCAGCCCCTTTGGCTGGACGAGACCTGGACCGGAGCGATCGCCGGGACCGAGAGCTGGCGCGCCTTCGGCCGCGAGGTCTATCTTGAGGTCAATCCGCCGCTCTATTACCTGGTCATGCGCCTGTGGACCGCAGCCTTCGGCCTGTCGGACATGGCGTTGAAAATCCCCGGCCTTCTGGCCCTGGTCGCCGCCGCTGCGGCGCCGGTCTTGGCCCGACCCAAGGGACTGCCGCGCGATGCGACGTGCTGCTGGGCGTTGCTATTGTTCTTCTGGTGGGGATGCGGTCTGTTCCTCGACGCGCGCGGCTACAGCCTGCTGCTCGCGGTCTCGACCCTGCAGTGCCTGGCCTTCGCCCGGCTGCTGCGCGCGCCGTCGACGGCGAAGGCAGCCGGCTGGTGCGCCCTCGCCGGGGCGGCGATCCTGATCCACTACTACGCCCTGTTCGTTGGCCTGGCCCAGGGGCTGGTCTATCTGACCGTCTGGCGCTGGCGGGCGGTCAAGACCGCGCCCGCCATCCTGGCCCTGGCGCCGACCGCCGCCTGGATGGCCTATCATGCGCCAAGACTGGCGCAGTACGGGCGTGGCGACGTCGCCTGGCACCCGCCGCTGTCGGCCGCAAGCTTCGTCTCCTTCGCCGCCTTTCCCCTGGGCGCCTACAGCCTGACGCTCGCCCTGACCGCCGCCGGCTTCCTGGCCGGGGCGGCGCTGATCTCGATGCTGGGCGAGCGGCGGGCGCCGTCCGTTGCGGCCGCCGCCCCTGCCGACGCCGCCCTCGCCGACGCCGACCAAGCCCAGGCGCGCCGCGCGCTGTGGCTCACGGCGGCGGCGGGTCTGGCGGCCCTGGCCCTCGTGTTGGTCTCCGCCGCCCTGCGGCCGAGCCTGACCGCCCGCTATCTGATCCCGATCACGCCCTCGATCCTGTTGGGCGCCGTGCTCTGTGCGGGCCGACTGAGGCGAGCGGCCTTCGTGCGCGCCGCCCTGGTGGTGATCTTCTTCGCCTTCGCCCTGGACCCGGCCGGCCTGGCCGCCAAGCTCGCCGATCCCACCGCCTATGGCGCCGAGACCGGCTCGGCCTTCATCATGCGCCACGGCGCCGACGAGGTGGTGTTCATTTGCGATCATCCCGTGGCCAAGATCATGGACCCCGGCTCCCTGCGCCGGATGGCTGGGTTCTTCTTTCAGCGCGTCGGATACAGCGCCAAGATCGACCTGTTGGTGGTCACCTCTAAGGACGACGCCAACCGCCTGGCGGTGCAGGCGGCGAGCCGTCCGCGCACCGCGATTCTGTGGCTCTACAACCGCACTGACAACACTTCAGCCCGCACCCATCCGCCGGCCGTCAGCCAGATCGACCCGCGCTGGACCTGCCAGACTGTCGGCGATGGTCAGGTTGGGACCATGGCCTGCGTCCAGGCGGGGACCGGTGTGCGAGCTGGGTGAGGACCAAGCCCATCTCCTCGTGACCGTTCAGGCGCGCCAACGAATGCAAAAGCTTCGCCAGTCACCCCGACTGATACAGCCCTGACGCGTCCGTCGACAGCTTAGCGACGCAGCCTCAAAGACCTCCTATCGTTGTGCGACAATCAAATGCGCGGGCGCAGATGTGCGTCACCCGATCAAATTTTGGGCGAGCCCGTCGACAATTCATCGGCTTGCGGACTGGCGTGGGCGTTCATTCGCCGCCTGTGGGAATCTTGCTGACTTGTCCGCAGGATTTACGTATTGTTAAGCTAACAAATAGGGTCGGATTCACCGTTTTGGGATTGACGCCCATGTCCGTGATCACGCGGCGTGACGAACACGATGGCGAGGGACAGCGGTCAATGAAGACCGTAGCTGTCGTCGCGCTCAAGGGCGGCACCGGCAAGACCACCGTATCCGTCAACCTGGCCGCCCGCGCCTATCGCGCCGGGCTGAAGGTGATGCTGGCCGACACCGACCCCCAGGGCTCGGCCGCCGACTGGGCCAAGGCGCGGGCCGAGGCGGGCCCAATGACGGCGCCGGTCAAGGCCGGATCGCTGTTTCCGGCCATCTATGCGGCGCAGAACGCCGGCTATGACCTGATGGTGCTGGACACCCGGGCCTCGTCCCAGGCGGACACCGTCGCGGCGGTCAAGGCGGCGGACCTCAGCCTGATTGTGGTGCGCCCGACGGTGATCGATCTGAGGGCCATCGCCTCCACTGTGGAGCTGCTAAGGCCGCTGCGCCGGCCAGCGGCGTTCGTGATCAACCAGGCGCCCAGCCAAAGAGTCGGGCGCGATCCAGTGATCGTCAGCGAGGCGATCGAGCTGCTGCTCGGCTATGGCCTTTCGCTGGCCCCGGTCGGCCTGCGTACGCGCCAGATCTATCAGACCAGTTTCGCGCTTGGCCTCACCCCGTTCGAGCAGGAGCCCGCCAGCCCCGCAGGCCAAGAGGTCGACCGCCTGTGGGCCTTCACCCGCGAGCGGCTGTGGCCGCCAGCTGTGACACGACGGCCTGAACGCGCCCCAAGCGTCGCGCGGCGCACCCCCGCCTTGGCCGCGGCTCCGCCGGCGCGCCCGCCTGCGCCGGTCCCCGGGGCGTTCGTGGCGGTTTAGCGGCGCCCGACTGTTTCAGTTCCTAATTCCGCTCATCACCGCCCTCGGGCGCGCTTGCGCGACCCCGAGGCGGGAATGAGCGGATCATGGTTGTCTCCCGCCCCCGCTTACAGCCACGGCGCCAACGGTTCGCGGGCCAGCATCGCCTCATAGGTCGGGCGCGGCCGCACCACGGCGTAGCGGTCGCCGCGCACCAGCACCTCTGGGACCAGCAAGCGGCTGTTATAGTCGCTGGACATCGAGGCCCCATAGGCGCCGGCGGACATGAAGGCCACCAGGTCGCCGGCCTTCAGCGGAGGCAGGCGCCGGCCGCGGGCGAAGGTGTCGCCGGTCTCGCAGATCGGCCCGACCACGTCATAGGCGAGCAGCGCGGCGTCCGGGTCAGGGGCAGCGACCGGGACGATGTCGTGATAAGCCTCATACATGGCCGGGCGGATCAGGTCGTTCATCGCCGCGTCCAGCACCAGGAAGCGCTGGCCCTCCGGCCGCTCATGCACATGGATCACGCGCGAGACCAGCACCCCGGCGTTGGCGGTGATCACCCGGCCCGGCTCGAAGGCCAGGCGAATGTCCAGCCCGTCCAGGGCTTTGGCGATGACGCCGCCCAGCACCGCCGGCGAGGGCGGCTCCGGCTCATCGAAATAGGGCACGCCCAGGCCGCCGCCCAGATCCAGGGTCTCGACGCTGAGACCCTGGGCGCGCAGCCGCTCGACCAGGCCGCGCATCTTGCCATAGGCCGCCTCCAGCGGACCAAGCGCGGTGATCTGGCTGCCGATGTGGCAGGCCACGCCCACGGGCCGCACCGCGGCGCCGTTTGACGCCTGGGCGTAGAGCCGCTCGGCCTCGGCCATGGAGACGCCGAACTTGTTGTCGGCCTTGCCGGTGGCGATCTTGGCGTGACCGCCGGCGGCCACGTCCGGATTGACCCTAAAGGCCACGGCCGGCCGCGCGCCCTTGGCCAGGGCGATCTGCTCCAGCCGGTCGAACTCCGGCTCGGACTCGATGTTGATTTCGGCCACGCCAGCCTCGATGGCGAAGGCCAGCTCGGCGTCGGACTTGCCGACGCCGGAGAACACGATCCGCTCAGGCGGCACGCCCGCGGCCAGCGCCCGGCGCACCTCGCCCTCGGAGACAGTGTCGGCCCCCGCGCCCAGCGCCGCAAGGGTGGCCAGCACCGAAAGGTTGGGGTTGGCCTTGACCGCATAGGCGATCAGCGGCTCGCCCTTGCCGATCCCGCGCATGGCGTCGCGGAACACGGTGAAATGCCGCTCCAGCGTCGCGGTCGAATAGACATAGACCGGCGTGCCGACCGCCTCGGCGATGGCGGCGAGCGGCACATTTTCACAGGCCAGGGCGCCGTCGCGAACCTCGAAGTGGTTCATTGATCGGGCGTGGTCCCAGGATTGGGCAGGGCGCCTTCCGGCGGCGCGCCGCCGGGTCCCGAGGCGCCCGGGATCGGGTTGGCGTAGGGCGCGCGGTTCAGCGGCTGGATGTCGGGATCGTCCGGGGTGTTGGGCTGGTCGCTGTCGGCCTTGGCCCGGGCGCGAGCGACGGCTTCGGCCTTCTTCTTGGCGGCGTAGTCGGCCTTGGCCTGGGCGCCGAACATCGGCGCGGGTTGCTCCAGCGTGCCCAGCTCGCCACAGCCGGCGAGGGCCGCGGCGGCGGCGAGGACGGCGAGGGTGGCGAGACGGCTCATGACAGACGATCCTTCCAAAGCTTAACCTGGGCGCGAACCTGCGATGGCGCGGTCCCCCCATAACTGACCCGGCTGGCGGCCGAGGCGGCGGGCGTCAGCACCTGATAGACCTCGGCGGTGATCCGCGGCTCCAGCGCCTGCAGATCGGCCAGCGGCAGGTCGGCCAGCTCCAGGCCCTCGGCCTCGGCCCGCTTGACCGCCGCGCCGGTGATATGGTGCGCCTCACGGAACGGCAGGTCCAGGGCGCGCACCAGCCAGTCGGCCAGGTCGGTGGCCGTCGAATAACCGCTTCCGGCCGCCTGCGCCATCCGCGCGCGGTCGGGCGTCAGGTCGGCGATCATCCCGGTCATGGCGGTGAGGCCCAGCTCCAGCGCGTCGAAGGCCTCGAAGGTCGGGACCTTGTCCTCCTGCATGTCCTTGGAATAGGTCATCGGCAGGCCCTTCATCACCACGGTCAGGGCCGTCAGCGCGCCAAGGATGCGGCCGACCTTGGCGCGCACCAGCTCCGCGGCGTCGGGGTTGCGCTTTTGCGGCATGATCGACGAGCCGGTGGAGAAGGCGTCGGACAGCCGTACGAAGCCGAATTGCGGCGTGGTCCAAAGGACGATCTCCTCGGCCAGCCGCGACAGGTGCACCGCGCAGATCGAGGCGGCGCTGAGCGCCTCCAGGGCGAAGTCGCGGGCCGCGACGCTGTCCATCGAATTGGCGGTCGGCCCGTCGAAGCCCAGCGCCGCCGCGGTCTGATGGCGGTCGATCGGGAACGGCGATCCGGCCAGGGCCGCGGCGCCCAGCGGACACTGGTTCATCCGCGCCCGGGCGTCGGCGAACCGCCCCGCGTCACGGCCGAACATCTCCACATAGGCCATCAGGTGGTGGCCGAAGGTCACCGGCTGGGCCGGCTGCAGATGGGTGAAGCCCGGCATCAGCGCATCGGCGTTGGCCTGCGCCTGGTCCAGCAACGCCCGTTGCAGGGCGGCAAGCTGGCCGGCGCTGCGCTCGCAGGCCTCGCGCACCCACAGCCGGAAATCCAGCGCCACCTGGTCGTTGCGCGAGCGGGCGGTGTGCAGCCGCCCAGCCGCCGGGCCGATCAGCTCGCGCAGCCGCGCCTCGACATTCATGTGAATGTCCTCGAATTCGTCGCGAAACGGGAAGGTCCCGGCGGCCATCTCGGCCTCGATCGTCGCCAGGCCGCCCTGGATGGCGGCGGCGTCGGCGGGCGAAATCACCCCCACCGCCTCCAGCATCGCCGCGTGGGCGCGCGAGCCGGCCAGGTCCTGGCGGGCCAGGCGTTTGTCGAAGCCGATCGAGACGTTGATCGCCTGCATCAGCTGCGCCGGCTTGACGGAGAAGCGTCCGCCCCACATGGACTGGCCCGTGGCCTCGCCGCCGCTCGGATCGGCTTTGGCGGGCGTGGGAGTGTCGGTCATGAGCGATATCCAGACGGAGCGAAAGACGGCCAAGCGCCGGCGCGACCCGGTGACCCTGGCGCTGCTGGGCCTGGCCCTGGTCGGCGCGGTGGCGGTTGTATACGTCATCGGCGCGTCGGTGAGCAAACCCAAGGGCGATGTGGCGCTCAAGGGCCTGGCCCACGGTGAAATGGCCCGGCTGGTGATCGCCCCCGGCGCCGGCGGCGCGCCGCCCCCCGAGGCCAGCTTCCTCGACGCCCAGGGCAAGAGCGTCAAGCTGGCCGATCTGAAGTCGGGGGTGATGATCGTCAACCTTTGGGCCACCTGGTGCGCGCCCTGCCGGTCGGAGATGCCGACCCTGGCCAGGCTGCAGGCCACCTATCCGGGGCGGGTGGAGGTGATCCCCATCGCCATGGACCAGGCGCAGGACCGAGAGAAGGCCCGCGCCTTCATTGGCCAGTATTCGCCGCTGCCCTTCTACCAGGACCCCACGCTGGCCATGACCTTCGCCCTCTCGCCGCCCGCCGAGGGCTTGCCGACCACGGTGATCTATGATCAGGCCGGCCACGAGCGCGCGCGCTACACCGGCGGCGCCGACTGGGACGGCCCGGACGCGCGGGCGGTGATTGACGCCCTGCTGCGCGCGCACTGATTCTGGGCGGGTTTGTCCCGCCGAACCGGTCTGATTTTGAGTTGACCTGATTTCAGATGGCAGGCACTTTTTTTGGCGCAATCCGATCTCCAGGCTGCCGTCGGGCGACCTTTGTCTACCGAACTCGCCGAAACCAGATTTGCGATTGTCCCTGGGTCAGCCGCCTTGGCGGCGACCGCAACTGGATTGGTGGTTCGAGGGATTTCGAGGATGCCCAACGGCACGGTGAAGTGGTTCAACACCACGAAAGGCTACGGATTCATTCAGCCGGATGGCGGCGGCAAGGACGTCTTCGTCCACATCTCCGCGGTCGAGCGCGCCGGCCTGCGCGGCTTGAATGAAGGCCAGCATCTCAGTTACGAACTGAAGGACGAACGCGGCAAGACCGCCGCGGTGGATCTCAAACCGCTCTGATCTCGGCGCTTAAGGCCAATGGCTCTGTTCCTCCCGAGCACGCGGCGCGGGGGGAGTAAAATCGACCGATGGGTTATCATCAAGTTCCGCCCATTCCCGTTTTGTGTTCCAGTCGGCCCTGCTAGGGATCGCCGCGTGAGCGATTTCGAATTAGACCATGGCCTTGCCGACGCGCTGGAGCCGATCTCGGCCAGAGGATGGCCACCGCGCGAGCTGGTCCAGCTGGGCGGCTGGCGGCTGCAGGCCAGCGACGGCTTCTCCGGCCGCGCCAACGCCTGCTGGCCGATCGGCGCGCCTGATCGGTCCATGTCGGCGGCGATCACAGCGGTCGAGGCCTGGTACCAAGCCCGCAAACTCGCGCCGATCTTTCGCCCGGCCGACATTCCCCAGACCGGGCCACTGCGCCAGGCCCTGGCTGAACAGGGTTACGCGCCCCGTACGCCGACCCTGATGATGACCGGCCTGCTGACGCCGGGAGACGCCGCTGGCGTCGCGCTCTCGCCAGACCCGGATGAAGGCTTTTCCTCGGTGTTCCTGGCCGGTGCGCCCAGTCCTGGCGCCGCCGCCGAGCGGATCGACACCCTGACCCGCATTCCCGCGCCGCGCGCCTTCGCCCGCATCGACCGCGACGGCGCGGCCGTGGCTATTGGGGCGGTGGCGATCGAGGCTGGCTGGGCGGGCTTTTTCGGAATGCGAACTCTGGCCGAACATCGCCGCCAGGGCCTGGCCCGCGCGGTGCTGACCGGCCTGACCGATTTCGCCCTGGCCGCCGGTGCGACCCGCGCCTATCTCCAGGTCGAGGCGGCTAACTCCCCAGCCGTAGCGCTCTACCAGCGCCTGGGGTTCAGGACCGCCTATGAATACCGCTATTGGGAGCGGGCGGAATGAATACCTAGTCCAAGAATCCCAGCTCCCGCCACACCGCCTCGGCCGTCGCGCCGCTCGCCCGGATTTCCGCCAGGGTTTGCGCCCGATCCCGTTTGGCGTAGCGCTTGCCGTCCGGGCCGAGGATCAGCCGGTGGTGCTGATAGGTGGGCGTCGGCAGGTCAAGCAGCGCCTGCAACAGGCGCTGGATGTGGGCGGCCTGGAACAGGTCCTCGCCGCGCACCACGTGGGTGACCCCTTGGGCCGCGTCGTCGACCACCACCGCCAGGTGATAGGCGACGCCGAGCCCCTTGCGCGCCAGGATCACGTCGCCGAGCGACTGGGGCTCGGCGGTGATCGCGCCGTGCTCGCCGCCCGGTCCGGCGCCCTGCTCGTCGAAGGTCAGCCGGTCCCAGGCCTGGCCCAGCCGTCGGCGCGCGGCGTCCAGCGACAGGCGCCAGGCGAAGGCTTCGCCGGCCTCCAACCGCTGCGCCTCGTCGTCCGGATCCAGAGCCGCCCCGCGAAACGCCGGTGTCGGCCCATGCGGCGCCCGACCGATGTCGGCCAGCACCTCCCTGCGGGTGCGAAAGCAGCGATAGACCAAGTCCTCCTCGCGCAGCCAGGTCAGCGCCGCCTGATAGTCGGCCAAATGCTCGGACTGCCGGCGCACTGGCGTCTCCCAGTCGATCCCCAGCCAGGCCAGGTCGTCGTAGATGGCCGCTTCGAATTCGCGCCGGCAGCGCTCGACGTCGATATCCTCGACGCGCAGCAACAGCCGCCCGACCACGCGCGCCGCCGCCCGCGCCGCGGTCAGGGCCGAAAAGGCGTGGCCACGGTGCAACAGGCCGGTGGGGGAGGGGGCGAAGCGGGTGGTGAAGATGGTGGGCTCCAGGTCCTCAAGGGGCTTGCGGCCAAATCTAACGCGTCATCGCCGCGGCTCAATTGCGTTCACCAGGCACGAGCCGCAATCCTCGCCTGCCCAAGACAGCCCAATCACAATCCTGACATGGAGCTGTCGCAGCTTTTCGCCTATGTTCGCGCCAGGATCGGCGCCAACCGTTGATTCTGAACCCTCGCGATTCGGAAGGAGCTCGTCTTCAGTCCATACGCGTACAGACAGTCTGCGCCCCGCGGGCCCGATCGGGGGCTCGCCCATGCAGGTGCTTAAGCGGCCGCCGTCGGGGGCTCCGGCCCTCGTGCTCAACGCCGATTTCCGTCCCCTGTCCTACTATCCCCTGTCGCTTTGGCCCTGGCAGGAGGTGATCAAGGCGGTGTTCCTCGACCGCGTCGACGTGGTCTCGACCTATGACCAGATCATCCGCTCGCCCTCGTTCGAGATGCGCCTGCCCAGCGTGGTGGCGCTGAAACAATATGTGGCCCAGGATCGCCCGCCGGCCTTCACCCGGTTCAACCTGTTCCTGCGCGACGCCTTCGCCTGCCAATATTGCGACAGCCCTGACGACCTGACCTTCGACCACGTGATCCCCCGCTCGCGCGGCGGTCGCACCACCTGGGAGAACATCGTCACCGCCTGCGCCCACTGCAACCTGACCAAGGGCGGCCGCACCCCGCGCGAAGCCGGCATGCACCCCCACCGCCAGCCGCGCCGCCCGAACATGTGGGAGCTGCAGGAGCACGGCCGCCGCTTCCCGCCCAACCACCTGCACGAAAGCTGGCTCGACTACCTGTACTGGGATATCGAGCTGGAGGCTTAGGTTAACGTCAGCGCGATCTTCGCGCGCCCCGCCCTCCGCGCCTCAGATCATCTGGATCGTCGCGTGGCTCGCGCCCAGCTGGCGGGCCAGGGCGGCGCTGGCGGCGGAGTTGGCGCGGTAGATCAGCACCGAGCGGACCACGCGCCGGGCCGCGCCGATGGCCAGCTTGGCCCATTCGGCCACCGCCGCGTCCGGCTGGTCGGCCGGGCATTCGAAGGCGATCGCCTGCAGGCCGGACCCCCGCAGCGCGGCGATCGCCGTTGGGGATGCGGTGTTCAGACGTCCGACCACCAGCAGCACGAACGGCCGGATCATCGACACCGCCGCCAGCAGGCCGACCTGCGGCACGCCGTCGATATCGCAGATCTCGCAGATGACTCCCTTGTCCACCCGGTCGCGCACCTGGGCCAAGGCGGCGATGATTTCGTCGCGGCCGCGTTGGCTGGACAGGCTGGTGTAGGAGACCGGGATGATCACGCTGGGGTGACGCGCGCCGTCCTCCGCCTTCAGTCGATCCAGACCGCGGGCGATGGTCGCCAGATCGATCCGCAGGATATCGGCGCGCGAGAGGTTGGCGATGTGATCGTGGCGCAGCTGCTCGCCGCTATGGACTCGGACCACGCGGCGGGCGATGCGAAATCCGATCAGATTGAAGCGCTGTAGCTCGTAGAGCGGCTCCATCACACAGGACACGCGGATCGGCACGCCGTCGGTGGGGGTGAAGGGCGCGCTGTCCAGCATCGGTCGACGGGGCGTCGAGGCCGCAAGGTCAAGCTCCGCCGGCGCCGCCTGTTGCGAGCCCGTCCAGCCGTCGGGGGTTGCAGGTTCCACGCCCATGGTCGCGATCGGGTCCAGCCTATCGGGCGCGGCCGAACGACCTCCCCGATCATCTCAGCCGCACATGTTTTCGCGCGATCTAATCACGGATGGGTTTCAATTTCGGTTATGAACGCGGTTAGCGAATTGGGGGTGGGAGCGCGTTTACAAGCCGTCACCACGCCGCCGCTGTCTCCGGCGCGCCGAGTCGGGCGGTCAGGATCGCGGCGAGGTCAGCCACTTGATTGCGGATGTCGGGCACCGCGATCACTTCCCACGAATAGCCCTGGGTGATCGGGCCGGCCGCGTAGAGCGGGCGACGGGTGTGGCCCGCCACGTCGAGGACCTGGCAGGCATAGTCGATCTCCAGCCCAAGCCCCAGCGGATCGGCGCGGACGGCGCCTTGAGCGATCAGGCTCTGCAGCAGTGGATCGTCGCTCCGGCTCAGGTCGGCGCCGGATCCGGTGCAGTTGATGATTCGAGCGACTTCCAGTCTGCGCGCGGCCGTCTCGCCGCGCGCGCGCCAGCGGACCAGGGCGAGCGGGCCACGCGCCTCGATGTCAACCACGCGTCCGCCGACGATTCGAAGTTGGCCGCTGTCGCGAAGCGCGTCGATGCGATCGGCGACCGTCTGCGACATCCGGTGGCGGACCACGTCCCACCAGGGCCGAAGGTGGCGCAGGAAGCGACGACGCTCGGTCGGGCTGGCGGCGCGCCAGATGGCCTGGGTGATGGGCCGCAATTCGTCGACGGCGGCCCGCCAGCCAACCTGCTCGGCCCGCGCCCGCCGCTCGGCGACCCACCGAGACAGGGGGCGGTGACCATAGCTATGGGTCGGCGGGGTCACCGGTCCGACCTGCTCATGGCGTTTGGGGCCCAGGCCGCGGCGCGACAGGGCGGTGATCGGCCCCTTATGGCCGCGCTCGATAAGGTCGAGCACGATGTCGACCATGGTCAGGCCCGTACCCAGGATCAGCACCTCGGCCTGGGGATCTATGCCATTTAGCGTTTCACTCGCCCATGGGTCGTTGGCGAACAGGCGTGGCGACAAGCGCTCGAGCCCTAGTCCCTGCGGCGTCAGGGGCGGCAGGTTGCCGACCGCCAGCACCGCGGCGTCCAGCCGCAGGGTCCGGCCCATGGCCAGGGTCAGCGCGGCGCCGGCGGCGTCGAAGGTCAGGGCGGTGGCCTGGTCCGGCACCAGCACCAGCCGCTCGGCGCCGTCGGCCCCGGCGATCGCCGCGCGCAACAGCCCGCTCAGATAGTCGCCATAGGCGCCGCGGGTGATGAAGGCGTCCGCCCGCGCCGGTCCCAGCTGCGGCCTTGCGGACAGCCAGCGGATCAGGTGATCCGGCTGATCGGGAAAGGCTGACATGTTGCCGGCGCGCGCATTGAGAAAATGGCTCGAATTATGCGCGCCAAACGCAAGTCCGCGGCCGAATCCAGCGGTTTTCTCAATCAGATAGATCTGCGCGCCGGCCGGGCCATGGCGCAGCAGGTGGACCGCGGTCAAGCTGCCGGTGAACCCCGCCCCGATCACCGCGATCACCGGTCCGTCCGCCACGATGCGTCCCCAAGGTCAGCCGCCGGCCACGCCGAGCTCGGTCGTGGTCTAACCACCCGCGCGTGAGCCATGCACGCCAGAATCTCTGAGGCCTTGATATAGATTAAGTCTACTAATGTGGTGGGGATAATGCTGCGGCGGATCGTCCCCATTGGCGGGAGGCGCGCGTTTAGGCGAGACGTGCGATCTAACTACGCTATAGACTCAACTTCTAAGCGCGTCTTAGATACCTTTTGCTGCTCCGCTAACGGGGGGTGATCAACATGGCCCAGCGGCTTCGACCCGCCGGCGGCGCGTCCCGCGATGCAGTCGAGGTCACGCGCCGGTTGGAGGGAATCGTCGCCTCGGCGATGGACGCGATCATCACCGTCGACCACGACCAGCGTATCGTGCTGTTCAATCCCGCCGCCGAGCGCATGTTCGCGGTGACGGCGCCGGTCGCCCTGGGCCAGCATATCTCCGGCTTCATTCCCGAGCGGTTTCGCGGGGTCCACGCCAGCCATATCGCCCGCTTCACCCAGACCGGGGCCACCAACCGGGCCATGGGCTCGCTCGGCGCAATCAGCGGTCTGCGCGCCAATGGCGAAGAATTTCCGATTGAAGCGTCGATCTCCCAGGTCGAGGTCGGGGGCGAGCGGCTGGCGACGGTGATCCTGCGCGACATCACCGAACGAAAGGCCAACGAGGACGCCCGCCATCTGCTGGCCCGCGAGGTCGACCACCGGGCCAAGAACGCCCTGGCGGTGGTCCAGGCCCTGGTCTCCTTGACCCGCGCCCCGACCATGGAGGCGTTCATCGCCGCCGTGCGCGGGCGCGTCTCGTCATTGGGTCGCGCCCACTCGCTGCTGGCCCGCAATCGCTGGGAGGGGGCGGAGCTGGCCCAGATCATCACCGATGAATGCGCCGCCTATCAGCGCGCCGGCCAGGTCCGCATCCAGTGTCCGCCGGTGGTGCTGGCCGCCGCCGCCGTGCAGCCGGTTGGGCTGCTGATCCACGAGCTGGCCACCAACGCCGTGAAGTACGGGGCTTTGTCGACCGATTGGGGCCGGGTCGAGGTCACCGTCTGTCTTCGCGACGATGGGGCCCTGACGCTGGAGTGGAGCGAGGTCGACGGGCCGACCATCCAGACGCCGACCGTGCAGGGTTTCGGCTCAACGTTGATCGCCCAGGTGGTCACCCGCCAGCTCAGCGGCGTTCTTGACCTGCAATGGCGGCCTTCCGGTCTGCGGTTGGTCGCCATTCTGCCGGCGGCCAATTTCCGGATCGAGGGTCACGAGGGGGTGGTCGCCCAGGCGTCATCGGAATTCACCGCCGCACCGCGCGCCGCCGGCGATCGGCTGCTGGTGGTCGAGGACGAGGCGCTGGTGGCGTTGGAGCTGTGCGATCAGCTGACCGAGCTGGGCTGGCGAATCGTCGGTCCGGCCGCGACAGTTGAGGAGGCCCTGCGGCTGATCGCCGAAGGCGCCCTGCCGGACGTGGCCATGCTTGATATCAATCTGCGCGGCCAGGCGGTCTATCCCCTGGCCGACCTGTTGCAGCGGGCCAGCGTGCCGTTCCTGTTCTGCACCGGCTATGAGCAGGTCGAGGAGCCGGAGCGCTACAGCGCCTCGCCGGTGATCCGCAAACCGGTCAACATCCACCAGCTGGCTGAGGAGCTGCATCGCCTGCGCCCTGTGGGGTGAGCGTGGCCGATGTCAACGCTTTAGTCGCGCCTCCGCGCTAGACTGCCCGCCCTAGGTGGGAATCCTCGATGTCCGCGTCCGTCTGTCTGCGTATCCTGCTCGATCTCAGTGACGAAAAGCTGGCCAAGCTCGACGCCCTGGGCCCGCTGGTCACCCGCGTCACCAGCGCCTTTCTGGAGACCTGCTGGTCGTGGCCCGACCGCTATTCGATCATCACGCCGTTCAGCTTCCTGCTCACCGAGCCCAGCGCCACGGTGGTCAATGTGGCGCGGCTGGAGCGGCTGGCCAGCGAGCTGCAGGTCAAGCTGTTCGGCAAGAGCAACGCTGGCGACGTGATCCTGTTGTTGCTCGATGGCGACGAGCTGAACACCGCGCGCTTCGTCCAGCTGGATCACGCCAGCCTCAAGCGCGCGACCCAGGACCCGATGGGCCCGACGCCGTTTGGCGGGCGGCTGATGAAGATCAGCACCGCGGCCGACGCGCCGCCCGGTCTCAACTGGCAGACCCTGGAGCTGGATCCGCGCGTCGAGGCGCCGGCCCCCGTCCGGTCCGTGCCGGCCGATGGTCCCTTGACGGTATTCAACGGCGTCTACGCCGCAGGCCGCCAGCGGTTCGTCGGCTGCGCCATCGCCTGCACCCCCGCCGGCGCCGATACGCCCTATAGCCTGGTCGACGGGCTGGAGCTGTTGCCGACCGAGCAGGCCGCCGCGTTCGATCTGGCCTGCGTCGATGCGGCGGCCCGCACGCTGGCGCGCGAGCCGCTCGACGGCCTGCTGTTCCTGCCGGTCAGTTTCTCGTCGCTGATGCGTCGTTCGACGCGCGAGGTCTACGCCGCCGGGTTCAAGCGCCTGCCGCCAGATCGCCGCCCGCAGCTGGCCGCGGCCATCTACGACGTGCCGCGCTCGCTGGTGTTCAATGCGGTGACCCAGTTGCACGGGGCGCTCAGCCGCTTCTTCGCCCACCTGGACCTGCAGATCACCGACCCGGCCTTCGAGGTCGACCAGATCCCCTCGGGGGTGATCGATTCGGCCACCTTCCGCTTGCCGGATGGTGACGAGCGAGCCCGGCTGTCGGCGATGCGTAGGTTCATGGAGCGGCGCGAACACTTCGAGCGCCGCCGCATCCGCCTGGGCCTGACCAACCTGCGTGGTCGCACCGAACTGCAGGCGGCGGTGCGGCTGTCAGCGCCCTTTGTCAGTGGCGCGGCCGTCTGCGGCGCAATGAGCGAGCCCATCGGGGCCGTCCCCTGCGAAGCCTTGCGCCTGCCGCTGAAGCGAACGGCCGCGGCGCCGACGGCCACGACGCCGGCGGAAGCGGCGGGGGAGCACTGGATCTGAGGGCGCGGATTCGGGCGATTTCGCCGTAGTCCGAACGTTCCAGAGTCGTTCGGCGGTTCACTTGGCGCAAGGCTGCGCCCGCGCCGTGTTTCCTCTGCGTAACCTGACTGCAATGCTCTGACATCGAAGCGCATGCTGACCCCCGTATGCGGGACGCTGGCGCCTGAGGCGAACGGCGCCCTGCTCCGGGCGGCGACGATCATTCCCCCTGCCGGCCGGTCGGAACCTGTTGGTGGGGCGTTGTCGGATGATCGGCCAGGAACAGAGCGCCGCCCCCGCCGCCCGCCGCGTCGCCGCGGTCGAGACGACGCCCAGCGATGTCCTGACCGCCCGTTCCTTGTTGGCTGACGGCCAGCTTGAGCCGGCCGAGCTGGTCATCCGCGCCTATCTGAAGCGCCATGGTCTGCAGCCCGAGGCCATGCGGGTGCTGGCCCAGATCGGGATGGCGCGCGAGGCGCTGGAGGACGCCGAGCTGCTGCTGGATGCGGCGCTGATCATCGCGCCGGAGTTTCACTCCGCGCGCGCCGACTACGCCCTCACCCTGCTCCAGCGTCACAAATATGCGCAAGCCCGCGAACAGATCGACCAGTTGCTGGCGCTGGCGCCGGCCAGCCCGGACTATCGCGCGTTGGCCGCCGCCGCCGCGACGGGTCTGGGCGAGCACCAATCCGCGATCGGCATCTACCGCGGCCTGTTGGCGGACCTGCCTGACAGCGCCGACATCCGCCTTTGGCTCGCCGATGCGCTGAAGACGGTGGGCCAGGTTCCTGAAGCGATCGAGGCTTACAGGGCCGCGACAGCCATTCGTCCCGATTGCGGCGGCGCCTACTGGGGCTTGGCCGACCTCAAGCGCTACCGTTTCAGCGACGCCGAGATCGAGCGGATGCGCGGGCTGGAGGCGGCGCTGTCCACCCCTTCGGCGGATCGGCTTCATCTGTGCTTCGCCCTTGGCAAGGCCTATGAGGACCGCGGCGATCCGGCGTCGGCGTGGCGATACTATGAGCGCGGCGACGCCCTCAAACGCGCCCAAAGCCGCCATCGCCCCGAATTGTTCGAGATCAACACCGCCAACCAGATCAAGGTCTGCACGTCAGACTTTTTCGCTCGGCGGGCGGGTTGGGGGGCGCCGGCGCCGGACCCGATCTTCATCCTGGGCCTGCCGCGGTCAGGCTCGACCCTGGTCGAACAGATCCTCGCCTCGCACTCCCAGGTCGAGGGCACGCAGGAGCTGTTCGACATCCAGCGGATAGTGCTGGAGATGTTGGGGCGCAACCCCGACCTGACCAATCCGAAATATCCCGCCAACCTGACCAAGATGACCCAGGCGGAGGCGCGGGCCCTGGGTGAGCGCTACCTGGCCGATACCCAGGTCTATCGCTCGGGAAAGCCGTTTTTCATCGACAAGATGCCGAACAATTTCCAGCATATCGGTCTGATCCATCTGATATTGCCCAAGGCGCGGATCATCGATGTGCGGCGCGAGCCGATGGCCTGTTGCTTCGGCAATCTGAAGCAGCTGTTCGCCCAGGGTCAGGAATTTTCTTACAGCATCGAGGACGTCGCCCGCTATTACCGCACCTATCTTGACCTGATGGATCATTGGGACCGGGTGTCGCCGGGGCGGGTTCTCCGCGTCCAGCTTGAGGACATGATCGAAGATCTTGAGGCCAGCGTTCGGCGGCTGCTCGACTATTGCGGTCTGCCGTTCGAACCGGCTTGCGTCGAATTTCACACTAACCGGCGCAGCGTGAGCACCCCCAGCGCCGAGCAGGTCCGCCAGCCGATCTACCGCGAAGGCCAGGACCTGTGGAAGGCTTACGAGCCTTGGCTGGAACCGCTCAAGCTCGCCCTGGGCGATGCGCTGGAGCGGTATCGGGGCTAGTTAGCCGAGACGTCGCGCAGGCGGCGTCACACCATCGCCACGTCACGAAAATCGCTGGGATGGGTCATCGCGCTGGCCAGCCGACGCAGGCCGACGGTGAGGTGGTCTCGCGTGGAAGGGCCGCCGAGACAGACCCGAACGCCGCAAATCGGGTCGCCGGCAACGATCGACGCATCGGCGGGGGTCAGCAGCACTCCGGCGCGCGCGGCGCGGCTGACCAAGCGCTCGGACTGCAGCTCGCTCAGCTCCAGCCAGATGTGCGGCGCCTGGGAGGGGCTAGGCGGCAGGTCGAGGATGTCGCGCGCCAATACCACCCGTTCGGCGATCTCCTGGCGCACGGCCAGGGCGATCTCGAAGGCTGAGCCGTCCTCGACCCATTGGGTGAAGAACAGGTCGCCGTAGGATGAGCCGGTACGCATGGTCGCCTGCAGGGTGCGGACCAGCGCTTGGAAATGATCTCCGGTCGGGCACAGGGTGAAGCCGGTACGCAAACCTGGCGCCAGAGCCTTGGACACCCCGCTGAGATAGAAGACGCGCTCGGGGATCAGCGCCGCCAGCGGAGTCGGGGGCGTCATCCCCGGCCAGAACAACCCGTAGACATCGTCTTCGATCACCCACAGGTCACAGCGCCGGGCCACCTCTGCGATGTCACGCCGGCGCTGCTGGCTCATGGTGCGGCCGGTCGGATTCTGGGCCGTCGGCATGGCGAACAGCACCTTGGCGCCGGTCTGGCGCGCTGCGCGCTCCAGGGCGTCGGGCCGCAGGCCCTGCTCATCCAGCCCCACCCCGCGCAGGGAGAAACGACCGTGTTCGGCCAGGGCCTTGAGGCCGAAATAGGTCGCCGCCTCGCACAGCACCGTGTCCCCGGGCGCCGCCAGATGGCCGAGCACCAGGCTCATGGCGTGCTGGGCGCCATGACCCATGATCACCCGGCTGGCATCGACCTCCAGGCCGGCGATCCGGCCAAGCCAGGTCGCGCAGGCGCGGCGGTGCTCGACGAAGCCCATTGCGGGCGCGCAGGCCAGGATGTCGAGGTAATCGGCCCGCCCCTTGGCCGAGCTCAGGCTCTCGGCCATGCGTTTGGCGGCGAGCTGCAGGGGAATGTTGTTGATCGACAGATCGACGGCCAGCGAACTTTCGACCTCGTCTGCGGCGCGCGGCCCAAGACCGTGGGCGACGAAGGTGCCGCGTCCCACCTGACCCTCGACCAGGCCGCGCAATTCGGCCTCGACATAGGCCTTGGTCACCGTGCCGACGCTGACCCCCAGGGCGAAGGCCAGTTCGCGTTGCGGCGGCAGTCTGACGCCTCCGGCGAGTTGGCCAGACCGGATGTCCCGCTCCAGCGCCGAAAGGATCTTGTCATACAGGGCGGCCGGGCCGTCGGCGAGCAGGGGCGTCCAGGCGATCGGCATGGGGCGTCTCGATTGTGAATGTACTATAGATCAATATGGACGAAACGGACCGCGACGCAATGGTGATCTTCGCGAGGTCCGCGCGCATCCGATCCTCGATCGAGAGTCTCGCGGCCCAATCTGGTTGGAGCTGCGAAACGCGCGAGGGGCGGCTCCGCCCCGATGTTTGATCGGGTTGGCGGAAAACGGCCGGGCAGGCGTGAAAGCGGTCGTATTTGTACTGATACAATCATATCATTGACTCTGATCTATTATAGCTCAATACCGTCGCCAATTGACGTTCAATTCCACGGCCGCGGAGGTTTATCGCGGCCCTTGAGCAGGCGGTGCAGCATGTTGATCAGTATAGCCACGATGGCCCTGGCCGGCGCCTTGGCGCAATCGGCGCCCGTGATCCTCACGCCTGAGGACCGTCATTGGGTGCGCGAAATGGACGCCTGGGTTCAGGACGCCTTGGACCAATCGGCGGACACGGGCTATCAGACCGGCGACGTCTGGGTGACGGCCCGGATCGACGAACGCGGTCGGCCGGTGCTGCGCGGCCTGGTCAAGACCAGCGGGTGTGCGGATCTGGATGCGGAGGCGCTCGCCGATCTGAGCGCGATCACGTCAGCGCCGAGCGCGCCGCGCGACCTTGAAGGCCGCGTCTTCAGCTTCCAGTTGCGCTTTCGGCCACCGCCCGAGGACATTCCTGGGCGGCAAGCGTTCTGGCGCGTGCAATGCCATTGATCGCCGTCGCGGCGACGGCGCCACGGCCCTGAACAAGTCTCAAGGCTGCGCGACCGGGCCTGCATGACCCCCGCTCACCCGAACGCCGACACCGCGCCGGTGGGGATCGCCGCACTGATGAAGGCCCCTCCGCCGCTGGACAGCGGGCTGGACGCTTCGTTGGACAACGCCCCGCCGCCGCCCATCACCGCCATGGCTTGAACGAAGCTGGCCACGCCGTGGCTGAGCGGCGGATCGACCACGAAGGTGCCGCCGGCGCCGTCGGTCGACAGGGTGAAGTTGCTGGTGACGTAGGTCCCGATCAGGGACAGGTGGGCCACCTGGGCGCCGTCGGTGACGGTCAGGGCGCCTGAGCCGGTTCCCTGGCTCCAGGACGCCGATTCCGTGGCGCTATTGTAGGCGAAACCCACCAGATCGACCTTTTGGCCTGCGCCGGTCATGCCGGCGATCGAGGCCCCGAAGCCTGGCAGGTTGGCCAAGACCAGATCGCCGGTCGCTCCGGTGAAGCTGATGGTCTGGCCCGCCGCCGCCGTGCCCGAGATCACCGCCGAGCCGGCCTCGATGGTCAGGCCGCCGGCCACCGAGGCGCCCGACAGCACCGTCACCGTCCCGCCGCTGACCACGTCGGCGCTGGCCGTCGCCCCCGAGGAGACGAACAGATAGCCGCCGGCGCTCGCGATCGAGCCGCTGGCCACCCCGCCGGAATAGACATATTCCGCCCCGCCGGAGCTCAGCACCGTGCCGATGGTCACCCCGCCGGAGTCCTTCTGGGCGCCGCCGGTGAAGATCACGTCGCCGATGGTCTCGCCGCCGGCATAGACCACGTCACGCCCGCCGCTGATCTGGGCCCCGCTGGCGATCCCGCCCGACGAGGTGACGAAGTTCCCGCCCACCAGGGCGATGGCCCCGCTGGCGACGCCGCCGGAGGAGATGACCTCGGTCCCGCCGCTGCCGATCGTCGTGGCCACCGCCAAGGCGCCCGACGAGATCAACAGCTCGCCGCCGCCCAGGACATCCGCGTTGCTGGCCAAGCCGCCGACATAAACATATTCCGCCCCGCCGCTGGATATCAGGGTGCGGCTGGCCAACCCGCCCGACGAGACCTTCTCGGCCCCGGCGGCGCGGATCACATCGCCGATCGAAACGCCGCTGGCTGTGTCGATCACCCGCCCGCCGACCACCAGGGTGGCGCTGACCAGGCCGCCGGAGGAGACCACCACGCTGCCGCCGCCGCTGTTGGCCACAGCCCCGCTTTCCAGGCCGCCGGCATAGACATAGATGGCCCCGCCGCTGCTCAGGATCGTGCCGTCGGCCACGCCGCCGGAATAGACCTTCTCGGCCCCGGCGCTGTTGATCACATCGGCCACCGCCTGCCCCCCGGCGGCGACCACCACCCGGCCGCCGTTGATCACCGCGCCTGAACCGATCCCGCCGGACGAGATCACCAGATTGCCGCCCGTGGCCACGGTGGTCCCGACGCCCACGCCGCCGGCGAGGATGGTCTCGATCCCGGCGCTGGCGATCGCCGTCGCCGAGCCCTGGCCGCCCGATGACAGCACCAGCGAGCCGCCCAGCAACACCGAGACGCCGTCGGCCACACCGCCGGAGACGAACACGATCCCGCCGCTGCTCACCACCGCGCCACGGGCCAGACCACCTGAATAGAGGTATTCGCCCGCGCCCGCCTTGACCACGCTGGCGCTGGCCACCCCGCCGGAGAGCTTCTCGGCCCCGCCGGCGCTGATCACGTCCCCGACCGTGGTCCCGCCGCTATAGACGATCACCCGACCGCCGCTGATCACCGCGCCGCTGTCAACGCCCCCCGACGACACCAGCAGGTTGCCGCCTGAGGCCACGCTTGCGCCACTGACCAGCCCCCGGGACTCGACGTAGAGATCGCCGCCGATCGAGGCGCTGACGACCGTCCCATAGTCGTAGGTCGAGCCGCCGAGCACGCCAGCGCCCGAAATCGTCCCACCCGCCGACACCACCGTCGGTCCGCCGAGCAGCGAACCCGGCGCCAGGTTGATCAGGCCGCCGCTCAGCACCGTGGCGCTCTGCACGGTCAGCACGGCCCCGCTCAACAGCGTCACGCCGCTGAGCACGGTGGCGCTGGTGATGCTCGACGCGATCGTCAGCGGCGCGCCGTTGCTCACCACCACGCTGAGGTCGACGGTCCCGCCGCTGGAGATCACCACGCCCGTGGCCGTGGCGGCATAGGTCAGGTCGAGCACGCCGCCGCTGTCCACCACCCCGCCACTGACCGCGCCGCCGGATTGCACCAGTTCCGTCGCGCCCGCGCTCAAGGTGAAGGCGCTGTCGACCCCGCCGGAGGATATGGTCGCGTGAGCGCCGCTTTCGAGTACGGCTGCGGTGGTCAAACCGCCTGAAAAAACGGTTTCTTGGAAATTGGCGCCGACCGTGCCGCTGGCGACGCCATGGATATCGGCGAGGCCGCCGTCAAAGACCGTTCCGCTGGCGACCCCGCCGGAGGCCACGGTAAAATCGCCGGAGGCGCTGATGACCGTGCCCCGAGCGACGCCGCCGGAGCCCAGATAAATGTCGCCTTCCAGCAACACCACGCCGCTGATCACCCCACCCCCATCGACGGTGAGATCGCCGCCGGGAGGAACATTGGCGTTATCGCCGCCGACCGACGCACCGATCACCGTCCCACCGACGGCGATCGTGCCCCCGAGCAGGCCAGGACCCGAGATCACGCCACCCGCCGAGACGACCGTCGGACCGCTGATCAACGAACCGGACTCCAGGTCGATCAAGCCGCCGCTCAGCACCGTGGCGCCCTGCACGGCCAGTACGGCCCCGCTCGACAACGTCAGGCCACTGAGCATCGTGGTTGCGGTGACGCTCGACCCGATCGTCAGTGCGGTCCCGCTGCTCACCACCACACTGAGGTCGGCGGATCCGCCGCTGGAGACCACCACGCCCGTGGTCGTGGCGCCATAGGTGAAGTCGAGCAAGCCGCCGCTATCGACCACGCCGTCGCTGATCGCGCCGCCGGATTGGACCAGCTCCGTCGCGCTCGCGCCGATGGTGAAGGCGCTGTCGACCCCACCCGCCAAGACGGTCGCCTGAGCGCCGCTTTCGAGTACGGCGCCGATGGTCAATCCGCCCGATTCGACAGTTTCATGAAAGTTGGAACCGACCGTTCCGCTGGCGACCCCATTGATACCGGCGGAACCCCCGTCAAACACAGTCCCGCTGGCGACGCCGCCGGCATCTACGACAAGATAGGAGTCGCTATTGACCACCGTGCCACGGGCGACAGCGCCGGAGGCCAGCTCAATGGAGCCCTGTTGTACGATGACCCCACTGATCTGGCCGCCCTGGGAGCCCCGGGCCCCAACGTAGAGGTAGCCGGCGCTGCCGACGGTCGCGCCGATCACCGCGCCATAATCATAATTCTCGCCCAAGATCATCCCTGGGCCGGAGACCGTCCCGCCCGAGGCTACGAACGCACCGATCCCGCCGGTCAATATATTCGGCTTACCCGTCAGCACCGAGCCCGAACCAAGGCTGATCAAACCGCCGCTGGAAACGACCGCCCCGCCCAAATCCTCTCCCCCGGACGACAGCAGCTCGATCCCGCCGCTGAGGATCGTCTCCAGGAACGCCTCGCCTCCGGACAGCACCACCAACTCGCCGCCGCTACTGATCATCGCGCCGCTGTCGGCGCCGTCGAAGGAGACCAGCAGCTCGCCGCCCGAGCTGACCACCGTCCCATTTGAGTCGATCGCGCCCGCCGACAACACCTCCAGCCCGCCGCCGAGGATAGTGTCCGATCGTACGATCCCCCCGTTCAAAACCTCCAACTCATCGCCGCTGCTAACGGTGATGCCGCCGGTGGTGACGCCGGACGAGATGATCTGAATAGTCACGGCGCGTCTCCTGTTTGAGGAAAGGTCAGCCCAAGGATGTCTTGCAGGGGCGAAAAACGCTCGATTGGATCGTCAATAAAACAGAGACTAACGACACACGGACTGCTGAAATTGCTGCCCGTGCCTTGTCGTTCATCACAATCTCGTACCCCCCCCGTTCGTCAACGGCCTTCACATTGAACGGAGATACAGCGAAGTCTGTTGAGGCGTTGATTGCGGCGATGGTGTGGACGGCGCTCGCGAACGGCGTCGGCGGGGGAGGTGATCGTTGTCGATCCTGGCGGCGGCGTCAGCCGTCAGGAAGCCGATGTCACCCCGTTCCGACACCCCATGCCGCACCGGCCCTCACCCGAACGCCGACACCCCACCGGTAGGGATCACCGCGCTGGTGAGGGCCCCGCCGCCGCTGGAGAGCAGGCAGGAGGCTTCGTTGGACAAAGCCCCGCCGCCCATCACCGCCATCGCTTGGACGAAGCCGGCCACGCGATGGGTGAACAAGGGGGGACTGAGCGGCGGATCGACCACGAAGGTGCCGCCCGCGCCGTCGGTCGACAGGGTGAAGTTGCTGGTGACATAGGCTCCGATCAGGGTCAGGTGGGCCACCTGGGCCCCGTCGGTGACGGTCAGGGTTCCGCTGCCGGCGCCCTGGCTCCATGAGGCGGATTCGGTGGCGCCGTTGTAGGCGAAACCGACCAGATCCAGCTTCTGCCCGCTCCCAGTCATGCCAGCGATCTTGGCCCCGAAACCCGGCAGGTTGGCCAGCACCAGATCGCCAGTGGGTCCGGTGAAGCTGATGGTCTGACCCGCCGCCGCGGTTCCGGAGATCACCGCCGAGCCGGCCTCGATGATCAGGCCGCCGGTCACCGAGGCGCCCGACAGCACCGTCACCGTCCCGCCGCTGACCACGTCGGCGCTGGCCGTCGCCCCCGAGGAGACGAACAGATAGCCGCCGGCGCTGATGATCG
>Ga0302196_10000402_pt1 | contig 41738 bp, 30 predicted proteins | sample II_Bog_N1_3_FD_198794 | JGI IMG/M metagenome (GOLD analysis project Ga0302196, IMG submission 198794) | Peat permafrost microbial communities from Stordalen Mire near Abisko, Sweden - II_Bog_N1_3 | ecosystem: Environmental > Terrestrial > Soil > Wetlands > Peat | place: Sweden: Abisko... | reverse complement strand
GTTGACCGGGCTCGGCCAGAGCGATACCACGCGCACGGCGAGTCTCGCATCGCGGAGAGGGCAACATGAGGATCTTCATCGAAAGCGCCGGCCTTACGACCGGGAAGGCGAAGTAGCGTCGTGCCCGTCCGCCTGCAGGTCGAAGGGGGCCTCCACCGGGGTGTCTCTCGACGAGAAGTTCTCCGCCGCGCGCGCGTCATGTTTGCGTGCCTTCAGTTGGGTAAGAGCGAGCTCTCAATCGTTCTAACTGGCGATCATCAAATCCAGAAACTAAACAAGGTCTACCGCGGCAAGGATCGCCCGACGGACGTACTCGCGTTTTCCATGCGGGAAGGCCGCTTCCCAGGCCTCGCCGGAGAGCTCCTCGGCGACGTCATCGTGAGCGTGCCGCGCGCGCGGGAGCAGGCAAGAGAGCGGAGCGTGCCTGTCCTGGAGGAGATCACGATGCTCGTCGCCCACGGCCTCCTTCACCTGCTCGGCTGGGATCACGACACGGTGTCCAAGGATCGACGCATGCGGAAGGAGACGGAGCGGCTCTGTCGGGCCGCCACGAGGCCCGCAAAAACAAGCCCTTAGGGGCCATAGTTGCATCGTGTCATCCACCGCGGACGCCTTTTTCCCGGGGTCCCGCGACGAGGGGGGATGGACGAAATCACAAAACCCCACGTTTTTCCCTTGCGAATACGAAGAAGCGGGTGCTACGCATCTGGTCGTCTCATGCTTCGGCGGGTTTGCGCGGGCGCGCCGCGTGGGCTCGACTTGGAGTGCTCGCATCCGCAAACCTGCCCGCTAACTACATCTGCGTTGCAGAACTACTCGAGTAGTTCTCTGTTGCGTCGGCGTTCTTCACGAAGGGCTTCTTCGAGAGAGCTTCTTCGAGAAGAGGGGGAGCAGGTTGACGGTAAGGTCACGTACTCGATCACGTCGTCATTCACGAGCGTCGATTCAGTCGACAGGAGGAAGCTGAAATGTCTGGAAAGCGTATGACCAAGGCGCAGGTTATTGCCGAGATCTCCGAGTTCAGTGAGCTGGACAAGAAGAGCGTCTCGCGCGTCTTCGACGGCCTGACGGAGCTCATCAAGAAGCAGCTCGGCTCGCGCGGCCCCGGCGAGTTCGTGATTCCCGGCCTGCTCAAGCTCAAGGCCGTCAAGAAGCCGGCGACGAAGGATCGCCCCGGCATCAACCCGTTCACCAAGCAGCCCATCACCATCAAGGGCAAGCCGGCGAGCAAGAAGATCCGCGCCTCGGCGCTCAAGGCTCTCAAGGACCTCATCCAGTAAGCAATCATTGGGTTCTCGCGAAGGGCGTCGTCCCCACACTGCGTGCGGGAACGGCGCCCTTGGCGTTTTGTGGGTTTGCTACGCCCGGTGGCGGCGTGCTCGCTGGGCTGCGAGCCAGCATGCCACGACGAGCGTCACGGCGAGCGCCGTCGGCGCATCTCCCCAGCGCCCGAACGGCGTGGGGGGAGTTTCGAGCAGGGCGGGCTGGGCGAGGAGGGTCCCAGGCAGACCGCTGTCGTAGCGGCCGCGCACCTGACCGGCGGCGTCCACCCAGGTCGTGGGGCCCAGGTTCACCGCCCGAACGAGATCGCGCCGCTCTTCGACGGCCCGCATGACGGCGACGCGAAGGTGCATCTCGCTCTCGGCGCTGCCCGCGAACCAGGCGTCGTTGGTGACGTTGACGAGCAGGTTGGGGGCCCCGACCATGGCCTCCCGGCCCGCAGACGAAAGGATGTCCTCGAAGCAGTTGAGCACGCCCGCTCGCACGGGCCCCGCCTCCTGCACGACGCCGTGCTCGCCCGGAAAGAGGCCACCGCTTCGCATGAACGTGCGCCGGATCCAGGGGATCTGGTCGGCGAGCGGAACGGCCTCACCGAACCAGAGCAGGTGGATCTTGTCGTAAGGCTCCGTGAGCGTCCCATCGGTCTTGCAGATCGCCGCCGAGTTGAACGTCTCGCCGGCCGCTCCCGACGTGATGAGGCCCGTGAGCACGGGACCTCGAACACCGAACGGGAGGACGGCCCACTCGCCCGTCGGGCATCGGCGTGACGCGTGGCCCACGGCGATGGGGTACGCCGCTTCCGGCCAGATGGTCAGGGTCGCGCCCCGGTGCTCCGCGCTGCGGGTGAGAGAGGTCAGTCGGTCGAGGATGGGCCGACGGCTTCCTGGGTCCCAGCGCAGGACGGCGCCCGTCCCCGGCTGAACGAGCGCTACCGTCGTGCTCGTCGCCTCCGCGCGAAGAGCTTCCACCTCGGCGATGCGAAACCGCCCATGCTCGAACGTCGCCAGGGGGATGGCTACGGCGATCCCACCCAGCACCGCGCCACGCGCCAGCCGACCCTCGCGGGCCAGCCGGACCCCGCTCGCGAGCAGCCCTGCCGTGGCGGCCATGAGGAGGCTCACCCCACGGTCGCCCAGGACATCCGCCAGCTGAATCATGGCGGGCCAGGGCGTGGCTCCCCCTGCCGGGTTCCAGGGAAAGACCGCCGGCACGAACGTTCCCCCGTACACGCCGGCCGCGAACGCTGCCCAGGAAGCCAGACCAAGGCGGGCGAGCTGTTCGCGGACGACGCCAGCGACGAGCCACCGGAGGCCTTGCGCGGCGGCCAGAAGAAGGAGCGCCAGCGCCCCCGCGGCCCAGGGCAGGGGCGTGAAGCGCGCGACGACGTCCGGGACGAAGCGAAGCGCGACGATGTTCGCAACCGTCCCGAACGCGAGGCCCCGCCCAGCTCCGCCGAGCCTTCCCTTGGCCCAGCGGGTCGCGAGCGGCTCTTCCAGCGAGTACGCTAGCCCGGCCATCCCGAGCCAGAGGCCCACGTAGAAGTTGGTCGGCGAGGACGCGAGCGCAAAGACTCCGCCAGCCGCCGCGGCCGCGCCGGTCCACGCCCCGGCTCGCTCTCTGGCGTTCTGTCGTGCCCGAGGGGCGACGACTTCCATTCGGTCGGCTCAGAAGTAGAGAGTCATGCCCCCGGTGAACAGGACGCCGTCCGAGGTGTTCGTGGTCGCTCCGGTCGCCGGGTTGGTGAACTCGGGCGCCGATGAAGCGCCGCTGTCCGTGCGGCTGCGGATGAACCCGCGGACGTCCGTGTTGAGCGCGAAGTGCTTCGAGAGCCGGAACTCGAGCCCGAGCCCGGCCTGGCCTCCGAAGTACGAGTAGCTGAAGTGGTCGCCCTGGCCATCATCCACGGAGGCGCTGGACCAGCCGAAGCCGGCGAGGAGGTAGACCTGGGTCCTCGATCGCGGGTTGAGGAAGAAGAGCCCGTTGACCGTGAACGCCGTCTCGTCGCGATGAAACCCGTTGTAGTCGGTGCCCCCGAGGAAATCGACGTTGGTTTCGATGCCGAAGGCAGGCACCGGCTTGTACCGAAGTCCGAATCCGGCACCTCCCATTCCTCCACCGTGGGGGATCGCGGCGCCTTCGAGGCGAAGGTTCAGGCCCCACTCGTTGTTGCGAGGCCACTGCTCGCGTGGGTGATAGACGTACATGGGGGGCGGGTAGCCGCCGTACATCGGCCGGGGACCCTGCTGGTAGACGACCACGGGCGGGGGCGGCTGGTAGATGACGACCGGGGGAGGCGCACCGGGGCCATTCTGGTAGACGATCCCCGGAGGCGCAGGCCGCGCCCCGGGCGGAAGACCGGGGCCACCGGGCGGAGGCGGAGGCGGTGGGGGCGGCGGCAGGGGTTGCAGGGGTTGACCGGGCTGCACGGGCTGCCCCGGGGGAGCGGCCGGCCGCTGGTTCGTCTCCGCGCAGAACCAGCTCCCGGGCGGACAGTTTGCCGCCGGCGGCTGCTGGGCAAGAGCCACGCCGGGGAAGGCAAGCCCGAGGGCAAAGATGGTCGCGCCGATAGCTACTTTGCTCATGGCATGTTCCTTCGTCGGGTCGGGGGGCCTATCCGACGTTTCCTAACTCTGCATTCCAAGCAACCCAAGTGCCATCAAGTCTCGCGCTTCCGCTTCGAAAAAACGAGGGGTGACGCTCACGATGTTGACGGCGGTTCACAAAGTTCAGTGCACCGGAGTCCGGGCTGTACCCCCCGGAGCATGCCTCCAGGTCCCAGCCTAGAGTAGACCACCCGGTGGCTGCGCCGCGGACGTGCCGTCGCGAAGGATGGTAGCGTCCCATCCGATGCCCACCCTGCGCCTCAAGGCTGGACACGTTCAGCCGGTTTGGGCTGGCCACCCATGGGTCTATGCCCAGGCCATCGAATGGATCGAGGGAGGCGCCGTCGCCGGCGACGAGGTCAGCGTCGTCGATCCCCGGGGGAACTTTCTCGGTCGGGGGCTCTACTCACCGGGATCTGCGATCCCGGTCCGTGTGCTCACCCGCGACGCAACGACTCAGATCGATGGTGCGTTCTTTCGTGCGCACGTCGACCAAGCGCTACGCGCTCGCGCCGCGATGGGTTTGCCGAGCGACGATACGAACGGCTGCAGGCTCATCCACGCGGAGGGGGACGGGCTCCCGGGCCTCATCGTCGATCGCTTCGACGACGTGCTCGTGGTTCAGCTTCTCACGTTCGGCATGAAAGCACGAGAGCAGCTCATCTTCGAGGCGCTCCTCGATCGCGTGCGCCCTCGCGCCATCGTCGATAGGACGCCCGCGCAGGCCGCCAAGATGGAGCGGTTCACGGCTGGGGTTGGTACGGTCCGAGGAGAAGAGGTGACGCGCATCGCGTTCAAGGAACGCGGCCTGTCGTATGTGCTCCCCACGGAGCTTGGGCAGAAGACCGGGTACTACTTCGACCAGCGCCCGCTCCGCGCGCGGGTCGAAGCGCTGGCCAAGGGCAAGCGGGTGCTCGATGCGTACTGCTTCCTCGGATCGTTCGCCGCGGCGGCGGCACGAGGGGGCGCCACCGAGGTCGTGGCGGTCGACGAGAGCGCCGTCGCACTCGAGGTGGGGGCCGAATGCGCACGCCTCAACGGCCTCGCGGACAAGATTCGCTTCGTGCGGCAGGACGCGCGAAAGGCACTCGTCGAGGCCGGAGCGCAGGGTGGTTACGACCTCGTCATCGTCGACCCGCCGCGGCTCGCGCCAACCCGGAGCGCGCGCGACAGCGCGCTCGTGGCCTACGCGAAGCTCGCCGAGATAGCGTGCCGCGCGACCACGCCCGGGGGGCTGCTCGTGATCTGCTCCTGCTCCGCGGCCGTCGATCTGACCTCGCTCACCCGCGCGCTCGCGACCGGAGCGCGCCGCGCCAACGTCGACGCCATCGTGCTCGAGCGCTGTTTCCAGGGACCGGACCATCCCGTTCCTGCGGCGTTCGGAGAGGGGCTCTACCTGAAAAGCCTCATCGCGCGCGTCATGCCCCGATGAAGCCTCTCGCGTCCCTCGAACCCGGCACGGCGCGGGCGCTGCGCGGGCTACTCTTCGATCTGGATGATACGCTCCTCTCGCACGGGACGTTGACCCGCGCGGCGTACGGCGCTCTCTGGGACATGCGGGACGCCGGTCTGCGCCTCGTCGCGGTCACCGGTCGACCCAGCGGGTGGGGCGAGGTCCTCGTGCGGCAGTGGCCCGTCGACGGAGCGGTCACGGAGAATGGGGCGGTGCACGTCGTCCGCGAAGGGCGAGGGGTCGCGCTCCGCGAGCGCTGCGGCGACGTCGAGCGCCGCTCGCGTCGGGTCCGGCTGGCCGGGCTCGTCGAGCGGGTACGCGAGGTCGTACCGGAGGCGCGGCTCGCGGACGACGTGGCCGCACGCCGGTCGGACGTGACCTGGGACATCGGCGAGCGGGTCCGCCTGCCCGCGGAGCGCACGGCGCTCATCGTGCAGGAGATCCATGGCGCCGGCGCGCGGACCACGCAGTCGAGCGTTCACCTGCATGCAACGTTCGACGAGGACGACAAGGCGACCGGCGCGATCGAGTTTCTCCGCGCGAGCTTCGAAGAGGATGCAGGGGCCGCGCGCTTCCGCTATGCGTTCGCGGGGGACAGCGGCAACGACGCGGTGTGCTTCGCCGCCTTTCACACGAGCTTCGGCGTCGCCAACGTCCGCGATCATCTCGCAAAGATCGCCGTCGTGCCGCGGTTCGTGGCGGCCGGGGCGATGGGCGAGGGTTTCGCCGAGATCGCGCGGGCGCTGCTCGACGCAAGGCGATAGGGAACGCCGCCGCAGCAGGCTAACGTTCGGACATGCACGGCTGCCAGGCGCGGTGGAGCTCCGGGATCCTCCGATCCTTCGCGGGCCTGCTCGGAGCGCTTGGCTGCTCGCCCTCCGCACCGGGACCGCAAGCCCCCGGGGCGCGGGCCGACGTACCGCTTGCTCCACCCGTCGATAGCGTCCTCCTCGGGACCGCAGCACCTCCAGGCGCTCCTCGTGCAACCGAGACGGCCGACGCTGTCGCACAGCCCGCAGCGCCGCGTGAGGCGGAGCCGCTCGTCGCCGCTGCGAGCTCCACCGGGTGGTCCATGTTTCACGGAGATGGCGCGCGCACCGGCCTCTCGCCGGCGCCGGCCGTCACGCGCCCCCACGTCCGCTGGCGCGCGGAGGTGGGCATCCAGGGCTACCTCAACTCCCCCCTCGTCGCGGGCTCGCTCGTCATCGTCCCCTCGAGCGGCACCAAGCACGACGCACCTGACGCTGGCGACGGCGTCTACGCCCTCGATCTAGCCACCGGCCGGACCGTCTGGCACACGCAGACGAGCGACGACGCGAACGGCGCGGCGATCGCCGGCGATCGCGTGATCGTCACGTCCGACGACGGCACGGTGCGAGGGCTCGACCTCGCCACGGGCCGCGAGGTCTGGAAGCGGCCAGGCAAGGGCCAGGTCTACTCCCACCCGCTCCTCGTCGGGGACGAGGTCATCGTTGGCGACGCGAGCGGTACCGTTCGTGCGTTCGGAGCCGTGGCAGGCGATTCGCGCTGGCAGGTCCCTGTCAAAGGCGCCATCCGTGGGGGGACTGCGGCCGACGACAGCGCCATCTACGTCGTCTCCCAGGAGGGCGAGGTCATCGCGCTTTCGCCCGCCGGCGCTCTCCTCTGGCACACCTCGGTCACTCGCCCGTCTTTCGACGGCAAGACTCAGGTGCCCATCGAAGGGTACGCGGCACCGGTCGTCGCAGGGGACCTCCTCGTCATCCCGTTCGCGCGCGACACGTCGTACGACACGCCCGCGTTCGTCGCGGTCGAACGACGGACCGGCGCCGTCCGCTGGCTCGCCAAGGGGCGAGGAACGTCGGAGTGGGGCAACGTCCGTTCGACGCCGGCCCTCGTGGCTGGCCTGCTCGTGTACTCCGAGCCGTACTCGGGGGACGTCGTCGGCCTCGAAGCACTGACCGGTCACGTACGCTTCCGGCGAACCGTCGGCGCTTGCTACTTCCCCCAGTACGCCTCCCCCGCGGCCGCAGGTGACATCGTGTACGTGCCCCGCTTCGATGGGGTGCTCTACGCCGTGCGGTCCCAGAGCGGGATGCTCGTCTGGCGAACCTACCTCGGCGACAAGGCGCTGACCGGGACCCGCGCACCCGGGCCGCCGAAGGCCGGCAGCGGCGCATGCGAGTGGGACGTGCCATCCGGCTCGCCCCTCTACGCGCCGGTTGCCATCGCGCCCGACGGGACGGTCCTCGTGGGCAATGGAGCCGGAACGTTGTTCGCGCTGGAGCAGCAGCCGTAGGCAGAGAGGCCGAGCTCTGGGCGCTATCTGCGGTTTCCAGGGAGACCCCGCTTGCGGTAGCGTCCGCCCATGCGGAGCATCGTTGTCGGCCTTGGGTGCGCGTTGGCGATGGCGACGGCCTTCATCGGCATCGGCACCGGGAAAGCTGCAGAGCTATCGAACGTGGACTCGCCCGACGCCGGGACACAGGACGCTCACTTTCGAAAGGGCGACCACTGGGTTGGGACGTACATCTGTGCCCAGGGCCTCACGAACCTGGACCTCCAGATCGTCGCTGCATCAGATGGCATCATCAGCGATGCCATCTTCAACTTCGAGGACACGCGTCACGGCACCTCGGGCGCATTTCACATGACCGGGACCCACGACTTCGCGACCCATGAGGCCACCTTCGTCCCGGGCGAGTGGATACGTCAGCCGCCAAACTTCGTCACCGTCGGGATGAAGGGAACGGTCCACGGAGCCACGTTCGCGGGCGATATCACGATGCGAGGCTGCACCAGCTTCAGCATCACCCGCGTGGCGAGCGGAGACCCGCGCGACAAGCGCTGAGGCCCGGGCCGCGGCCTACGACCATCAGCTCTCGACCTCGGGGGCCTTGCCCCACAGGATGCGGACTCGCTGCCGAAAGGCGACGCGCGGCTCGATCTCGTGGACGACTGGCATCACGGCGGCGCGCATCGCGCTGGCGTCCTCGGCGCCCAGCCCTCTGCCTGCGTAATCGATCTTCTCCACGATCGCTGCCGCGGCGACGAGGCTCTGCACGTCGCACCCGAGCGTCGACTGGACGGCGCTCGCCGCCCGCCGCGCGAATGCGCTGGGGGTCTCGCCTTGGTCGGGCTCGACTCCCGCGCTCGCGAGCGCGGCACACGCCCGCCGCCACAGGTTCATGACGCGGGGGGTGGGCGCGACCGGCCACAGCGGCTTCTCCAGGTGCCGGAGCAGCATCGTGCGTCGTATCGGCGGGAGGAGGACGAGCAAGAGGATGAGCAGGATGAAGGCGGCGATGAGCAGCCACATGAGGACCCGGGCGCCAAGCTCCAACGCCTCCCTCGCGGAGTCGCCCGCGGCACCGGGGTCCGGCTTTCCTTGACCATTGCCCTCGCCTTGGCCCTGGCCCTGGCCGTTCCCGTGGCCGTCGCCTTGCGTACCGTCCCGCTGCTCCGTCTTCGACCCGTTCTTCGCATCCGGGTCCTCTGCGGTGCGAAACAGGTACGGCGAGATCGCGGCGGTTGCGCCGAGCACGACCATCGTGAAGGCGAGCAGGACGGCGATGCTCCCCCGCCCGGGCCTCGCGACGGCGACTCCCGCGGCGGGCTCCGCCGAGCCCAGGCGTGCTCCACGGCGACTCACCTCCTGCCATGCCGTCAGGCCGAGCGAGTTCCGCGTCGCCAGGAACACGAGCATGAAGAAGACGGTTCCCGCGAGGCAGACCATCGTGAACGGATCCCAGATGGCGTGCTTGCTCCCGGTCTCGAACGTAGCGACGGCGCCGTGCCGGTTGAGCCAGAGGATCGCGGCCCCGACCGCGAGCGAGAGGGGGAACCAAGCGGCCACGACGTCGAGCCTGCTGGCGACGCCAAGGTACCCGCTGAGCACCGCGACCATGGCGACGAGCGCGTATGGCGCGATGGGGCCGAGCACGGACGCGAACATCGTTCCGCCCACGAAAAGTACGATGAAGGAGACGACCACGATGGCGAGGCGGAGACCGACGAGCCCAAGCGCATTGCCTGCTGCATTCCCCACCACGGTGGCGATCGCGATGCCCACGAGAGCCACGACGTCGCCCCCGCCACCCAGACCCTGCGAGAAGAAGATGCTCGCGACGAGGCAACCGAGCCCCCACGCCGAGAAGAGGCCGTACGACAGGAGCACGGGCCACGTGCGCCGAAGGCTGGTGCGAACGCTCACCGCACGGCTCCCGTGCGCTGCGCCTCGTACCGGTCAGAAGCGCGCGGCCCTCGCGTCGATCCCTTCATGCCCACGAGGCGGTGGCGACCGTCCTTCACCTCGAGCTTGTAGACGGCGTCGGGGAGCGCCATCAGGCCGTCGAGCGCCTGCCGACCGCTGGCGACCGCCATGCGGCGGAGCGCGAGGCGATGCGCTCGATCCTCGAGGCGCCTCTCGAGACGACCCATGCGAGCGAAGAGACCGTTCTCCTCGGCGCCGACGGGATAAGGCAGGAGCATCGCGCGACGGAGGAGCATCCTCCCGGTCGGCTCGCGCCCGGTGTCGTCGTCATCGAGCCACGTGCGGTAGGCGGTCTTCGGCGAGGGCCCGAGCGCGTCGTCGGGATCGTACCAGACCCACGTGGTCTCCCGGGCGACCCGCGGCATCTGCGGCGGCGCGAGACGCATGGTCACGACGATCGCGTTGTCGAAGGCGACGCCCTCGCCCGAAGCCGCATCGCCCTGCTGGACGCCCCAGTCGAGGACGTTCTCTATCGGCATCTGCGCCTGCCACTCGGCGCGCGCCCCCGCGTCGAGCCAGTGAGCGTGGTTCGCGGTGCCACACGCCACGAGCTCGTGCCGGATACGCCCGTCCTCACCGCGCGCCACGACGAGCAGCGTCGCCTTCTCACCCTGCTGAACGAGCCTCTGCGCGATGGCGAGCCACGCTTCGACGAGCGAATCGAGAGCGTCGTCGATGACGGCGGTGTGGTCCAGCCAGCCCGGAGGCACCCAGGTGTCGAGCGCCACCACCACACGACGCGCGGACGTCTCGCGGCTGTCGGGCGTCTTGACGATCATCTTTCGTGCGCGCATCGACAGGCGCCAGTGGATACGCCGGGTGTCATCCCCTGCGACGTACTCCCGGAAGCGAAAGAGGTCGTCCGTCGGGAAGCGGTGCGGACGCGAGAGGATGTCCGGCTCCTCGGTCGACGATTGCGGCGGTGTGATGACCTCTGCCGGACGCACGGAAGGCAGCACGCGCAGGCGCGCGGTGGCGAGCGAAGCGACCGGGGCGCTCGTCAGGCCGAGGAGATCGGTGAACGCAACGCGGAGGGCGGGCGCCTCGTAGCTGCCACGGGGCGTCCTCTTGAGCTGCGCGTCCAGCGTGAGCCGCTCGCCGCGGCCCCTGGGCGGCACGACGTGACGCACCTCGGTCTCGAGGCGCGGGGGCAAGATGCCTTGCAGCGTGAGGAAGAAGCCCGGGGGGACCGGCACTCCGCGCAGGTCGAGCCGGTCCAGCACGGCTTCGCCCGAGCGGACGACGCCCGGCTCGTAGCGGCGGTGGAGCGCCGCCCCCCGCTCGAGGAGGCTGCTCGCGAACCGCTGGACCACGAAAGAGGAGAGGAGCGCCGCCGCGGAAGTGACGAGGTAGAACGCGCTGAGCGAGAGCACGGCGATGACCCCGAGCTCTGCCCACTTGTACGCGAGAGAGAGCAGCAAGAAGACGAGGCCCGTCACCAGGACGAGCGCCCCGCGCGGCGTCACGATGGAGGCGGCGCGCGCGATCGCGTCCAGGCGGGTGCGCTTCGTGAGCGCCCCGGCCTTTCGCAGCATCCCGATCTGCGCGCGTGCCTTCCGGATCGTGCCGAGGAGCTGGAGCAGAAAGAGGGGCACGAGCAGGGCCCCCGCGTAGAGCGCGACCTTGGGCAGCGTCTCTTTGACCTCGCTCGTCTCGAAGAGCGAGAGCCCGGCGCTCACCACGAGGTAGGGCATGAGGAAGAGCAGCCCGAAGTGGAACAGGATCCGCGCTCGCGATTCGGCGGGCTCGAACGTCCCCTCCTCGAGTGGGTCGACGAAGAGCTTTCCCTTGTTCCACGACCATACGACGGGCAGGCCGTACTCGTCCTTCGGGGAGCGCAAGAGAAGGAGAAACCCGTCGACCCAGCCGACCACGCCGCCCAACCCGCAGGTGAAGATCGACAGCAGCAGGTATCCGATGCCAACCGTGATGTTGCCGAGATACATCCGGTGCGCGCCGGCCCAGCCGAGGAAAAACCACAGTAGCGCCGCCGTCTCCTTGCTCTTGGCGGACGTAGGCTGGTGACGGAGCGGCCTCCCGAGGGAAGGATCGTTCATCGCTCGACGGAGACGCTGCGTACCACGTGGTCCACGTAGGCCGCCGCGCTCCTCTGCCCGGAGATGACGACGCGGTGCGCGAGCACGTCGACGGCCGACTGCTGGAGATCCGCAGGCAAGACGTGGTCGCGGCCCTGCAGCATGGCGAGCGCCATCCCGACGCGCATCCACATCAAGGTCGCACGCGGGCTCGGTGGGGTCAGACACGCGGCGTCGGTGCGCATCGCCGTGAGCACGTTGATGAGGTACCGCTTCACGGACTCTGCCGCGTAGATCGAGGGCAGGAGACGCTGCCACGAGAGGAACTCCTCCGCCCCGAGCACCGGCTGGAGGGCGGAGATGGCCACGTCCTTTCCGAGGTGCACGTCGAGCATACGCATCTCGGCGTCCGGCGGCGGAAAGCCCATGGAGACGCGCATGGTGAAGCGATCGAGCTGCGCCGCGGGCAGCGGGAACGTGCCGTCGTGCTCGAGCGGGTTCATCGTCGCGATGACCAGAAACGGAGGCGGAAGCGTGTGGGTCGTTCCGTCGACGGTGATCTGGCCCTCCGCCATGACCTCGAGGAGCGCAGCCTGCGTCTTGGGCGTTGCGCGGTTGATCTCGTCGGCGAGCAGGATGTTGGCGAACACTGGGCCCGGCACGAACTCGAAGGCCTTCTTCCTCAGGTTGAAGACGCTGGTGCCGGTGATGTCGAGGGGCAAGAGGTCGGGCGTGAACTGGATCCGCTTGAAGGAGCAGTTGACCGAAGCGGCGATCGAGCGCGCGAGCATGGTCTTGCCCACGCCGGGCACGTCGAGGAGGAGGACGTGCCCGCCCGCGCACATCGACGCGAGGACACGCGCGATCACGTCCCCCTTGCCCAGGATGACCCGCTCGACGTTCTGCATGACCGCGCGGAACTGGACGCCGACCTGGGCGATTCGCTCCTTCTGCCCGGGTGCCACGGGTACCTGCTGTGCGACGTTCATGTTCATTTCTCCGGGAAGATCATCATGCCGATGCGACGGAACCAACGCTCGATGCGCCCTGCGTCCGCGAAAGAGTACAGTTTCGTCCACTCGGCCAGGCGCTCGGGATCGATGCCCCACGACCGCGCGTAGTCGCGGACCACGCGGAGCTCGCTCTCGTCGAGCTCGCCGTCGGCCCACGCCATCTGGAACATCTCGTGGAGGACCCGTTCGCGGTCTAGGAGGGTGGGCGGCGGGTCGACCTCACCTGGTCGCCGGACCCGGACGTCCTCCACCGGCAGAGGGGCGAGCCCGCGCGCCGCTGCGGAACGCGCCAGCGCCGCCAGGTCCATCGCGCTCGCGTCGCCATCGGCGGCGGCGACCGACGCGAGCGCGTAGAGCTCGTCCCGCGCGCCGCCGTACCGCTTTATCGACGGTGGGGGTGGCAGGCGGAGCGTGGTGGGGGCCGCCGGCTCACGGCTCACGACGGCGCTCCCGCCACCCCCGGTCGCGCTCGACCCAAAGAGCAGGTCGGCCACGTCGAGGGTCGTCTCGACGGTCTCGCCGCGGGCGATCGCTGCGTGGAGATCGTCGACGGATCGCAGAACGAAGGAGGACTCGAGGAGGTCCGCCGCCGACCCCATGCCCTCCTCGACTGCCCAGGACTCGAGCGCCCGAAGGAGGTCGGCGCGGTCGGCCAGCGGGCGCGGGGGCGTCTCCACGTCGAGCTCCGCGTGCGCACCGCACGCAGGGCAGCGGTGCGTGGCGAGGCTCGCGTCCTCGAGCGGCGAACCGCAGGCGGGGCATCCCGCTGGAAAGAGACACTCGCAGCTCGCGCGTCCCGCGAAGCCGTGGCCACACAACCTGCATCGCGACGTGAGCGGTACGCCCAGCCGTCCGCAGGCCGTGTCGGAGTCCCATACCTCGGCTACCGCGGACTCCACGCGGCAAGCCGCGCAATCCGCGTGGACTTCGAAGTTCACCGCCCGGATTGTGGCACGAATGAGGTCGGACGGGCGGGACGGTCGCGCTCCGTATCCAGGGCCTGGCCCGGGAGCGCCGCGAAGCGGCCGTTCACCAACCGACGCTGGCGGTCACGTGCTGCGGGGGCCCGTCGAACGGGGGGATGTGGCTGCCGTGGATGAGGGACGTGACGCACAGCGCGGTGCCTGTCGCCGCGATCGACGGGTCCACGTTCACCAGCGTGACGACACCGCTCGGACTGTAGGTGAGATCCATCCGGATGCTGGTCGGTCCCGGGCGCAGCCTGCACACGAAGGTGGCCTGGTTCTCGATCAGGGCGATCGATTTCGACGCAGCCTCGTGGTCAAAGGGCCTCGGGGCGGCGCTTGCCACGGGGCGAACGTGGCGGCTCGCGGCCGCGGGAGCGGTGCGGGGCGGCGGCGGCCCTCCTCCGCTGCCCAGGCTCGTGAGCGAGGCGTCCAGGGCGGTCGGCGGAGTGGGCTCGTCGGTCGCGCCCTTACCGCTGGGCAAGGGGGCCGTGGCGTCGGATGACGAGGGAGCCGGGGAGACTGCCACGATGGTGGTCGGCACCGGGCTCGCGCCGGGGATGCTCTCGCGGTGCAGCTCGAAGAAGAACGCGGCAACACCGGAGACCGCGAACACGGCGAGCCCGGCGGCGAGACGCCGAGACCGCGGGCCGTCGGACGGGTGGCTCGCTTCGGGGAGACTCGTCGCTGTCGCGCGCGGCGGAAAGGCGAGCGAGACGGTCGCGAGGGCAGCCATGGCCTCCCCGGCCTCGCGGAAGCGAGCCCCGGGATCGCGCACGACACAGCGGGCGAACCAACCGTCGAAGCCTGGCGGAAGTCGGTCCTGGGCTCCCAGCTCCGCCGCTCTGGCCTGCGCCGGGACGAGCGGGAGCATGTTGATCTCGCGCAGCAGCTCCGGCATCGACCCTGACGGGTTGTTTGCCGTCCGCCAGTAGCAGACGCCCGTGAGCAGCCAGAACGTGACGAGCCCGATGGCCCATACGTCGGTCGGTGGCCCGACGTCCACGCCACCCAGGGTCTGCTCGGGTGCCATCCACATGGGGGTGCCGAGGCCGCTGACCGTCTGCGATTGCGCGGCGAGGATCTTGGCGATGCCGAAGTCGAGCACCTTCACCAGCACCGAGACGGAGACCCCCTGGACACGGGCGAGGAAGATGTTCTCCGGCTTCACGTCCCTGTGGACGACACCCCCGGCGTGCGCCGCTGCGAGCGCGTGGCACGCCTCCTTGAGGATGGGCACCGCTTCGTCCAGCGGCAGGCAGCCGCGACGCGCGACGCACGAGGCGAGGTCCTCCCCATCGAGCAGCTCCATGGCGAGCCAGGGCATGTGGGTCGCTTCGTCCACCCCTGCGCCGATGACCTCCACCACGTGCGCGCTGGCGAGCATCGAGCCGACACGCGCCTCCTGCGTGAAGCGTGCCCGGAGCCCGCTGTCCTGGAGCAATCCGGCGTGCATCACCTTCAGCGCGCGGAGCTTTCCGGTGCTGAGCTGCTCGGCGACGTAGACCGCCCCCATGCCCCCCGCCGACAGCGGGCGCACGACCCGGTAGTCGCCCCCGATCAAGGTCCCGGCTGGAAGCGGTGTGGAGCCCAGCACATCCAGAGTCTATCGGTTCGTGCCGTGCCATGTAAGGAGGACGGCTCGAGCACGCTGGCGTTCGGCCTGCGAGCATGGCATTCGGATGAGCATGTCCAACAACGACGAGATCAGCGCCCTCGCCAAGCGTCACCTCTACCCCAACTACCGCCCTGCGCCGATCGCGCTCGTGCGGGGCAAAGGGTGCGAGCTCTTCGACGTCGAGGGCAAGCGCTGGCTCGATCTCTGCGCGGGCGTCGCCGTGTGCGCCGTCGGCCATGGCCATCCCGTTCTTGCCCGCGCGATCGCGGAGCAGGCCGGGACATTGATGCACGTGTCCAACTACTTCCTGAACGAGCCCAACGTGCGCCTTGCCGCGGAGCTGTGCGCGCTCGCCAAGATGGACCGGGCCCTCTTCTGCAACTCCGGGACGGAGGCGAACGAGGCGGCCCTCAAGCTCACGCGGCACCACTTCTACGGGCTCGGGCAAAAGAGCCGAATTCGCATGATCGCCTTCGAGAACAGCTTCCACGGGCGGACGCTCGGGTCGCTCTCGATGACCGGTACGGCGAAGTACCGCGAAGGCTTCGGCGACCTCTCGGGCGTGACGTTCGTGCGGTACGGCGACGTCGATGGCGTCAAGCGCGCGATGGGCGATGACGTGGCAGGGATCATGGTGGAGCCGCTCCAGGGCGAAGGCGGCGTGCTCCCCGCGCCCGCGGGCTTCCTGAAGTCCTTGCGCGACATCTGCGACGTCTCCGGAGCTCTGCTCGTCGTCGACGAGATCCAGACCGGCATGGGGCGGCTCGGGCGGTTTCTCGCCGTCGAGGGCGCAGGTTTCGCGCCCGACGTCATCACGCTCGCGAAGGGCCTCGGCGGCGGCTTTCCGATCGGCGCCATGTTGACCCGGGAGAAGTTTGCCGGCGCGCTTCCGCCCGGCACCCACGGCGCCACCTTCGGGGGCAACGCGCTGGCTAGCGCCGCCGCGCTCGCCGTCCTGGGAATCCTCCGCGAGGAGAAGCTCGTCGAGGCGGCGCGGGTCCGCGGAGAGGAGCTCGGCTCGCTCCTCAAGGAGCTGGTCTCCGCGTTCCCTTCGGTTTGCGCCGAGGCGCGCGGCGAGGGCCTTCTCTGGGGGCTGGTGCTCCGCGAGGGCCTGGTCGCCCGCGACGTCCTGCCGAAGGTGGTCGACCAGGGCGTCCTCATCACGGCCGCAGGCGAGCGCGTCCTTCGGTTCTCGCCGCCCCTCGTCGTCACCTCGGCGCAGATCCAGGAAGGGGTCGCCGCGGTACGGAGGGTCGTCGAGGCTATCTCGAAGGTCTGAACGTACGTCTAGGCCGGCCGCGAATGGCGGGATCGCACTCGGGTCGCTTCGAAAACTTCCGCCGCTCCGGCTTGACAGCGCGCACGGTCACGAGTGATCGCTGCCCTGGATGATGTCCGCCCCCGCAGCCAGCGCCCGTCCGAAGGGCGACGGCACGGTTTGCCCGGCGTGCGGCAAGCCGGTGGACCCGCTGCGCGCGGGGCAGGTGGCCATCCTCGGTGACGAGTTCAAGTACTACTGCGACGACGCGTGCAAGCGCACGCACCTGCGCTCGATCAGCTCGATCGCCTCGGCCGACGTCGCGACCGCCGAGCCGCCGCCCGTCGCCACGTCACCGGAGCCGGTGGCGCCGACCTCGCGGGCGCGCACGCGTGAAGCGGTCGAAACCCTGTCCCCACCGAGCGAGCGCGCTCCCGTCGCCCCGGCGGCGGTGGACGAGGCCGACGCGGAGACCGCCCCCGAGGACATCGAGCCGCCGCCCGAAGACGGCAGCGCCCAGCAGCCTCCGAGCACGCTCCGCTCCCCGGCGGAGCCAGCGAGCGGGCTGCGGCACGTGCCGCTGCCGGCGAGCCCCGGCGAGCCTGCCGCGGGTGCGCGGCGGGTGCTGGAGCTCGTCTCGATCGGCGGGGTCATCGCTGGCGTCCTGGCGCCGAGCGTCGCGCTCGCCGGTCCCGACGCGAATGTCCTGCGCCTTCCCCTCGCGGCTCTCGCGAGCGGGGTCCTGCTCACGCGATCGCTCGTCGGACCGCGGGATGCGGCGGATGCCCACCCCCTGGTCTCGCTCGTGCCCGTCGTGCTGTCGCTCGTGATGGCGCTCTGGGCGACCACGGCCGGCGATCCGCGAGCCCTCGCGCTCGCCTCGTTCGCCGGTCTCGCAGCGGCCTCCGCGCTCGTCGTCGACGTGCTGGTGGAGCGAGCCCGCGCGCCCGTTGCCCTCGCACGGGAGCGGATCGCGCGCGCCCTCGACCTGAAGGTGCGCGTCGTCCGGGGCGAGGAGACGTCCCTCGTCCCTGCCGCGGAGGTGAGGCCCGGCGAGGAGGTCGTGTTCGAGTCCGGGGAGGTCGTCGGCGTCGACGCCATCGTCTCGGCAGGCGACGCGATCGTATCGCCGTGGCTCGACTCGCTCGCCGAGATGCCGAAGCGAGACGGCGACGCCGTCGTCGCGGGGGCGCGGGTCATCTCGGGTCGCCTCCGGGCGACGACGACGTGGGCAGGGCAGGACCGGGCGTGGGTCCGGCTGGCGCTCGCCCCCGCCCTTCGCGTCGACGTGGCGTCACCGATCGCCCGCGGCTTGCGGGCCGTCGTCGAGCGGGGAGCGCCCGTGGCCGCCGTGCTCGTCGCGCTCGCCGCCTTTGCCTCGAACGCCGGTCCCCGGGAGATCGTGGTGGCCGCGTGCGCGGCGGCGATCGCGTTCGGAGCGCGCGGCGCCGTGGCCGTTGCGGCCCTGCATCACGCGCGAGGTCAGCTCGCCGCGCTCGGGCACGGCATCGTCTACAAGGACGCCTCCGCGTTCGACGAGGCGGGGCGCACGGACGTCGTCGTGCTCTGCTCCCGCGGCACCGTCCTCATGGGCGAGCCCGAGATCGTCGCCCTCGAGGCCCTCGGCTCGGTCGAGGTCGGGCGTGTCCTCTCCCTCGCCGCGGGGGCGGAGACCGCATCCACGCACCCGTTCGCGTCCGCCATCTTGCGTGCGGCGCGCACCCGCGGCGAGAAGCCCTCGAGCGTGCGGAGCGCGTCGGTGCACGCGGGGCTCGGGGTCACGGCGCTCGCCTCGGGCGGCGAGCGGCTCGTCGTGGGCAGCCGCGGGCTTCTCCTCGAGGAGCGCGTCAGCGTCGCCATCGCCGACACGCGCGTCGCCGAGCTCGAGGCCCAGGGCCGGAGCGTCCTTTTGATAGCGCTCGCGGGTAAGCTCATCGGCCTTCTCGGCCTCCAGGACGGTCTCCGTCCGGGCGCGCGGGCGGCCGTGCAGCGCCTGCTCGACGCGCGACTCGAGCCCGTCCTCCTGAGCGGCGAGGCTCGGGAGACGTGCGACACGATCGGGCGCGCGCTCGACATCGACCACGTGCGTCCCGAGGTCTTGCCGGCGGATCGCGGCGCCGAGGTTCGCGCCCTGGGCGAGGGGGGCCACGTCGTCGCCGTCATCGGCCATGCGGCTACCGACGACGGCGCGCTCGGCGCTGCGGACTTCTCGGTGGCCATGGGCGCGGCCGGCGGCGCCCCGGGCGAGTGGAGCGCGGCGCTCGCGTCCGACGACCTGCGAGACGCTGCGCGCGCGCTCTCCCTCGCACACGAGACCCGCGACAACGTGAAGATCGCCATCGTGCTGGGCGCTGCCCCTGGCGTGGCGGCCGTGCTGGCCCTCGCGTTCGGCGTGGCGCCCCTCATCGTGGCACCGCTCGCCGCGGTCGTGTCGACCGTCGCCGCGCTCGTTCACGCCAAGCGCTGACGAGACTCCGCGCGCGGGGCCTGTGGGCTTCGCGGGCGGCTTCGGTAGCTCGGAAGGCGACGTCCGAGGGTCGGAGGCCAACGTCCGAGGGTCGGAGGCCAACGTCCGAGGGTCGGAGGCCAACGTCCGAGGGTCGGAAGGCGACGTCCGAGGCTCGGAAGCCAACCTCCGAGGCTCGGAGGGCGACGTCCGAGGCTCGGAAGCCAACCTCCGAGGGTCGGAAGGCGACCTCCGAGGGTCGGAAGCCAACGTCCGAGCTTCGGAAGCCAACGTCCGAGGGCCCTCACGGCGGCGTTGCGGCTCAATTGCAGCCTGAGCAGAACTGGTGAGCCGTGCCCGCTCTTCGTTTTCGGCAGATCGAATCGCCTGCGCGCCCGTACGTCAGTACCTAGGCGGTCCCGCGCCCTTCGCTCACCTCGGACCGCGTCCCGGAGCCGCACCGATGACGTCCCTCCGTACCCTGTCCACCGTGCTCGGTGTCGCCGCGTTCACGTCCGCCGTCTCGCTCGCCACCGCATGGCCGCACGCGACCTTTGCGGACGGCCGCCGCGGCCTGATGGGCCGGCTCGATGCCCCCGGGACCAGGATCGACGACGTGGTGGTCTCCGGCGAGGTGAAGCGGGACCCGAAGTCGAAGAGCGGCTGGGTGGTCGAGGTCACCGCCAGGAACGACGGCGATCACGCAGAGACCTTCGAGCTGGAGACGGACCTCGAGCGCACCGTGAGAAACCCGATGTCCCGCTCCGGTGCCATGCCGACCGCCGTGTGGAAGCAGAACGAGACCCTCACGCTCGCCGCGGGCGAGTCCGTCGCGCGCCGCTACGACGTCCCCGCGGCGATCGGAACGCAGCTCGCCGCCAGCGCCCGCGCGGAGACCTCGGCCGCGGCACGCAATGCGAAGGGCATCCCGTCGCTGACGAGCCGCACGTCGTTCGCGGTAGGCTTCCAGAAGGCGCATGCATGACTCCCGAGGGAAGCGCGTAGGCCTAAGGTCGCCGGTCGCCGTTCTCGTCGGGATCGGTCTGGGCCTGCTCGTCACGGCCGTGGTGCTGAGGCTGTTGCCCAAGGTGGCGGTGCCGGCCCCGGTCGCAGCTCCCGAAGCTCTGGGAGGGACGTTGCTCGCGGAGGACGAAGGGCCCATCGCCGAGCTCCTTTTTCAGTATGTCCCGGAGCTCGAGCCGCTCACGGCCGACGCCTACGCCGACTTTCTGCCGGCCCTGGACCCGACGACCCGGCTCGTCGCGGTCGTGCCCGCGGGCGCATCGCAGGCTCTCCTCGCGTTCCTCGCGAAGATCGACCCAGGCGGCGCCGTGGCCCGCCGGACGCGCATCGTCGAGGTGAAGGCGCCCATCACCGTATGGTCCAAGGACCGGGCGCTCGTCATGGGCCCGGACGGACCCGCTCGAGGCCGGACGACGCTTCTCATCCCGGTGCCCCCGGATCCGCACTGGCACGAACGCACCAACGACTGGGCCACGCTCGCGCAGCTCGCGAGCAAGGAGCCCGATCACTACTTCGTGCGCGAGCTGCCCCTCGCGTTCGACGCGGGCGATTTCACCGTGACGAAGGACCGCGTGCTCGTCGACACGAACCTCTTCGCCAAGAACCGCGGACGCGGGCTTGCCTCGCCCGAAGCGCTCTCGGCCATCCTTCGAGGGTTGTTCGGCCGGGAGGTGCTTCTCCTCGGAACGACCGACGGGGACGTGCCCCGTCATCACATGTCGATGTACATGGCGTCGCTCGGCGATCACGTGATGCTCGTCGGTGACCCGCGGCTCGCGCTCCCGATCGTGGGGCCGTCGTGGACGCCGGGGGAGGCGAGCCCGGACACGGGCGACCCGCTCAAGGCCGATTTCGGGGACGTGATGGTGGCGCGGCACGACAGGGTCGCTCGCGACCTCGCGGCTGCCGGTTACCGCGTGGAGCGCATCCCTACGGTCGCCTTCGACGACAAGACCTACATGGCCTACACCAACGGCGTGTACGAGACCCGCGGTGGTCGCCGCATCGCGTACGTGCCGCAATACGGCGTCCCGGCCCTGGATGACGCTGCGCGCGGCGTCTATGTGCGACTGGGGTGGGAGGTTCACCCTATCCGGGTCAGGAGCGCGTACCCGTACCACGGGACGATCGGGTGCCTGGCCAACGTCCTTGCACGTGGAGCCTGAGCTCGTTGCGAATGGGCAGGTGCCTGGCCGACCGAAACGCGGGAAGGACTCGTCAACCGCGCTTGGGCTCGATATTCTGACCCGGCGGATGGTTCGTCTTTGCCCATATAGACGCGATGGTACGGCTCGTGCCGAAAGGCGTGGCCATGCCCGCTGAGGACGAGGGACCGCAGCGGCGGGTAGGGTCGGTCATCAAGGGGAAGTGGACCATCGACTCGCTGCTCGGCGTGGGCGGCATGGCGACCGTCTACGCGGCGAACCACCGGAACGGTCAACGCGCCGCCCTCAAGATCCTCCACCTCGACTTCGCCCGCGACAAGACCATCTGCGAGCGCTTCCTCCGGGAGGCGTACGTATCGAACAAGATTGGGCACAAGGCCACGGTCGCGGTGCTCGACGACGACCGGACGGAGGACGAGGCGCCGTTCCTGGTCATGGAGCTGCTCGTCGGCGACACGGTGCGCGACCTGTGGAAGAAGTGCGGGCGTCGCATGCCGGTTCCGCAGGCGCTCAAGATCTGCGACGACATCCTCGACTGCCTCATCTCTTGCCATGCGATCGGGGTCATCCACCGCGATCTCAAGCCCGCCAACATCTTCGTGACCAAGGAGGGGATCACGAAGGTGCTCGACTTCGGCGTCGCCCAGATGCGCAGCGCCACGTCCGAGCGCACCGCCACGGGAACCGCGCTGGGCACGCCCGCGTACATGTCGCCCGAGCAGGCGATGGGCCTCGTCGATCAGCTCGATGGGCGCGCCGATCTCTTCTCGGTCGGGGCCATGATCCACGCGCTGACCACCGGCCAGCGCATCAACACGGGCCGCACGGAGAACGAGGCGCTCGTCATGGCGGCGACGACGCCGGTTCCGTCGGTCGCGCGCATCGCGCCCGATCTGCCCGTCGAGCTCATCGCCCTCATCGACAAGTCGCTCGCATGGGACCGCCGCAACCGCTACGCCGACGCGAAGGAGATGCAGCAGGCCGTCCGCGACGTCTACGCGAGCGTCACCGGTGCGGCGGCTGCGCCCGAAGGCGCGCCGGTCGGGCGTCGCAGCATGCCCGAGGTCGAAATCCCGCCGATGGAGGGCGAGGCTCCTCCGCCTCCGCCGGTCGCCGCGCCTCCGCCGCCTGCCCGCCGCGCATCGATCGCCAACGTGCCCAGCCCTGCCCTTCCGCGCGCGACGGTCGGGCTGGGTGCCGGCTCCGGGATGATGCAGGGAGTCGCCGCGGCGCGGGCAGCCGCGCAGAACGCCCAGGCCAACCAGCCGGCGCCCGCCCAGGGGCCGGGAGGGCGGCCGATGCGGGCGCCGACGATGCCGTTCGGCGCGCGCACCTCGCTGCCGCCCGCCAACATGGCGATGCCTCCGGTCGCCGCTCCGTCGCCGGGCGAGCAGCGACTCGAGGCGCTGCGCGACGTCTTCAAGCGTCTCGATCGGCTGCTCCCGAGCGTGCGCCAGTTCGGCTGGCAGCATCCGGCAACCGAGCGCACGATGCACCAGACGTTCGACGGCATCGCGGAGGCTCTCGCGAAGGACCCGGACGTCCTAGCTTTCAACATCCGTCCGTACTCGATGCTGATGGGAGGCGAGACGGTGTGGGAGCCGCCGCCCCCCTTCGACTCGATCCCGTACAACCTCTTCGCGTGCGGGATGCGCTCGATGCGCATAACCGCCGGGCTCACGATGGAGGAGCTCAAGGAGACGCTCTCGCTCATGCTGCTCGACCCGGGGCGAGACCTACCCCCGGAAGACGACATCGTGGCGGCGCTGTGGGAGCGGGGGCTCGAGCACGTCAAGTACGAGGTCGTCGATGCCTTCGCCGACGGAGACGCCGCGGAGCGCGAGTCATTCTACAGCGAGGCCGACGAGCTCGAGCGGCTCGCTGCGGACAAGGCGACGCAGGCCGCGCGGCTCGAGGCGAAGGCCATGGCCGTGTCGACGGACAAGGCGGCGCTCAAGGCCGGCAAAGATCCCTCACCCATGGCGGTGGAGGAGGTCGTCCGCTCGGTCTTCGCGCAGCAGCTCGAGATGCCGCGAGAGCTGTGGGCCGAGCGCTACGTCGAGGCCATCATCGACGGGTACATCGACGCGGCGGTGAATCGGGATGCGCCGCTCGTGCTGGCATCGCTTCGCAGGTCGTCCGCCGACCTCGTCGTCGCGGGGCGCTTCGGCGTCATCGTCGTCCTCCACGACGCGCTCACCCAGAGGCTGGCGCAGAAGCTCTCCGGGCAGAACCTCGCGCGCCTCTCGGGGGCGCTGACGAACGCCATGTTCGGCGCCGAGACGCTCGAGCTCGTCATCAAGTTTCTCATCACTGCGCCCGATTACGTGCCGAAGTTCGAGGGCATCCTCTCCGTCCTCAACCCGACCGAGCTGCACACCGTCCTCGCCGGCCTTCGTGCGTCGCCGCCGGCGCCCTTGCGAGCCGTGCTCCTCGGTTTCATCGCCCGCGTTCTCCCGGGCAACGAGATGGAGATCGCGGTCGCTTCCGCCGGGCTCGAGCCGGATGCGGTGCACGAGCTGCTCTCGATGGTCGCGCACACCGGCACGGAGCAGGCTCAGGAAGCGCTGACCATGCTCGGACAGAGCGAGGACATGAACGTCCGCGTGGAGGCGAAGGTGCTGCTCGCCGGCTCGATCGAGGCCGCCGCGACCGATCTCACCGCCATGCTCGACGGAGGCCAACCGCTCGTCCGGATCGCCGCGCTGCGCGCGATCACTCGCTACGGGATCAAGGCAGCCTGGCCTCAGATCTCCCGCATCGTGAACAGCAAGGATCTCAACGAAAAGGGCAGCGATGAGCGGCGTGAGCTCCTGCGTGCCCTCGTCACGCTCGTTCCGGAGCGAGGCGAGCCGCAGGCGCTGGACCTCGCGAAGAAAGGCGGCGTCTTCGTCTCCGAATCGCGCGAGGCGACGCGCGTGGCGGCGCTCGAGGCTCTGGGCGAGTCCTCGAGGTCTGCTGCCGTGGTCGCTGCGGTGCGTGAGCTCGCCCAGTCCCGGTGGGGCACCTCGGACGAGACGAGGGCCGCCGCCTCGAAGGCCGCGGACGTCATCACGGCGCGTCTCCAGGAAGGGGCGCCCATTCAATGACGATGCGCCTCGACATCGTCACGAACGACGCCGGCGACCTCGTTCGCCGCGAGCACGCGCGCGACCTCGGCGCAAACGTCGTCATCGCCATCTACCGGCTCGCGAAGCTCGCGCAGATGCACGATCTCACGAACCAGGCGTTCACGCGGCAGCTCGAACAGACGCACCAGCAGATCGCCGAGTATGGCCTCCGTGCCGGGATGCACATCACGATCCTCTTCGCGCAGCGGGCGATCTTCGTCGCCGGCCAGCTCCTCAAGGGGAGCTTCAAGACCTACGAGAGCGCCCAGGAGCTCGGGGACATGCTCGAGTGGTGCGGCGGGCAGGAGCTCTCGATCCAGCGCGATCTCACCCTGGGCGAGCTGCACGCCTTCGCCGAAGCGCTGAGCACGGCCACGCGGGGAGAGAAGGGCAGGGGGCTGCGCCTCCAGTCGGACAAGATCCGTCTGCGCCCCGTCGCCGATGCCGCCCGGCTCCGAGGGCTCGAGATCGAGAACCTCACGCAGGAGCAACGGATCGTACGCAACTACGCGTCCGCGGTCGTGATCATGCGGCGCTTCTTCGAGGACCTGCAGAACAGCCGCTACATCCTGCCGCGCCGGATCAAGCGCGTCGCGCAGAACCTCGTCGACCTCTCCGAGGGCTCGACGCCGGCGTTCCTCGGCGTCACCGAGGTGCGCAACCAGAACCACGACGACGCCGGCCGCGCGGCCAACACGACGATCCTCGCCGTCGCGATGGCGCGGCAGCTCACGAACGACCGCGTCGTGCTGGCGCAGCTCGCGATGGCCGCCATGATGCACGACGTCGGGCGGCCGCGAGCCGCCTCGCTTGGCGGCACGGGCGGTGCACGAATCAGCGGCGTCATCGCCCGCATCTCCGAGGAGGCCGAGGACAAGCTCGCCCCGGGTACGGCGGCCGTTCTCACCGCGCTCGGTCGCGTGAACGAGCCGACGATCACCAGGACGGTCATCGCGTTCGAAGCTCTCTGGCTCCGCCGCCAGCAGTGGATTGGCCCCGTCTATCGCGGCGCCCGGCCGCCCACGCTGCAGTCGAAGATCCTCGCCATCGCGCGCCGCTACAACGACCTCTTGACGCCGGAGCCGGGGCTCATGCCGCCGCCGACGGACTTCGCGATCGCGACGCTCAACGAAGAACTGACCGATCCCGCGGACAAGACCGTCCTGCGTCTGCTCGTGTCGGCCCTCGGGCTCTTTCCGCTCGGCACGGCCGTGCAGCTGTCGACGGGCGAGGTCGGCGAGATCATCGCGCCGGGCGATCGCAGCGCTCCGGACCGACCTCTCCTCCGGCTCGTCATGGATGCGCACGGGGCTGTCTACCAGCAGCAGATCGAGTTCGATCTCGCGACGGATCCATCCCGGCGCATCGTCCGGGTCGTCAACGTCGATGGCTGGAGCAAGGGCCTGGCGCTCGGCGGCAAAGGCAACGGCGAGGATGGGCATGGAGCGGACGACGAGTTCGCGGAGCCGGAGCCGGAGCCGCAGGCGCAGGGGCGCGACATCTCGTCCGGCTCGGTGCCGTCCATCGACTCCATCAAGTCCATCTCGAGCGCCTCACGGAAGGCGCCGCCGGTCGGGAACGACGACGCGGGGCCGACGGGCGTGATCGAGGTAGGTCGAGCGTCGTACGCGTCGGTAGGAACAGGCACGAGCCCCTCGATGGTCGCCGAAGCGATGGGCCGCGTCATGCACTCCGCGCCCGCGATGCCGTCTCCCATCGATCAGCACCAGCGCACGGTGGTGGGCAAATCGCCGCTCGAAGACGCTGAGCGCAAGCGTGGGGAGACCGGGCGCCACCGTGGCGCGATGATCAACGGATCGTGGATGCCCGAGTCCGTCCGCGTCCCCATGGATCGCGCGCCGACGGCCCGTGGCACGCTCGCGTCGACTCCCATCGTTCACACGCTGGTCTATATGTGCGACCACGCGCTGTCCGGCAGCGTGCTCCTGCGGGAGACGGACGGCACCCAGCACGTCATCTACTTCCAGGAGGGCGCCCCGGCGAAGGTACGGACGGGCCGCCCGGTCGCGATGCTTGGTGGCGAGCTCGTCGCAGCGCAGCTCATCCTGCCCGAGATCGTGCCTCAGGCCGTCGATGCCGCCCGCAAGCTGGGGACTCTCTTCGGGGAGTACCTGGTGGGGGAGGGGCACCTCTCACGCGACCAGCTGACGAACGCGCTCCAGATGCAGGTGGTCTCTAAGGTCGCGGCGCTCGTGAATCTGCCGCCCGAGACGGACTACGCCTTCTACCAGGATCTCAACATGCTCGAGACCTGGGCCGGCGGCGAGCTGACGCCCTGCTACCCGCTCAACGCCATCCTCGCGAGCTCTCGAGCCTGGCACGACCTGGCGCGCATCCGGGCGACGCTGGGACGCATCGCGAAGCAGCCCCTCAGTCTCCACCCGCAGGCGGACCTCTCCCCCGTCTGGCTCACGGCGGAAGAGAGCGCCGTGATCGACGCGATTCGAACGGCACGCTCGACGATCACGACGCTCTACCAGCAGCAGATCGCCGACGAGGACACCGTCAGCTCGCTCGTCTACATGCTTGCGGTCACGCGCTGCTTCGCGTTCACGGCGTCGCGCGGCGCGCCCATGGGGGCGATCGCGCTCTCGCCGCTCACGTCCTTGCCGCCGCCGATGCCGCCGAGCGCGCCCCCGGAGTCGGGGATCCCCGTCGCTCCTCCCCCTCCGGTCGTCCAGCAGGCTCCCGTGTCTGCCCGCGCGCCCTTTGCGCTCGCCCAGCCGGACACGGTGCCGCTGTCGGTGAGAGGCGGTCGGCCCCCGCCGTCCGCGCCTGGCCCCGTCCCCACCTGGCGGCCCCCTCCGGGCGCTGCGGCGGTGCAGCCGCAGGGCCCGCCGCAGGACGAGGACATCGACGTCTCCGCCACCGTTCCCCCGCCGTCGGCAGCCGCGGCGGGCGACGATGACGGCACGTCCGAGGCGGAGATCGCCCTCCAGGCGATGACCGACTTCCGACTTGCCGAGACGGCGCTCCAGCGTAACGACGTCGAGAAGGCCGAGCGGCTGGCCCGCAAGGCCGTCGCGGCGGAGCCTTCGAACGGCGAATACGTCGCGCTCCTCGCGTGGATAGGATCGCTCGGAGGGAGCAGCCAGGCAGTCCTGGATGGCATCGAGAAGCTCGGTCAGGTCCTCAAGGACGACGCGCTCTGCGAGCGCGCGCTGCTCTACCGCGGCAAGCTCCTCAAGCGAGCGAACCGTACCGCGGAGGCGCTCCGCGACTTCCAGACGGTGCTCGACGTGAACCCCCGGAGCAGCGAGGCGGCGAGCGAAGCCCGCCTGCTCAGGATGCAGAAGAAGAAGAAGTAGCGCCGTCCTTGTCTGCGGAGACGCCGACGAAGGTGGGTGAAGGCAGGGCAATCTTCTCCTTGTGCACGCGCGACAGTAGCCGCTTGCGGAGCTCGCCCTGCACGAGGGCGGCGTCGGCCGATGGCTCGACGCTGTAGTAAAGGGTGAAGCCGAGGGCCCGCCTGGACACACCGGGCACGAAGCGGACGGTCGGCACCGGGTCGCGCCTTATGCCCTGGATGTCGATGGCGCCAAGGGCTTCGGCCAGGAGAGCGCGCTCGACCTTGTCCCGGTCGGAGTCCAGCGCGACGTCGACGCGGATCTCGAACGACAGACGCGGGTTGTTCAAACGGAAGTTCGTGAGCACGCTCTTCGCCATCGTCGCGTTGGGCACGATGATGACGCTCGGCGCGAGCGTCCGAAGGAGGGTCGCCCTCCAGCCGATGGCCTCCACGTAGCCCTCCTGCCCGGAGTCGAGCCGGACGAACTCGCCCGGGCGGACCGGCTTGTCGACCAGCAGGTAGATCCCCGAGAAGAAGTTCGAGAGCGTGTCCTGCAGCGCGAGAGCGACCGCGAGCGATCCGACGCCGAGCGCCGTGAGCGCGGGCGCGAGCGAGATGCCCAGCGCGTCGGAGCCGAGGATCGCCGTGGTGCACAGTCCAATCACCCAGATGATCGCCTTGCCGATACCCGACGAAGAGCGGAGCGCGGGATTCGAGCGACCGTAGCCGTCGATCGCCTTGCGGCCGAGGCGGGTGAGCGACAGCACCACCAGGATCCCGAGGCCGAAGCGCAAGAAACGGTGGGCGACGCCTTCTCCGGAGGCCCCGAGCGGGAGCCAGCGGAGCCCGACATCGATCGCGAGGAGGAATGCCGCGCCGCCAATGGGCCGCGGCAGGCTCGCGGCGAAGACGTCGTGCAGGTCGGAAGGCGAGCGCCGGGCGAGGGAACGCAGCCACGCCCGACTCAGGTTCCATGCAGCCGCCGCGAGCGCGAGCGCGAGGCCCGCGTACGCGAGGAGGATGAGGTAGAGGGGGCTCTCGCGGACGAAGGCGAACATGGTCGTGAGTGTTCCCACCTACGAGGGCCGCACGGTCAGAGGTACGGTGCGGTAGCGGGCCACGACGAACTCCCGCAGCGTCGCGAGCCGCTGCTCGCGGATCGTCTGCGCAGGCATGTCTTCGGGTAGCGGCTCCGGGGCCTGGCGCGCAATCTCCGCCTGCGCCTGCCACTCCGGCGTGTCGGCCAGACCGAGGCCCGTGCGGAACGCCTCGCCCATGTCGATCGCAGTGGCGAAGCGATGGGCAGGGTCCTTCGCCAGGGCGCGCGCGAAGAGGGCGTCGAGGATCGGCGGTGCCTGCGGGACGAGCGTGCGGACAGCGGGCGGCGCCGTCTCCACCTGGTCCTTGCGAAGGATGAACTCGCTCTTCTCATCGGGCGAGAAGGGAGGGCGGCCGGCGAGCATCTCGTAGAAGACGATGGCCGCGGAGTAGAGATCGCTCCGACCGTCGAGCGGAGCCGAGAGCACCTGCTCCGGTGACATGTACGCGCCCGTGCCTGGGGCGATGCCCTGGCTATGGTGCGAGGTTGGTGCGACGCCCGGGTCGAGCCGCGCGATGCCGAAGTCGGTCAGCTTGACCACGCCGTCCTTGCGCACGAGCACGTTGGACGGCTTCACGTCCCTGTGAACGAAGCCGAGCGCGTGGGTGGCCGCCAGGGCGCCGAGCAATTGCTGGAAATAGTACCAGGAGCGCCGGAACGGCATGGCGGGCAGCGCACCGGCACCGGCGAGGCGCGCGCGTGCCACGTGACGCGCGATGACGCTGTGGAGCGTCTCCCCGTCGACGAACTCCATGGCGAGCGCGAGGGAGGGGCCCCACTCGAAGAAGTCCTGAAAGCCCACGACATGGGGATGTGAGAGCCGGCGCAGGGCGTCGGCCTCGTTGAAGAAGAGCGTGCGGACCTCGGGGTGCATGCTTGCTTGCGGCCGGAGCACCTTCACGGCGACCGGCGCCGCGGGCTCGTTCGCCCGGGGGCCACCGGGCGCGTGGAACACCCAGCCTCGCCACACGACGCCCATCCCTCCGTCGCCGAGGCGCGAGTCGATGACGATCCGCCCGTAGCCGAGGTCGATCGTGGTCCCCTTCGCGATGGGGCTCTGCTGGGCCGTCAGCGGCTGGAGTGCCCGGCAGCGCGGGCACACCCGCGCCCCCCAGGCGAGCTCGTTCTTGCACTGGATGCAGGCAGGCACGACGGTCCCCCATCATCTCGCGCCGGACGGCCGTGATTGTCAAAGATTCCCTTCTTCACGGCCGCGGATGCGTCAGGCCGCGCGACGCCGTAAGCTACGGCGACGGGTGGTGCATTGAGACGATTTCCCGTACGGACCCCGCGTAGCACCCGTGAGGCGACCTCATGAGCGAAGCCGTCGGGCTCGCTCCGCTGTGGCCCGCGCCGCCCGAGGGGCGAGAGCGCGCCGCGGGTCAGCTCGCTCCGCCGCCTGATTTTCGGTACGTAGGGCTGTATCCGGGGCCCCGCCTCCGGCTCGGGATCCTCGCAGGTACGCTGGGGGCATGCGCCTCGCTCGGCGCCAGCTTGTGCCACGCGCCCGTCGGGCGTGGCGCACTCTTCTCCATCGCGGCTGCGTCCGTCGCCATCGTCTTCGCCGGCCTTGGCGGCCCCCGCGTTCCGCGCAACGGCAGGCAGGATGGGCCGGACGGCTTCGAGATGGCCATCGTGCCCTGGGGCATCCTCGTCGAGTCGGACCACGCCACGCGCGTGCTCCGCTGGGCGGCCATCAAGCGCGTTCAGCTGCGCATGATCCACGGAAGCGACCTCGGCACGCCGACGACGCGCTGGAGCCTCGTGACGGTCGACGCGCTCCACGAGCGGTTCTCGGGGCGCACCGCTGGCGCAGTCTCGCTCGATCGGCTGATGGTCTACCTGGGCGCGTACGCCGACGAGGCCTCCCACCGGGTCGCCCTCGATCTGGAGGGCACGAGCGCCGGTGAGGGGCCCACCGAGCCGGACTGCGAGTCGCTCCTCATGACGGCGCGAACGTGGATCGCGACCGCGGAGGCCTCGCATCTCCTCGACTTGCCTGCGTCCGGCTACCGGAGCCCTGCGGTGCGCGCGACGAGCAAGGGGGCCATCGAGGTGCTCGGCGCGGTGCTCCGCGACCGGACGGCGCGCGAGATCGATCCCCGGCCGTTCGCAGCCGTCGTCGCCGCCGAGCTCCACGCCGTGGAGCTGGTCGACGAGCTCGTGGCGCTGGTCCAGTCGCCCCACCCGATCATCGCGGCGGTGGCGAAGGTGGCGGCCCACAAGCTCGGCGTCCCCACCTCTCGCGTGGGCGCGCTCGACGAGGTGTCCCCGTTCCTGCTCGGCCGGGACGCCGAGGCCCTGAAGGACTGGGCCTCCGCACGGTAGAGCGGTACGGGCGCTCACGTCTCGTCGGTGCGCGCCTCTCCCTGCGGACCCTCGCGGCGCGTCGCCTCCGTCGAAGAAAGGATGCTCGTGGCGGACTCGGAGACCGTGACGAGCTCCGCCGCCTGCGGGCGCGCCTCTACCGGCATGTGCGCGACGAGGCCCGGCAGCTCGTCGTCGCGCGGCGGCCCGAGATCGAGCTGCAACGCCAGGAGCGCGTCGCACATCGCCCGCGCGCTCTCGTAGCGGGCGGACGGCACGCGCTCGAGGGCGCGGACGAAGAACGCATCCCAGCGCGCGAGCTCCGGCCGGACGGTGGACGGTGCAGGGATCGGGTCGTTCACGATCGCGAGCAGCGTGGCCGCCTCGTGGTCCCGTCGGAACAGCGGCGCTCCGCACAAGAGCTCCCACAGGATCGCGCCGATCGCGAAGAGATCCGAGCGCTCGTCGGTGACGTCGCCCGTCGCCTGCTCCGGTGCCATGTAGCTCATGTGCCCGACCACGCTCACGGTCGCGTACGCGGCCGCGCCCCGGAGCGCGCGCGCGATCCCGAAGTCCGAGATCTTCACCTGGCCGTTCTTCGAGACGAGGACGTTGGCCGGGCTGAGATCGCGGTGGACGATGCGCAAGAGGTGGCCTTGCTCGTCGGTCGCCGTCGTGTGCGAGTAGACGAGCCCCTCGAGCACCTGCCGGCCGATCCACGCGACGAGCGGCGGGGACAGGGAGACGGCGGCCGCGCGTCCGTACCGCATGAGCGCCCCGAGCGTGACGCCGTCCACGTACTCCATCGCGAGGAAATAGGTCTCCTCGACCCGGCCGAAGTCGAGCACCTGGACGATGTTGGGGTGGACGAGGCGGGCGCCGAGCTCCGCCTCGTTCCGGAAGGCGTCGACGAACGGCTGCTCGCGGGCGAGGTGCGGGTGGATCCGCTTGATGGCGACGGGCCGCGCGAAGCCGCCCTCGGGGCAGTAGGTGGCCGCGTACACGGTCGCCATGCCGCCTGACGCGATCCGGTGGTCGATGCGGTACTTGCCGAACAGGTCCTGCGAGCGCGCGGTCTTGGCGGCCTTGCTGATGGCTCGTCGCAGGCCGAACGACAGCGCGGACGCCGCGACGCCGCCGAAGACGATGCTGAGGCTCCGCACCGCCTGCATGCTGCGACCGAAGAGGGCCATGTGCAGCGCTGCGTCGGAGAGGTGGCCGCGCACGACGAGGAGGTAGACGAGCTGGTACTGCATGGCGCCCAGCACCGACCCGACGATGGGCATCAGGGGCCGCATCCGCAGGATGCCGACCGCGAGGACGCCCCCGTAGAGCATGGGCGGGACCCACGATCCGAGCGCGTACTCGGCGCCCTGCGTCCGCGTGAGCAGGCACACGAAGGCCCAGGGCAGCGCGCTCTCGACGACGACCTGCATCCAGAGCACCCGCGTCCGCCACGCCGGCCTCTTCGCGAGCACGCCGACCGCGACGTAGAACAAGAGAAACGGCAGGACGCCCAGCGTCGGGCCCAGCCCGAACTTCGGCTGCACGATGGCCGAGCAGATCCCGACGATGAGCCCGAGACAGGCGACGCCCTGCCAGCCCCGGAGCGCGAGCAGGTCGAGCTTGGCGATCTCGTCGTCGAGCGCCGACGAGAGCGTGGCCGGGCGGCTCCGATTGGCGAGTGCCTTCCAGCCCATCCTCGAATCGTAGCGCGACGCGATGACTTGCGCGGCCGGCGTCGCCGGTTGGCCCTAAGGAGCGACGGCCGAGGGCCTCACCACCCAGCGCGCTTCGAACCGCCCGGCGAGCCGCTCCAGCGGGGCAAGCATCCACGGGGGCATGAATGCGGCCGTTCCCAGGGTCATCATGAGCAGCGCAAACCAGAGGACCGGTCCAAACATCAGCCCGATCATCACGTGCATGCCCATAGCCAGCACCCACGCGGTCGTCCGCGTCGCGCGCAGCGCGAACCACAGCGGGGCAAGCGTCTCGAGGGCGAGGACGAGCACCTGCAGCCCGGTCCAGGACCAGGCCGGCGTGTGGTTGGCGAGAAACCACGAGACGCTCGTCTGGTAGCTGTCGTGGAGGTGGGAGTAGAGGACGAAGCGATTGGTGAGCCACTCACCCCGCGCCTTGGCCACGCCGGACGCGCAGTAGAAGATCGGCACGAAGAGCTGGATGAACCGCAGGCTGCCCTGCGGCGCCTCGCGCGCCGGCAACGCGCCGCCGCGGCGAAGAGCGAGCCACGAGTCGACCCCGAGCCTCTGGCCGGCCGGCGCGGCTGCCACGGCTACCATGACGATCGGGGAGATCTTGCTCACGGTGAACGCGGCGAGGCGATCCGAGAGCGTGACGAAGACGAGGGTCGCCGCGAACACGAGAGCGCTCTGCCGGGTCCGCACCCCGAGCGAGCAGAGGAGCCCCGAGACCACCATGACGGCCGCGAAGGTCCAGACCACCTCCGAGGGCAGCCCGGGAATGTAGATGGGTTGCCGCATGTCCCCGCCCAGGTCCGGAACCCGAAACCCAGCGAGCCCGAGCCATTCGTCGGCGTACGCGAGCCGAGGCGACATGAAGCCGAGGACGGCGAGAGGCGCCAGGATGCGGACGATCTCGAGCCGCAGCAAGGGCGCCGGCAGCTCGAGCCAGGCGACGAAGCGTTCGCGCATCGTCGCTGGCGAGGGCGGTGCGGGCTCGCTCACGTTCCCTCCTTGCCGGCGGTGTCGCCATCGGGGAGGGGCGCTGGGTTCTCGCGCGGAGCCGGGGTCGCGTCGTCCTTCGGGGGACCGCCTCCGCAGCGCTGCTGGATGACCGTGTCGCCGGTTCGGTACCAGGCGTGTCGCACGTCCTTCGGGTACTCCTCCAGCGGGCGCCAGCCGTAGCGCGGGACGGGCTCGCCCACCGCAGGAAAAGGAATGCGCAGCGCGAGCAGGCGCACGCCGCCGATGGGCAGGTCCTTGCCAATGCCGTCGGCGCCCGCGTGGTGGTTGTGGTGGTCGACCAGGAAAGCGTCGAGCGCGCGCATGGTCCGCGCGTCCTTGTGGTGCATGTACATCGCTCGTTGAAAGCGGCTCTCCTTGTTGTCCACGTCGATCGGGAAGTAGGGCCGTGGATCGAGCTCTCGCCAGCGCCGCTCGTCGCAGACCCACGCCTCGGCGCGGTACTCGAGGATGTAATGGTCGGCTTCGGTGAAGAGCGCCGCGACGGAGAGGAAGAGGTTGAACGACCTCGGCAGCACGTGCCCGGGCACGTTGCAGCCGATCCCATCCATCCAGAGCCCCGCCAGGTACAGCCCCGCGAGGGCACGCAACGCAATGCGACCGAGGCCCGGCTTCACCCCGTCAGCATAGCGCCGCGGTATGTACGCCGTTCGGGTGAATCGGGCGTGCCCCCCGGTCGCCGGACCACCGTCCCCACGAACGTCCTGACCAGCAATCCCAGCAATGGGCGGCGCGCGCCCGGGGGTGGATCGTGGCAACCGCTGGATACGACGTCGAGCGAGCGTCGGTCGCGCGGCCCCGATGCCTGGCCCTCCGCTTGCGAGGAGACCGTTGCGTGCGTGTCGGCGTGACACGTTCGGCATGAACGATGCGGCTCCGCCCGTGGGCGCGGACGGGGTCGCGGCATGGACCGCCGAGGCGGGGCTCTCCTCGACCGCCGAGGCGGGGGCGTCCCCGGGGTGACGACACGAGCGCGTCCCCCGGGGGCGCTTCTTCGGCAGGCGGGGACCCTTCGGGGTACAAGAGTCCCTGATGACCGAGAAGACAGAGTACGTGGTGCCCGATAACCTCGATGGGGCGCGCCTCGACAAGGCGGCTCTCGCGCTTGCGCACGATGTCTCGCGGGCCGAGATGAAACGCGCCATCGCCGCGGGGGCGGTCCGCGTGAACGGACGGCGGAGGCCCAAGGGGGCCCTCGTGGCCAAGGGCGAGGTGCTGACGATCGACGGCGCGCAGCTCTCGCAGCGCGACGAGCCCGCGGTCGCCGAGCCCGAGGCGAACCTCCTCGTCCGCTACGAGTCGCCCACGGTGCTCGTCGTCGACAAGCCCGCCGGCCAGCCGACTGCCCCCCTGCGCTCGCGCGAGACGGGGACGCTCGCCAACGCGCTCGTCGGTCGCTACCCCGAGCTCGCGAGCATCGGCTACTCGCCGCGCGAGCCGGGGCTCTTGCACCGGCTCGACACGGAGACGTCGGGCCTCGTCGTCGTGGCGCGAACGGCCGAAGCGTTCGACATCCTCAAAACCGCGCTCAAGTCCGATCGCATCGTGAAGAGCTACCACCTCATCTGCGCCGCCGAGGGGCTCCCAAGCGAGGGGTCGATCGAGTTTCCCATCGCGAGCCACCCGAAGGATCAGCGCCGCGTGTACCCGTGCATGCACCCGCGCGACGTCGCGCGTTACGCGCCGCGTCCCGCGAAGACCACCTTCGTGGTCGAGCGAACGTCGGGGCCCTGGGCGCTCGTCAGGGCCAGCGTCTCCCGCGCCTTGCGTCACCAGATCAGGGCCCACTTTGCCGCCATCGAGCACCCGCTCGCCGGCGACACCCTCTACGGCGGGGCGGAGGTCCGCGCCCTCGGCAGGCACGCCCTGCATGCGTCGCACGTTGCATTCGAAGGGGAGAGGATCGTGGGCGCGTTCGACGTGAGCTCTCCCTTGCCTCCCGACATGGAGGCTCTGCTCCGAGCCGAGCCCGACAGCACCGAAACTTGACCTCGCAGGTCCCCGCCGATACGCGGGAGGCGTAGGGCATCCGAGCCGCACCTCGAGCGTTCTCCAGATGCGGACGCCTCGGGCTCCCTCACCTCGGCCAAATGCAGTTTCTGTCTTCATTTCTCAAGAAAAGACCCTGGTGGCTCAGCGCGCGTGTCGTCGTGGCGTTCGGCGCCGCCGGGGCGCTGGGAACCTTGACGGGCGAGACCATGCCGCCGCGCGACATCCGCGGCGTGGCGGACGCGCTCGGGGTCGCGGCGCACGGAACGGTGGCACCCTCCGATGTCCGCTGGGAGCCCTCGTCGGGCGCGGTTGCGGATCTGGCGTTCGGGCGCTGGGTGCTCTTTCTCGCAAGCGACGGCGCAGGCGCGCCGCGTGACGTCTGGCGCGCGCGGGTGCGCGTGACGCCGGAGGGGGCTCCTCTCCAGGTCGCCGAGACCTACAACCTGACGCAGACCCCGCTTGGCGACGACCACGCCCTCGTGGCCCGCGGGACGCATGCTGCGTTCGCGACCTTCGCCTACGGCCAGGAGCAGAGCGTCACGTTGCTCGATCTCGAGGGGGAAGCCGCCGCCGCGGGCGCAAAGGATCCGAGCTTTTCGGAGCGAATCACGGGGTGGCTCACGAACGTCCAGCAGACCGGCTCCCGGGACGGCATCGGTCGGGTCGACATCACGCTCGATCAGCCTGCCCTGGCCGTTGGGCTCGCCCTGGGGGAGGACGCCCTCGCTGTGGATCTCGCCGACGGCGCGGGCCGCCGGCACGCGCAGCTCGATTACGCGCGTGGCGAGCTCACCTCGGGCGCCGTCTCCCCGCGCGCGACAGCCGAGCCCGCCGGCATGCACGCCGAGGCGACGCGCCACCTGCCCAAGCGCTTCGTCCTGTGGGCCGTCGATACGGTGCGCGCGGTGCCGTGGATAGGACCTGCGCCGATCGCCTGGCTCGAGGAGAAGGTCTTCGCCGCCAAGGACGAGGCCAACCAGCTCGCGTGGAAGCTCCACGGCGCCGACTCGACCGACACGCTGGCCGACGTCTCGGCTGCCCCGGCTCCTCCTCCGCCCCGGCCGATCGACGCTTCGCAGGCCGGGATGGATCTCGCCAACTGGCCGCCGCCCACGGTCCCGTCGATGTGGAAGACCGCAGAGCCCGGCGAAGGCGAGTGGAGAGATCCGAAGATCTCCTGGATGAAGAAGGGGCCCGACGGCGCGCCGCCCGCGTTCCTTCGCACCTTCGTGCGCCCGGACGAGGAGCGTCCCTACGCGCAGGTGCTGCTCGTCGCGATGGACATGCGGCAGCTCGACTTCGACATGGAGGCGGGGACCGAGGATCCGAAGCCGCTCACGGGAGGCCACGGTCCAGGCCGCATCCCGCGCGATCCCAGGGTGATCACGCACGTCGCCGCGGCGTTCAACGGAGCCTTCAAGACCGAGCACGGCAACTACGGGATGATGGTGCACAAGCGCGTGCTGCTACCGCCGCAGCCGAACGCCGCGAGCGTCGTCGTCCTGCGCGACAACCGCGTCGGCTTCGGGACCTGGGGCAACACGAGCGAAGTGACGGGGCTCGCGGGGATCCCGGACGGCGACATCGCATCGTTCCGACAGAACCTCGACCCTCTGCTCGACCAGGGAAAGGTCAACCCCAACGGCCGCGCCCTCTGGGGCTACACGCTACCGGGCAGCGGCATGCAGACGCAGAGATCGGGTCTGTGCGTCACGGGCGGCGGGCAGCTCGTCTACGCGTGGGGCGACGACGTGAGCGCGACGGTGCTCGCCAAGGCGATGAAGATGGCGGGCTGCGTCTACGGGATGCACCTCGACATGAACCCGCACCACACCGGGTTCATCTTCGCAGCGATCGACGAGATCAAGGGACACAAGTACCGGTCGGAGCTCCTCACTCCCCTCATGGACGTGTCGCCTGACCGCTACATCGAGTACGCGCCGAAGGACTTCTTCTACGTCATGCAGCGCGACCCGTCGCCGCCTGCCCTCGACTCCGTGGACGGCCAGGACACGCCCGAGCCTCCTCGACCCAGCTCGAAGGCCGCGCCGGCCGCGCCTCCCATCGCCTGGCGCGCCGATCCCGGTGCTCAGCCCGCGCCGATCTGGAGCCCCGCGGTGTGGAGCGCGGAGGTCTCGGGGACGGGCGGCGCCGCGAATCCGCCGATAGAGGTGCTCGACGTGGAGCCGGGGCGCACGACGTGGCGCATCCGCGCCGGGATGCAGGAGCCCGACGCGAAAACGGGTGCGCTGCCGGCCTGGGAGCTCGGGGACGAGGACGCGCACCGGGTCATCCTCGCGGTGGGCGTGGGCGCGTCGCCGGACCGACGGCCGCGCGGGCTCGCCACGGACGGTCGGATGGTGCTGCCGATCCGCGCGCTGAAGGAGGCTTCGCCCGGCGACACACTCCCCGCCTCGGCCGGCGCGCTCGTGGCGCAGGCAGACGGTACGCTCTCCATCGTCCGCGTGAGCGAGCTCGCGTCGATCTCCCCCCACGAGGACGTCGCCGAGGTGCCCTTGCTGCTCGACGCAGGGGCGCTGGTCGAAGAGACGACGCGGGCCACGGGGACGCTCGCCGATCGTGGCGCGCTCGGGATGACGAAGTCGGGGCGCATTCTCATCGCGCGCGGCAGGGTGAACGGCGACGGTGCGCTTGCCGAGGCGCTGCGCCGCGCGGGGTGCGTGCGCGCGGTCGCGCTCGATCGTGGGCTGCGCGAGCCGAGCTTCGTGCACCGCGCGGGAACGCCGACCCCTCCACGCGCTCGCTACGACGTGACTACCCTCTACGCGATCGCGTCCCCGATGAAGCCGCGTGCGTTCCGCTTCGAGGCCGTCCCGGCGCTTGCCCCGGGGGCGGGCGAGAAGTGATGACCGGGAGCCTTTGATCAGAGCTGGGTCGGCTGCGAGCTTGCGGCTGGCCCGGCCGGGGAAGGAGCGGGAGCCGTGGCGCTCGGAGCCGCGGCCGGAGCGCTCGGAGCGGCGGCGGATCCGGCGGGTGCGTCGGGTGCTGGGAGAGGGGCAGGGGACGACCCGGCGGGCTTGGGGGCGTCGGCGCTCGGAGGGCCGCCGAGCGGCGCCAGCGTGGACGGCGGAGCCATAGGCCCGTCGGGCACCACGGACGACTCGGGGGCGTGGGGCTCGTCCGACACGTCGCTCGTGCCTTCGTCGGCCTCGGCGTTCGGAGTGTTGTAGCGGGGCGGCTCCCCAGGGTGCGAATAGTCGATCCAGAACGCCGGCGACGTCCGTACGTCCAGGTGCACGAACGTGCTGTTCGGGTAGTAACCCACACCGACGTTGTGCAAGGTCCTGCAGTAATCGCGCAGCACTTCGTTAGGCACGCCCACGACGCGAAAGTCGATGGCGTGGCCGATGTTGTGGTTCGAGTGGTGGGTGTACTGCGTCGTGGTGAACGGGCGAAACCCGCTGATGACCTCGAGGCGGCGGCTGCCGAAGTGATCGGAGACGGTGCCCACGAGCGAGATCAGGCGTGGCTCGATGGGGTGGGTGAGACCACCCCCGTTCCGCATCATCTTCTCGAAGGTCTTGAGCGCGGTCGGCGATGCGTGCCCGCGATGGGCAACCCGCACCGAGAAGTCCTCGTTCGTCGCCAGGCGGGTGACGTGCACAACCCCCGGCGTCTTGGGGCGCTGCGCGTAGGTGGTCGGCAGGCCTTTCTTGCCTTCGCCCTTCGCTTCGCTTCTCGCCTCCGCCCCTCGCGCCTCGCCGCTGGTCTTGCCCTTCATCGGCGCCGGCGCCGTCGCTCCGGGGATGGTGAGCGTGCTGCCTACCTTGAGGTGGTTCGGGTCCTTGAGGTGGTTTGCCTCCAGGATCGCCTTCGCGCTCACATGGTAACGGTGTGCGATGGAGAGGATCGTGTGCCCCCGCGCGACGACGTGCTGCACGTCGGCATGTGCTGGACCCGAAAGGCTTAAGTAGCCTAGCGCGAGGCCCAGCAAGGCGCTGTTAAGCCTGAGGGACGCGGGTGCGAAGAGCATGGCGCGGTCTCATACCTTCAATGTGGGGGCGGCGGGAGCGCTTTCGCGACTCGCGAGCTTTTTTGACCGCAACCTCGCCCGGGTGCCACACTTCGTAGTCGCAGAGCGGCATCGCGCATGAGCGTCCGCTGCAGGGAGTGCACATGGCCGAAGGGAAGAACCTGGTCGGCGTCGACATCGGGGCGAGCTCCATCAAGGTGGTGCAGCTCAAAGAGAACCGGAAGAAGCTCACCGTCGTCCGGTACGGCTACGCCACCTTGCCGCCGCAGACCATCATCGATGGCCACGTCATGAACGCCGGTGCAGTCACCGAGGCGCTCGCGCGGGTATTTCAGGACAACAAGATCGCGCAGAAGGATGTCGCCATCGGCGTCTACGGCCAGTCCGTCATCGTCCGCAAGATCACCGTTCCCATGATGACGGCCGCGGAGCTCGACGAGCAGATCTCCTGGGAAGCCGAGCAGCACATCCCCTTCGACATCAAGGTCATGTCGATCGACTACGAGGTGCTGCGGCGACGGCCCGAGGCCGGCCAGATGGACCTCCTGCTCGTTGCCGCGAAGAAGGACGAGATCAACGACTACGCCGGCATTCTCCGCGAAGCGAAGCTCCGGCCGCTCATTGTCGACATCAACGCCTTCACGATCCAGAACATCTTCGAGCAGCAGAACGGCTTGCCGGCGGAGGGCACGATCGCCCTCTTGAACGTCGGCGCCGCGGTGAGCTCCCTCAACATCGTCTCGCGAGGCGTCAGCGCTTTCACCCGCGAGATCACGAACGCCGGGGCGGCCATCACCGAGGAAATCCGGAAGCAGTGCAACGTGTCTTACGAGCAGGCCGAGGCCTACAAATGCGGCGGAGGGCCCACGCAGATCGTGCCTCAAGAGGTGCACCAGATCATCACGAGCGCGTGCGACGCGCTCGCGGGCGAGATTCAGCGCTCGCTCGACTTCTATCTCGCGACGAGCGGCGAGAGCGAGATCTCGCGCATCTACGTCTCGGGCGGGAGCGCCTACCTCGCGCCCCTCGCGAAGGCCATCGAGAAGCGTGCCCGGGTGCCGGTGCAGCTCTTCGACCCGTTGACCAACTTGGCGATCGACACGAAGACCGTAAACGAGGCCGAGCTGCGTGCGCGGGCGGCACAGCTGGTCGTCGCGCTGGGGCTAAGCCTCCGGACCGACAGGGAGCGCCGCACATGAGGGTAGCAGCATGATTCGCGTCAACCTGCTCCCCCAGAAGCGCGACGCCAAGCGTGGCGGCGGTGGCCTGGGCCTGAGCGTCGGAGCCGGCGGCCAGGCATGGCTGCTCGTCGTCGCGGGTGTGGTCGTGCTCGAGATCGTGGGGCTCATCCTGCTCCACAAGTCCAAGCAGGACGAGCTCGACCGCATCTCCCATAAGAACCAGGAGATCCAGTCGAAGATCACCGAGATCCAGAAGCAGATCTCCGACCACACCAACATCAAAGCGCAGCTGAAGGAGCTGAAGGATCGCGAGGACGCGATCGCAAAGCTTCAGGCCGCGCGCACCGGGCCGACGTCGACGATGATCGAGCTGTCTCGCGTGCTCACCGCAGGGCGAGGCCCGACCGTGGACCGGGACAAGCTCGAGCAACTGAAACACGAGAACCCAGGCGCCGTCCCCAACATGAACTGGGACCCGCGCAGGCTCTGGCTCAAGGAATACAAGGAAGAGGACCGCACGGTGGACCTCACCGGTCTGGCCCGCGACGGCGAGGACGTGTCCGAGTTCTTGCGTCGGCTAACGCTGAGCGATTTTTTCTACGACGTGAAGCTGCGCCCTGCGTCCAAGACCATAGACAGCGTAACGCACCTCGAGCTTGTCGGCTTCGAGCTGAGCGCAAAGGTGAGGTACTAGCCATGGCAGCGGCAGCACCGGGTGGAATCTCGCTGGCCAAGCTCCCGCTGGGCGGGAAGATCGGCGTGGGCGTCGTCTTCGGCGTGCTCGTCATCTTGGTGTACTGGGTCGTCTTCTTCACCGAGGTCTCGGCGAAGATCGAGAGCGCGAACCGCCAGTCGGGCACGTTCCAGCAGCAGCTCGCGGAGGCCCAGCAGTCGCAGGCGACGTACCT
>Ga0302196_10000401_pt1 | contig 41826 bp, 34 predicted proteins | sample II_Bog_N1_3_FD_198794 | JGI IMG/M metagenome (GOLD analysis project Ga0302196, IMG submission 198794) | Peat permafrost microbial communities from Stordalen Mire near Abisko, Sweden - II_Bog_N1_3 | ecosystem: Environmental > Terrestrial > Soil > Wetlands > Peat | place: Sweden: Abisko... | reverse complement strand
CATGCCCCCCGGTCGCACCGGGTAGTTCGCGCACGCGGACTGTGTGGCGTAGCTGTAGCAGTCCACCACCGTGTCGAGGAGAATGGGGACGTAGACCCGGTTCTCATAGACCAGGGGCTGACCGTTGGTGAGATCATTGGGTGTGATGGCGGCCGCCATCCCCGGAGGCGTGGCCACGGAGGTGCCGTTCAGTGCCCAGCACGGGTCCCCGGCGACCGGCAGGCAGACACCCGTGGTCGTGCCCGACCGGGTGTTCAGGGGGAAGGGTGCTCCCCCGAACGAGGAGACGTCCACCGTGAGCGGCCACGAACCGGGGCAACTCCCGAGGGTGGCCGTATCGAAGCAGGCCAGGATGTTCTCGGATCCCACCACCTGCACCAGCACATCGGAGCCGGCCCCACCCACCGCTGCGGCCGCCTCGAAGGAGGACAACGACTCGCCGCCGTAATTGACGGCGTACGGCTGGCTCGGGCAGGCGGTGAAGGTGACCAGGCTGAAGCAGAGCAGTTGGTTCCGGGTGCCGGTCTGGGGTCCCGCGACCTCGTTGAACGCGTACCAGTTCGACCCCACCTGGACCGGTGCCGAGATCCCGGCGTGCGGTCCGTAGTTCGGTGCCGCCGGGACCAGCGGGGCGTCACCCGGAGCCGACAGTGCGGTGAACCCGCACGACAGCTGGTCGCCAGGGGTCGAGGCCGGCAAGGTCGTGTTGATGCACTCGACGCCGGCCGTGTCCGAGGGGGTCTGGACGACGTAGACGTACAGGTGTCCGTTCGCGGTGTCGAGGTGGAGGCCCGCACCCACCGGGGTGGCGAACTGCTTGGTTGCGGCGGTGACCGTCTTCTGCTTGCCCCAGCACGACGCACCACTGCTGACGACGTGACAGTCCACCTCGAGCTTCGCCTGGTGGTGGGTGACGTTGAACTCCTCGGTCGGACCCACGGCCACCGCCCAACCGTCCCCGCCCTCGTCGAGTGTGGCGGTCGGCGCGGGCCCGCCCTGCTGGGTGCCGGTCGCCTGGTAGGTGACCGGCCCGGACGTCGCCCTCGCCGGTGTCGCCGCTCCGATCGACGCCCCGACGGCGATGGTCCCGAGCAGGGTGGCCACTGCCAGGAGCGCGTGCCCGTGGCGTCGGCTGCGCTGCGACTTCCGTCCGCTTGTCCTCATCCTGCCCTCGCTTCTCGATGGTTCGACGGGCGGGAGCAGGAGGAGGTCGCGGACGGGATGCCCCGGTGACATCTGCCCCTGCGGCCCTGCGTCCGGCACACCGCCGGCCGCTCCCCTGCCCGTTCCCGCTGCTGGACCATGGTAGGGCACCGACCCCACCGGGGACAGGGCGCCAGCGAAATGCAACCGAACGAACGCTCAGGGCGCGTGTGGACCCACCCAACGTGACCGGTGGCTCCCTCGGGGTCCGAGGGGCGCCCGGACGACGGACCGTCCCCGGCGCCGGTTGCGGGCCTAGTATCGGAGTCGGGTAACCGGACGCCGCGAGCCGGTCGCCCTCCAGGAGGACACCGTGCCCGAAGTCATGAGCCTGCCGCCCCAGATGGCCTTCGACGACCCCGCCGACGAGCGCCTCCACCGGAAGCAGCGCCTGGCCGCCGCCTTCCGTCTCTTCTCCAAGTTCGGCTTCGACGAGGGGGTCGCGGGGCACATCACCGCCCGGGACCCGGAGCAGCCCGACCACTTCTGGGTGAACCCGTTCGGCGTGCACTTCGGGCACATCTCCGTGTCGGACCTGCTGCTGGTGAACCACCAGGGCGACGTGGTGGTGGGTGACCGGCCGGTCAACGGAGCCGCCTTCGCCATCCACTCCCAGGTCCACGCGGCGCGGCCCGACGTGATCGCCGCCGCCCACGCCCACTCGATCTACGGCAAGTCCTGGTCGTCGCTCGGGCGGACCCTCGACCCCATCACCCAGGACGTGTGCGCGTTCTACGAGGACCACGCCGTGTTCGACGACTACACCGGGGTGGTCCTGGACCTGGAGGAGGGCAAGCGGATCGCCCACGCGCTGGGCGACAACAAGGCCGCCATCCTCCGTAACCACGGTCTGCTGACCGCCGGCCACTCGGTGGACGAGGCGGCCTGGTGGTTCATCACCATGGAGCGGTCGTGCCAGGCCCAGCTGCTGGCCGAGGCCGCCGGCACCCCGGTGCTCATCGACGCCGACATGGCCCGGATGACCGCCGGGCAGGTGGGGAGCCACATGGCCGGATGGTTCAGCTTCCAGCCCCTGTTCGACCGGATCGTGCGCGAGCAGCCCGACCTGCTCGACTGACGGAGGACCCGGGGCGTCCACCCCGGGGAGGAAGGTCGACGGTGCCGTCGTGACCCGACGCGGGTGGTTCCTGTTCCTCGCCATGTCGGTGATCTGGGGCTGTCCGTACCTGCTGATCCGGATCGCCGTGCGCGAGATCTCGCCGGCCACCCTGATCTTCCTGCGCACCGCCCCGGCCGTCCTGGTGCTCCTCCCCCTGGCCTTGCACCGGCGCGCCCTCACCGGACTTCTCCCCCACTGGCGGTGGCTGGCGGCGTTCACCGTCGCCGAACTGGCGGTCCCCTGGCTCTTCGTGGGCCGGGCCGAGGTGCACCTGACCAGTTCGGTGACCGGACTGCTGGTCGCCTCGGTACCCCTGGTCGGCGCCGTGCTCTACCGCCTCCTCGGCTACGAGCGGTTCTCCCGCCGGCGCGTCCTCGGCCTGCTGATCGGGTTCGCCGGGGTGGTCGTCCTGGTGGGCGTCGACCTGCACGGCACCGAGCTGGGTCCGGTGGTCGAGGTCCTGATCCCCGTGGTCGGCTACGCCATCGGGCCGCTGATCATCGCCCGCAAGCTCGACGGACTCCCCGGTATCGGGGTGATCACCGCGTCCCTGGCCCTGGCCTCGGTGGCCTACGCCCCCTACGCGCTGACCCACCTGCCGTCGTCGGTCTCCCTCGAGGTGGCGGGGGCGGTGGCGGGCCTCGCCCTCGTGTGCACCGCACTGGCCTTCGTGGTCTTCTTCGAGCTGATCGTCGAGGTCGGTCCGGCCCGGTCCACGGTGATCACCTACCTCAACCCGGCGGTCGCCGTCCTGCTGGGTGTGCTGGTGCTCGGCGAGCCCTTCACCTGGGGCATCGCCCTCGGATTCCCGCTGATCCTGTTCGGCTCGTGGCTGGCCACCGCCCCACCCCCCCCGGTCGACCACCCGGTGGGGGTCGAGCCGGCCCCCGGTTAGGGGGCCGGGCGGTCCGGGGTGATCACCACCACCGGGATCCGCCGGCTGGTGTGCCGCTGGTAGACGTCGTAGCGCCCGGTCACCCCGGGGTGGAAGATCCGGGACAGTCCCGGGTTGGACCGGTTGACCAGGGGCCACAGGTACGTCTGCTCCTCGTCGGTGGCCACCCGGGCGGTGGCTCCTACCACCGTGCGGCCGACCCGCACGGTCACCCGGGGGTCGGCCTGGAGGTTGAGCAGCCAGGCCGGCGGCCGGTCGCTCCCCCCGTTGGAGGCCACCACGATCAGGTCGCCCCGGTCACGGCAGTAGGTCAACCCGTTGGTCCGGGGGAGGCCGGACCGGCGCCCGGTGGTGGTGAGCAGCAGGGCGGGCACCCCACCCGAGTGCTTCCCGATCCGACCGTCGGTCCGTTCGTAGACGTACTTGTGCGCCGTGAGGTAGGGATCGACGAAGCGGGTGGTGAAGATGCCGTCCATCGGGCGCGCCGCTCAGGTCCGGGCGTCGAAGGTGGGGATCAGCGTGCGGGCGGCCCGGGCCTCGTCCACCCGGCGGACCGGGGTCCCGAACGGGTACTCGACCAGGGCCGGCCCGTCGTCGGCCGCCGCCTCGTCGGCCACCCGCTCCAGCGAGACGGCCAGGGCCTCCAGGGTCTGGGGACTCTCGGTCTCGGTCGGCTCGATCATGAGCGCCTCCTCGACGATCAGCGGGAAGTAGACGGTGGGCGCGTGAAACCCCTCCTCCAGGAGGCGCTTGGCCACGTCGAGGGCGCGGACCCCGTGGTCGGCCTTGAGCGTGCGGGCGGACAGCACCACCTCGTGCATGCACGGTCGGTCGAAGGGGACGTCGTAGACGCCGTGGAGCCGGCGACGGATCCAGTTGGCGTTGAGCACGGCCACCTGGGCGATGCGCTTCAGCCCGTCGCCCCCGTTGACCAGGATGTAGGCCAGGGCCCGGACCAGGACCAGCGAGTTGCCGTGCCAGGTGTGGACCCGGCCGATCGACTGCGGCGGCTCGGCCCAGCCGTAGACCGAGTCGTCGAGCCGCACCGGGCGCGGTCCGGGCAGGAAGGGCACCAGCCGCTCGGACACCGCCACCGGGCCGGCACCCGGCCCTCCCCCGCCGTGCGGGGTGGCGAACGTCTTGTGCAGGTTCATGTGGACGATGTCGAAGCCCATGTCGCCGGGCCGGACCACACCCAGGATGGCGTTGAGGTTGGCACCGTCGTAGTAGAGCAGCCCACCGACGGCATGGACGGCGGCGGCGATCTCGGCGATGTCCTCCTCGAACAGGCCGAGGGTGTTGGGATTGGTCAACATGATGCCGGCGACATCCTCGTCGAGGACCGACCGGAGCGCGGCCATGTCCACGCAGCCACGCTCGTCGCTGGGCACGGTCACCACCTCGTAGCCGCCCAGGGTGACCGACGCCGGGTTGGTGCCGTGGGCGGAGTCGGGGATGATCACCTTGTGACGCTGGGACCCCCGGGCGTCGTGCCAGGCCCGCATCAGCAGCAGCCCGGTGAGCTCACCGGCCGCCCCGGCGGCCGGCTGCAGGGTGGCCGCCGCCATGCCGGTCACCTCGCACAGCGTCTCCTCCAGCTGGACGAGGAGCTCCAGCCAGCCCTGGGTCATCGACGCCGGGGCTGCCGGGTGCACACCGGCCAGCCCGGGCAGCGACGCCACCGTGTCGCACACCTTGGGGTTGTACTTCATCGTGCACGAGCCGAGCGGGTAGGCCCCCAGGTCGACGGAGAACTGCCGGTGGGAGAGCCGGGTGAAGTGGGCCACCAGGTCGCGCTCGGACACCTCGGCCAGGTCCACGGGCCGGTCCCGACGGTGGACGGCGGGTACGAGTTCGTCCACCGGCACCTCGGGGACGTCGGTGGTGCGGAACGACCAGGCCCGCCGACCCTCGTGGGACAGCTCGAACAGGGTCGGCTCGGCGTCCCGGCCCAGCAGCGGCGCCGAGGAGGCCTTGCCCCCGCCGGGGGTGGCCACCGTCGCGTGCCCGCCCATCAGGCCACCGCCTTGGCCAGGGCGTCGGCGAAGGCGTCGATCTGGGCCGCTGTCCGCCGTTCGGTGGCGGCGATCAGGAGTCCGTGGGAGCCGTCGTCGACGGCACCCTCGAGGGGGATCCCGGCCAGGAAGCCGGCGTCGGCCATCCGTTCCACCACGGTGGCCGCCGCCACCGGCAGGCGCACGGCGAACTCCCGCAGCACCGGGGCGTCGGCCCAGGGGGTGACCCCGTCCACGGCCAGCACCGCCCGGCGGGTGTAGTGGGTGGCCCGGGCGCACCGTGTGGCCACCTCCACCAGGCCGGACGTCCCCAGCCATCCCAGCTGGATGGCGGCGGTCACCGCCATCAGGGTCTGGTTGGTACAGACGTTGGAGGTCGCCTTCTCCCGTCGGATGTCCTGCTCCCGGGCCCGCAGAGTGGTCACGTAGGCCGTCCGGCCCTCGACGTCCACCGTCTCGCCCACCAGGCGACCGGGCAGCCGACGGGTGTGGGCCGCACTGCACGCGAACAGTCCGAGGTAGGGACCCCCGAAGCCGAGGGCGGTCCCGAACATCTGCCCCTCCCCCACCATCACGTCGGCCCCCCAGGAGCCGGCCGACCGGAGCAGGCCGGTGGCCAGCGGGTCGGCACCCACCACCATGAGGGCCCCGGTGCGGTCGCACAGGGCCCGGACGGCCCCCAGGTCCTCCAGGCAGCCCAGATAGTTCGGATAGCCCACCAGGACCACACCGGGAACCTCCTCATCGGCCCCGGTGGGCTCGGGCCAGGCGGTGACCCCGTAGGCCAGGGGGATCGTGCGGATCCGGTGGCCGGTGCCCACGGCGAAGGTGGCCAGCATCTGGCGCCAGTGGGGGTGCACGCCCTCTGACACCCAGACGGTCTGGCGGCCGCTGGCGGCCACCCCCAGGTTGACCGCCTCCACCGCGGCGCTGCCCCCGTCGTAGAGCGAGGCGTTGGCCACGGGGAGCCCGGCGATCCGGGCCACCATGGTCTGGAACTCGAAGATCGCCTGCAGGACGCCCTGGGCGACCTCGGGCTGGTAGGGCGTGTAGGAGGTGACGAACTCGGATCGTCCGGCGAGGGCCCGGGTCACCGACGGGACCTCGTGGTCGTAGGCACCGCCGCCGGCGAAGCAGACCATGCGATCGGTGCGGGCCCGGTTGCGGTCGGCCAGGACCTCCATGCGCTCCAGCACGTCGGGCTCGCCGACCCCGTCGGCCAGCTCCAGCGCGTGCTGCAGCCGGACCGCCTCGGGCACGACGGCGAACAGCTCGTCGAGCGACGACAGGCCGAGGAACGCCAGCATGGTCTCGATCTCGTCGTCGGTGTGGGGGATGTACGTGCCCAACGTGCTCCTTCAGTGGGTGGTGGACGGTGAACGGTAGTGCAGGTGGTGCGGGTGGACCCGGCTCACGGGGACGAGGCCCACCGGCCGGCGCGGACGAACGGGGTGGGCACCACGGTCGCCTCCCGGGTGCGGCCCCGCTGCTCGAGCTGCACGGTGCGCCCCGGCGCCGCGTCGACGCCTGTGTCCACCAGGGCGAGGGCGATCCCGTGCTCGAGCATCGGGGAGAAGTTGCCACTGGTCACCGCACCCACGGGGTGGCCGTCGGCCAGGACCACGGCGCCCTCGCGGGGGGGCTGGCGCCCCTCGGTGCTCAACCCGACCAGGTGGCGGGCCACACCGCGGTCGCGCTCCGCCGCCAGGGCCGCCCGTCCCCGGAAGTCGCCTTTGTCCCAGCCCACCACCCAGCCCAGACCGGCCTGCAGAGGGGTGATGCCCGGGCCGAGCTCGTGCCCGTGCAGGGGCAGGGCCGCCTCGAGGCGCAGGGTGTCGCGGGCCCCGAGTCCGGCCGGCACGACGCCGGTGCCGCCCACTGCCTCCCACACGTCGACGGCGGCGTCGACGGGTACCGCCACCTCGAAGCCGTCCTCCCCCGTGTAGCCCGTCCCGGCCGCCGTGCAGTCGGCGCCGCGCCAGGTGAACCGGGTGACACCGAAGCGGGGCACCGAGGCCGCCTCGGGGAGCACGGCCGCGACCCGGGAGCGGGCGTGGGGCCCCTGCACGGCGATCACGGCCCGGGTGGCGGTGGTGTCCACGCCGCCGATGGCCGACAGGACGCGCTCGGTATTGGACGCATTGGGCATGACATCGAAGACGTCGTGGTCGATCCACCACACGATGATGTCGTCCACCACCGAGGCATCCGACTCGTCGAGCAGGTGGGTGTACTGCGCCCGACCCGGACGCACCTTGCCCAGGTCGTTGGTCAGGGCGGACTGCAGGCGGTCGACGGCGTCGGGTCCCGAAACCCGGACCGTGCCCAGGTGGCTCACGTCGAAGGCGACGGCGTCCCGCCGGCACGCCCGGTGTTCGGCGATGGTGCCCTGCCCGTAGGCCAGCGGCATCTCCCAACCGCCGAAGCCCACCAGCTTGGCCCCCGACGACTCGTGCACCTCGAAGAGGGCGGTGCGTCGGAGCGGGCCGTGGTCGGCCCCGGGCCCGGTCGGTGGCGAGGTGGTCACCCGGGCAGGCTACCGCCGGAGCGGGTCAGGCGGATCGGGCGACCGCGCCCCGCCCACCGTCGCCGGCGAGCCCGTACTTGGCCAGGAGGGCCAGGGTGTCGCGCTGGTAGAGGAGGGTGACCCGCACGTCGGGATACAGCTCGGCCAGGCGACGGACCTTGCCGTTCTTCTTGGTGACCAGACGCTGGTTGAGCGTGGTCACCTCGACGAACAGTCCCGGGCTCGGGAGCCAGAAGTCGGGCCGGAACGCCGAGGTCGGCCGGTGGCCGGGACCCCAGTCGAGCACGAACTCCACGGGCTCGTACTCCCACTCGACGCCGTAGAAGTCGAGGATCCGGGCGAACCGCTGCTCGGACTCGTGCGCGAACCGCGCACCGGGTCCGGGGCCCGCACTCCCCACCACCGAGACGTCGCCGCTCAAGAGCGGGCGGTCCCGCCCGCGGCCAGGTAGGCCCCCGCCGGGTGCCGCTCGTCCGGGACGGCCACCTCGGACGGTGCCGCGGTCAGCTCGACGATGGCCGCCTCGAGCTCGGACACCACACCCGAGAGCGGCAGCACGTTGAACACACCCTGACCACCGGCGAGGAGGTCGACGAGCTCCCCGTCCGTCGTCGCCAGGATCGAGCGGTTGTCGGCCAGGACGAGCTGGGCCGAGGCCAGGTCCACCCCGAGGTCGCCCCGCAGGCACTCGACCGCCTGACGGGCCTGCTGGAGCTTGAGTCCGGCGTCGAGCAGGCGCTTGATCACCTTGAGCTCGAGGACGTCCCCGTAGGAGTACCGCCGCTTGCTGCCGGACCCCGAGGCGTCGGTGATCGACGGGCGCAGCAGTCCGGTCCGGGCCCAGTAGTCCAGCTGCCGGTAGGTGATCCCCACGACGGTGCAGACCTGGGCGCCGCGGAATCCGTCGACCGGACCGGGTCCCTCGACCCTCGCTTCGGTCCGGACCCCGGTCGTGCCCTCGGTGCTTGGCGCCATGGTGATCCTCCACCTCGATCAAAGGTTCACGGTGACCGCAACCTCACGGTCAACCTGGGCTTTAACGATATCACACCGAGGTAATTACGTGCGTGTGACCGCGGCGGCCGTCCGGGGATTTGGCCTCGGGGACGCATCGGGCCATGATCGTCCGATGCGACCGTCACACCCCCCGCGCCGGGACGTCCCGACGTGACCGCCGTGTCCGCTCCGGACGGGGACCTCGTCCCCCTGCACCGCCGGTCCATCGAGTACCAGGTCACCCTGGACGGGGACGACCTGGTGGTCGTGGGACGGCTCGTCGACTCGCGACCGTGGGCGGAGGACGGCTCGTTCGTGGCCCGGGTCCACGACATCGAGCTGCGGGTGCGCGTCCGCAGCTCGGACCTGACCATCGTGGGCGCCACGGCGGTGATGCACACGTACCCGCACACCGAGTGCCCGGGGATCGAGGCGGCGTTCGCCGGCCTGGAGGGACTGAGCGTGGCCCGGGGCTACACCCGTGAGATCGGCGTCCGGTTCGGCGGGCCGCGTGGCTGCACCCACCTGGAGCACCTGGCCCGGTCACTGGGTCCGGTGGTGATCCAGGCCGTCACCTCCCGACGGGCCCTCGCCGTCAGCCGCGGCGAGGCCGAGGACCTGGTCTCGGGGGCCGGAGCCTCGGGCAGCCCCTGGGCCCGGGACTCCTGCCACATCTGGGCCGAGGGCGGGATCGCCGACCAGAAGCTGGCCGCCGGCTGGCACCCGGGGGTCGGCCCCTACCCGTCCCCCGCCCTGGTGACCTTCCGGACCGGATCGACCGGGTCGTGAGGACCGCCGGCCGCACCGGGGCGTGGACCGCCCTCGTCGGGCTGGCCGTGGCCGTGTCGGCGTGCGGCAACGGCACGTCGATCACCACGCCGTTCGTCACCACGCCGGCCGTGCTCCAGCACGGGCCCGAGTACGAGGTCAAGACCGGGCCGGTGGCCGGCCTCGGCACCGTCCTGATCGACGGCGAGGGGATCACCGTCTACATGTTCAACAACGACGTCCGGGGCCAGCCGTCGCGTTGCTACAACATCTGCGCCGTGCAGTGGCCGCCGTTGGTGCTCCCCCCCGGGGTGGCCGCACCCGTGGCCGGGCCGGGCATCCGTCCCACCCTCCTCGGGACGGCGCCCGGCCCCGACGGGACGACCCAGATCACCTACAACGGCTGGCCCCTCTACCTGTGGCCCCCCGACCGGGACCCGGGCATGGCCACCGGCCAGGCCCTGACCAACGCCGGGGGTCTCTGGTACGTGCTCACGCCGGAAGGGCGGCCGGTGAGGACGGCGGCCGCCTGACCGTCCCCATGGCCCGCGTCGGGAGGGCAGGATGGGGGGGTGACCGCTCCCCCGTCCCGCTCACTCCTGTCGGTCAACTCCACCGGGTCGATCCTGTCGGTCAACTCGACCGGCTCGATCCTGTCGGTCGGCTCGGTGGGCTCCATCGCCTCGGTGGCCTCCATCGGGTCGATCCTGTCGATCGCCTCGTTCGGGTGTGCCGCCTCGGTGGCCTCGTTCCTGTCCGCCGGCTCGCTGTGGTCGGCGCTGTCCTTCCGGTCCCGCGGTGGGCGGCTGGCCTACCGGTCGTCCAGCCGGTCGAGCGACTCGCGGTAGCGGCGGCCGTTGGCCACGTACTCGGCCGCCGACAGCTTGATCAGCTCGACGTCCGAGCGGCCCTCCCGCAGCTGGGCGGGCACCCCGATGGCCAGGGCCCCGGGGGGGACCACCATCCGGTTGGGCACGACGGCGTTGGCTCCGACGGTCGCTCCGGTACCCACCACGGCGTGGTGCAGGACCACGGACCCCGACCCCACCAGGGAGCCGTCCTCCAGCGTGCAGCCCTCGAGATGGGCCGCGTGGCCGATGACGCACCCGTCGCCCACCACCGTGGGGAAGCCCGGGCCGGCGTGGATGACCGTGCCGTCCTGGACCGAGGACCGGGCACCGATGGCGATCGTCCCGTAGTCACCCCGCAGCACCGCGCTCGGCCAGACGGTGGACTCGGCCCCGATGACCACCAGGCCGATGACCACCGCATCGGGATGGACGTACGCCTCGGGGTGGATCTCGGGCACCAGGTCGCCCAGTCGGTAGATCGGCATGGGTGGACCTTAGGACGTGGGTCGGACCGGGTGCGGCACCGGCCCGGGGGGCGACCGCCTACAACGAGGCGAGTACGGCCTTCCAGTGCGCCCGCCACCCGTCCGCCGCATCAGGGGTGTCCAGCTGCTCGTGCTGGACCGAGACGACCGAGCGGTCCGGGCCCTTGTCGGTGACGGTCACGATCACCCGCGAGCCGTCCTCCAGCTGGCCCCGCCAGTACCGCCAGCGGTCCGACGAGGTGGTCTCGGGGGGCCTGGTCCACGCCACCCCGTCGGCGCCGGTCTCCCCCACCACCTCGGTCCACCGTCCGAGCGAGTCATCCATGGAGCCGGGCCGGGTCCGGCTGGCCGACACGGTGAACGTGCCGTCGGGGGCCTGTCCCGGCAGGCGGCGGCCGATGTGCTGCTCGTAGCGGACGGTCAGCATCTGACGCCACCACGGTGGCGCGCCGCACCCGGACGCGGCCGCCACGATCTCCTGGTGGGTGAGCTCGGCCGCCCCGATCGAGTCGAAGAAGGCCAGCCAGTCGTCCCACGAGCGCCCGGTGCCCACCTCGATCGCCTCGGGGCTCAGTCGCTCCGCCACGCCCGGAGTCTAGGACGGGCCGGTCCCGTCGGGTCCCGCCACGGGCGGGGCGGCCGTCCCCCCGTCCGCGCGTACACTCGGCTTGCCCACCCGGGCCCGCCACGAGGAGACCGTCCATGAGCGATGCAGCCGCACTCGGCCACCCGGTGTTCGACGCCGACAACCACTACTACGAGGCGCTCGACGCCTTCACCCGGCACCTGGACCCGAAGCTCGGCCCCCGGGTCATCCAGTGGTCGGAGATCAACGGTCGCCGCTACCACGTGATCGGGGGCCGGGTCAGCCGGGCGGTGACCAATCCCACCTTCGACCCGATCGCCATGCCCGGTGCCATGTACGACTACTTCCGGGGGAACCCGGACAACCGCAACCCGATGGAATTCCTCGCCCGGCGCGAGGCCATCCGGCCGGCCTACCGGGACCCGGCCGAACGGCTCGGGACCCTCGACGCCCAGGGCCTGGCCGGCTGCCTGCTCTTCCCGACCCTCGGCATGATCTACGAAGAGCCCCTGGCCCACGACCCCGAGGCGGTGTGTCTCCTGTTCCGGGCGTTCAACCGCTGGCTGGCCGAGGACTGGACGTTCAACTACCGCGACCGGATCTACGCCGCGCCGTACCTCACGCTGGCCGACCCCGCCTGGGCGGTCGAGGAGCTGACCTGGGCCCTCGACCAGGGCGCCCGGACGGTGGTGATGCGCCCGGCGGCACCGACCACGGCCCTCGGTCGCCGCTCGCCGTTCGACGCCATGTTCGACGGGTTCTGGCAGCTGGCCAACGACGCCGGGATCACCGTGGTGGTGCACGCCGGCGACAGTGGGATCTCCTCCAACGGCTTCGCCGTCGACGGGTTCGCCGCCACCTTCAGGGGGGGCTGGAAGCCGTCGATCACGTCGTTCGCCATCGAACAGGCCATCCGCGACTACCTGCTGTCCATCGTGTTCGAGAACATGTTCGAGCGGTTCCCCAACCTGCGGGTGGCCTCGATCGAGAACGGTGCCCAGTACCTCCCCGACCTCCTGGCCAAGATCCGGTCGACGGCCAACAAGATGCCCGGCTACTGGAAGGACGACCCGATCGACACCTTCCGGCGCCACGTGTGGATCAACCCGTTCTGGGAGGACGACGTCAACCAGGTCGCCGACTGCATGGGGCCCGGCCGGGTGCTCTTCGGGTCGGACTGGCCCCACATCGAGGCCCTGCCCGAGCCGATCGACTACGTGCGGGAACTGAAGGAGTTCGACGACGCGGAGCGCAAGCAGATCCTCTTCGACAACGTCCAGGAGCTCCTCACCCTCCGGCCCACCTGAGCCGGACCCCGTCGGGGTTCAGTGACCCTGGCCGCGCCCACGGGAATTGTGGGCGCCCTTCCCGTGGTGGGTGGTGTGGTGGCCGGTGCCACCCGAGGCGTGCTCGGTGGCCCGGGCCCGGCGGCTGCGGGCCGTGAAGCCACCCGCCACGATCACGATCAGTCCGATCGCCATCACCATCCAGATGATCATCGCTGTTCCCCATCCCTCTCGGTCCGGTCCGGCGGCCGGAGGCCCCACCCGGGGCGCGTCCGTCCGTGCTGACCCGGACACAGTAGGCCGACCCCGCCGACCCGTGCCTCCCCCTGCCCTCCCCGTGCCCTCCACCGGGTGCCTCCGGGGCCCCCGGCCGGTGCGTGCCTGGCGGATAGGGTGGGTCCATGCCGATGCCCAGGCGAACCGGTGTCGATGACTACTTCGCCCAGCTGACCGAGGTCCAGCGGCCGCATCTCGAGGCCCTCCGGATGTTGAGCGCCGAGGTCGACCCGGAGGCCCGGGAGGTCCTCAAGTGGAACCTGCCGGTGTACGTACGGGGCGAGAACACCAACATGTGGATGCTCCAGAATTTCTCGAAGCACTGCTCGCTCCGGTTCAATCCGCCGTTCTTCGCCACCCAGAAGGCGGCGGTCGAGGCGGCGGGCTACGAGAGCGGCGCCGGCTTCATCAAGCTCCCGTACAACCGTGAGCTTCCGACCGAGCTCCTGGAGTCGCTGATGCGGGCCCGGATCCACGAATTCGAGACGTCCGAGGCCGACTAGTACCGGCGCCAGGTGCGCCCGTGGCCCCCGGGCACGACCGCCCGGAGGGTACCCGTCCCCCCAGGAGTCCCATGCCCCCGCTCCCCCGTCCGTTCACCCCCTACGAGCTCCAGGACCTGCTGGCCCGCGCCGACAGGGTCGCCCGTCGGTTGCTGCGCGACGTCCCGGACTTCCCGACGCCCGGTGTGGTCTTCAAGGACATCACCAACCTGCTGGCCGACGCCGCGGCGTTCGACCTCGTGGTCACGGCGCTGGTCGCCCCGTTCCACGGGCAGGTGGACAAGGTGGCCGCCATCGAGGCCCGCGGCTTCATCGTCGGAGCACCGGCCGCCGTGGCGCTGGGCGCCGGCCTCGTCCCGCTGCGCAAACCCGGCAAGCTGCCCGGGGAGGCCCTGAGCGAACCCTACGAGCTGGAGTACGGCATCGACGCGCTGGAGATCCACACCGATGCCCTGTCCCCCGGTGACCGGGTCCTGCTGGTGGACGACGTCATCGCCACCGGCGGCACGGCCCGGGCGGCGTCCGCGCTGGTCACCGCGGCCGGCGCCGACCTGGTGGGACTGGCCGCGCTGCTCGAGATCGACCACCTCGGCGGCCGCGATCGGCTCCCGGACCTCCGGCTGCACGTGGTCGCCCACTGACCGGGCCACAGCGCCACCCGATCGGAGGGTCCGACCCCCGGGGAGGCTCGGCGGGCCGGCCGGCTACCGCGACGGGCCATCCGACCGGGCGTGGGTCGCGGCGTGGTGACCGGCGCGCCGGCCGAAGAACGAGCCGTCGCCCAGGCTGATGCCACTCGCGTAGTGGTGGGCCGCCAGGCTGGCCGCGGTACGGCCTACGGCGTAGAGCCCGGGGACGCGACCCCCGCCACCGTCCCGGGCGGCACCGTCGGGATCGGTCACCAGGCCGCCGAGCGTGAAGGTGGCGTAGATCGCATCGTGGTCGACCCGCAGGTCGATGGCGCCGATGCCGGTCGCCGGCGGCACGCCGATCGGCTGGAGGAAGGGCGCCCGCTTGTGGAAGGCGGGGTCCTCCCCGCGGAAGGCGGCCTCGTTGTACCCGCGCACCGTGCGGGCCAGGGCCTCGGGGGGGATCCCGAGGTCGACGGCCAGCTCCTCGGGGGTGGCCGCGGCGAAGCCGATCCGGAGCCCGATGGCGTTCGGCTCGTGGATCACGTCGTCGGTGACCAGGTAGACGAACCCCCCCTGATCGCGCAGGGCGTGGATCCCGATGCGGCCGGTGTAGGCGTCCTCATTGATGAACCGCTCGCCGTCTCGGTTCACCAGGATCCCCCGGGCGAGGCGGTGGGGAGGGCCGAGGGGTAGGGCGCACTCGAAGCTGTCGAGCCTGGTCGTGGCGGCACCGGCGCCCATCCCCAGTCGGATGCCACGGCCGTCGTCGTTCGGCGTGCCGATCCGCCAGGCCGGGTTGGGGACGTGGGCCAGGGGGCAGTGCTCGGCGACCATCACCTCGTTGTGGATGAATCCGCCGGCGGCCAGGATCACCCCACCGCGGGCCCGGACGCTGCGGGGTCCGTGCTCGGTCCCCACCACCAGGCCGACCACGACCCCGTCGTCGACGACCAGGGCGTCGGCCCCGGCGTCGGCCAGCACCCGGGCACCGCTGGTCGCCACGGCCGCACCGAGGCGCTCCATGAGGAAGCCACCGGCGGAGTCGACCCACTGGGGCTTGTGGCCCCGGGGTACCGGGACCGCCAGTTCGTCGAAGGGAAAGCTGTCCTCGCCCCCGCTGAAGAGCAGCCCGGCGTCGTCGGCCGACTCGCGGTTCGGCTCGTCACAGAACGCCGCCCGGAACGGCACGCCGACCGAGACGAGCCAGTCGAAGTGGTCCGGTGACCCCTCGCAGTAGGCGTCCACGCGGTCCTCGTCGACGCCGGGCCCGAGTGCCGCCCGGAGGAACCCCGCCATGTTGGCCGGCGAGTCCTCGTAGCCGCAGGCACGCTGCAGGGCCGTGCCGCCGCCCAGGTAGATGAGTCCCCCCGACTGGGCCGACGTCCCTCCCGGTCCCCCGCTGCGCTCGACGGCCACCACGTCCGCCCCGGCCTGCCGGGCCCCGATGACCGCGGATGCTCCTGCCGCGCCCAGACCGACGACGACCACGTCGGTGGTCTCGTCGAAGCGGACCTCGCCGACGTCGAGCGCCGGGATCAGCTCCATGCCCCACCTCGCGCCGGGACCGGTGGTGCACCATCCGGGGGCGTGGCCACCGTGTGCTCCCCTCGGGAACCCAGCACCGTCTCGTCCCCCATGGGCGCAGTATGCCAGCGATCCACCGTGCCCCCCGTGACCACGTGACACGGAGGCGGCCGGACCCGGGGACGACGACACTATGGTCTCGTGGGTGACGGCTCACGTGCCCCCGGGTTCCCGCCGGTCCCGGGCCGCCCCGGGCGGCGGTTCGGCACCCCACGCGAGGACGCACCATGGATGACACGCTCCTGCGCTCGTCGCTCTGCACCGAGCGTGGTCTGCTCGACGAGCGGATGCTGGCCTGGGCGGACCGCATCCGGGACGCCTGGGACCACTCGAACACCGGTGCGCCCGTCCTCACCCACCGCAAGATCTGGGAGTGGGTGTTCATCATCCAGGCCCTCCACGAACGGGGGATGCTGGCTCCGGGCCGCCGGGGATTGGGCTTCGGTGTCGGCCAGGACCCGCTCGCCGCCCTGTTCGCCAGCTTCGGCTGTGAGATCGTGGCCACGGACCTGGAGACCTCGGAGGCCGCCGCGGCCGGCTGGGTGGAGACCGACCAGCACGCGACCACCCTCGCCGACCTGAATCGGGACGGGATCTGCGATCCCGAGACCTTCGCGGCGAACGTGAGCTTCCGGGCGGTGGACATGCGGGCCATCCCCCCGGACCTCCGCCGCTCCGGGTTCGACTTCACGTGGTCGGCGTGCTCGTTCGAGCACCTGGGGTCGATCTGGGCCGGGGAGGAGTTCATCCTCCGCCAGATGGACTGTCTCGTCCCCTCCGGAGTGGCGGTGCACACGACGGAGTTCAACGTGGGATCGAACGCCCGGACGGTGGCCGTCGGCCACACGGTGCTCTACCGACGGAGGGACATCGAGTCACTGGCGGAGGACCTGCGGTCCATCGGGCACGCCATCGAACTGGACTTCGCCACCGGGTCGTCTCCGGCCGACCGGCACGTCGACCACCCGCCGTGGACCGGGCCGCACCTGAAGATCCAACTCGACCGGTTCGTGGCGACCTCGATCGGGCTCATCATCGAGAAGGCGCCCGGCACGGGTGGAGTTCCCTGGCGGCCGGGTGTCGGGTGGACCCTGCGACGCCGGGTACGGGAGGTAGCGGCGGGCGCCGACGCGCAAGCCCGTCACCTGACCCGCCGTGTACGGGGTCGGGTGAGGCGGTAGGTCACCGCTCCCCGCTGTCTCTGCGCCACCGTCACGTGAGCCGGACGCAGACCGATCCGGGGCGACCCGACAGTGGTGCGGGGTCGGGGCGGCGACGGTAGCCGGGGAGGTCAGGCGCAGGGCGACCGCCCTACGCCTGACCGGCACCTTCGTGGTCGGGCTGCCGGGATTTGAACCCGGGACCTCTTGACCCCCAGTCAAGCGCGCTAACCAAGCTGCGCCACAGCCCGTTCCTGGTCAGGGGCACATTCTGCGAATGGTGCTCCGTCCCTTCGGGGTCATTTGCTAACGCCTCGCTGACAAGCGCAGTCAGTGACCCAGGCAGACACTACTCCCCGGCGTCGGTCCTATCGGCCGCCACTTGGATCACGTTGCTGGCCTCGGCCAGCGCCTCATCAGCGGCCCACTCGATCCAGGGCTGCTTATGCACCTCGTAGGCGCTCCGGCGGAGTTCGAGGAAGCCTCGCGTCGACCTGCCCTCATTGAGGTTGAGTGGCCCACTGTCGATTCTCTCGCTCCTCTTCGTCCACCAGGCGCTCGATGAGGGCGTCGGCGTGCTCGATTGGAGCCTCCAATTGCTCCCACTGCGTGAGGTCCCAGGACGCCAGAGTGTCGGCCTGCCATATCAGCCATCCCGGCATGGCCTCCAGGGCCTTGCCGTACATCCCCGCGGCGTAGAGGTACTCGTCCATGGCCCGCTGCTGCTCGGGCGTCCGGACTCCGTTCTGGGATTGAACGTGCCAGTCCCGACAGGTGGGAAAGTCGTGGGATTCCCGCACGATGGGGGCACCGCAGACTGCGCACGTCAACGTCGAACTCATTTGAGACTCGTGGTCATCCGACACGAACACCAGCCTCTCATCTGTAGGAGTGGTGCCCCCGCACCCGCCTTCCTCGGGACGGGTACCGGGCGATCACCGCGGGCGGAAGACAACTGCGGTGACGAACCCCGGCGCCCGGTGTGGGGACCGCCGCCGGTCGTTCGTAGGACGGGGTCAGCCGGCGATGCCCGCGATCGGACGGTTCAGGGCCAGCCCGGCCTGGTTGTCGAGCTCCGGGGCGTCCCCGAACGGGAGCACTCCGCCGTCGGACGTGGACAGCCAGTAGCCACGGCCGTCCCGGTCGGCCGTCACGCCCACGACGGGACGCTCGAGGGATGCCGACACCCCCGATCCCTCGAAGGGGGCGTCCCCGTAGGCGAAGACCCCGCCGTCGGCTCCGACCAGCCAGTACCCCCGGCCGTCCGGGGTGGCGGCGATGCCCACGACGGGCCGGTCGAGGTGCAGTCCGACGCCTGACCCGTGGAAGCCGGCGTCCCCGTAGGCGTACACTCCGCCCCCGGCGTCCACCAGCCAGTACCCCTTGCCGTCCGGGGTGGCGGCGATGCCCACGACGGGCCGGTCGGGGTGCAGACCGACGGCCGATCCCTCGAAGGGTGCGTCCCCGTAGGCGTAGACCCCGCCCTCGGCGTCCACCAGCCAGTACCCCTTGCCGTCCGGGGTGGCGGCGATGCCCACGACGGGCCGGTCGGGGTGCAGACCGACGGCCGATCCCTCGAAGGGTGCGTCACCGTAGGCGAAGACACCGCCGTCGGCGGCCACCAGCCAGTACCCCCGGCCGTCCGAAGTCCCGCTGATGCCCACCACGGGACGGTCGAGGTGAAGGGTGACGCCCGACCCGAAGAAACCGTTGCCGTCGGCGAAGACGCCGCCGTCGGATCCCACCAGCCAGTAGCCGGTACCCGTCGGTCCCGTCGGGCCCACGGCGAGCACCGTGATGACCTTCTGGTTCTGCGGTGCGGCGGCGAACGTGGAGTCGCCGGCCTGATCGGCATCCACCACGCAGGTGCCCGCCGCGCCGAAGGTGACGTAGGAGCCGTCCACCCCGGTGACCGAGCACACGCCCGCCGTGCTCGAAGGGTCGACGGTGAAGACCACCGGCTCACCCGACGCCCCTCCGGTGGCTGACAGGGTGGCCGAGGCACCGACGGTGGCCGTGGTGGGCGGTGTGAACGAGATCGTCTGCGCCCGCAGTGCGGTCACCGCCACCGAGCCGGCCGTGTAGGCGATGGTGTAGTCGGGGTCGACGGCACCGGAGCAGGTCACCGGGTAGGACGCCGGTGGGCTCGATGGCGTGGCGGCGGTGGTGCAGGTGGGGGCCGTGGTCAACGAGGCCGGGGTGTCGCCGTTCACGAAGCCCTGGTAGGTGGGGGTGAGGGTGGGGAGCGTGGTCCCCTCGGTGACCGTCAACTTGGGGGCCTTCACCGTGAGGGACGCTGGCCCGACCGCTACCGAGCCGGCCGTGTAGGCGATGGTGTAGTCGGGGTCGACGGCACCGGAGCAGGTCACCGGGTAGGACGCCGGTGGGCTCGACGGCGTGGCGGCGGTGGTGCAGGTGGGGGCCGTGGTCAACGAGGCCGGGGTGTCGCCGTTGACGAAGCCCCGGTAGGTGGGGGTGAGGGTGGGGACCGGGTCGCCGTACCGCGTCGTCGGGGTAGGGCCCTGTACCGCGAGGGGTGCCGCCGTCACGGTGACCGAGCCGGCCGTGTAAGTGAAGGTGTAGTCGGGGTCGACGGCACCGGCGCAGGTCACCGGGTAGGACGCCGGTGGGCTCGACGGCGTGGCGGGGGTGGTACAGGTGGCGGCCGTGGTCAGCGAGGCCGCGGTGTCACCGTTGACGAAGCCCTGGTAGGTGGGGGTGAGGGCGGGGACCGGGTCGCCGTACTCCATGGTCGAGTTGGGCCCGACGACGTCCAGCGGACTCGGGCCCGAGCCGTTGCTGTAGACGTACTGGTCCGCCCCGGAGGTGGCCGAGGCGTTGCCGCCCCGGCCCACCTGCACATCGACCGTTCCGCTGCCCGCGGGGGCGGTGGTGGTGATCTGCGAGTCGGAGTCGATGGTGTAGGACGTCGCCGGGACACCGCCGAAGGCGACACCGGCGGCTCCGGAGAACCCGGTCCCGTCGATGGTGACCGCTGTCCCCCCGGACGTGCCCCCACCTCCGGGTGACACCGAGGTCACGGTGGGGGCGGACGAACCGGTCGGTGGGTTGTACAGCCCGCCGATCGACGGCCCGGGGGCCGCGTCACCGGGACCGACCCCGAGACCGAACAGGTAGACGCGGCCCGGGGTGGAGGTGCTGTCCGCCACGTTGATGTCGGAGGCGGCGGCAACGGTCCCGTCCGACGACAATGACAGGTCCGTGCCGTACCACCCACTGTTCGCCGACGCCCGGAGGGCGGACCGTGCCTCCCAGGTGCCGCCGACGTCCTGGAACACCCAGGCCGTGTTGAGGTCGGGGTTGGCGGCGCTGCATCCGCTGCAGGAGGGCACCGAGTCCTCGGTGTCGGCCACCAGTACCTCGGAGCCGTCCCCGTTGGCCGAGAGTCCCGAAACGGCACCGGTCACTCCTCCCGTGAGGCCGAGTTGGCGGCCCACGTACTCCTGCTGTTGGGCCTCGGGAGCGCTCAGGGCGGCCGCGGGCACAGGTGCCGAGCCCCAGTGGTCGGTCGTGTTCAGCACGTACACCCCTGACGGGGTGCCGAAGGAGACGTCGGATCCGGCCTGGAAGGAGATCGCCTGGCTGTCGGTCGGGACGGCGCAGTCGGAGGCGACGAACGCCGAATTGCCGTCCCCGGACAGGGCGACCGAGAACCCGATGGCTTCGCTCGAGGAGCAGAGGTCTGAGGTCAGCGAGCACTGGTCGTGCTGGAAGGTCGACTCCTGGGTCCAGGTGCCGCCCGAGTCCGAGTAGAAGTAGACGGCTCCCTCCCCGCGGTCCGGGCGGAGGCAGCCCGCCGGGGTCGGCCCGGCGACCGTGTCGGCCCCGATGGCGATGGTCTGGCCGTCACTGGACATGGACGCGCTGGCCCCGACCTGGTCCTGGGTGGCCTGGGAGCCGCTCAGGCCGCCCTGGAGGACCGCCTGCTGCGACCAGGTTCCCCCGGTCTCGGCGAAGACGACCGCCCCGAGCCCGGGCTGATCGACCATGGCCACCGTCCCGTCGGCGGACAGGGCGAGGCCACCTCCCCCGAACCACGGGGAATCGGCGGAGTCGGTGGGATAGCCATTGTCGCCCGCCGGCGGATCGAGCTGGGCCACCTCGCTCCACACCCCGTCAACCTCGTGCATCACGAACACCGCGTCGGTCACGGTCTCGCTGGTCTGGTCACTGACCGTCCCGGCGATGAGTGCCGTAGTGCCGTCGGCGGAGACGGCGAGGCCTTCACCGAAGTCTCCGGTGGAGTTGTCGGCGGTGCCGAGGGTGGGGGGCACGATCATGGCCGACGGGGTCCATCCGGTGGCACCGGCCGTCAGGACCTCCACCGAGCCGTGGTTCCCCGGCGACGAGCCGGCCCCCCCGTCCTCGGTGAAGGCCGAGCCACCTCCCGCGGTGACCAGAGCCGTCTGGCCGTCGGCGGCCACGGCCACCTGGGTGCCGAACCCTCCACGGGCGGAGCCCTGGCCGATGGTGACATCGGAGGCCCAGCCACCCGGCTCCTGGCCCGGAGTCACCGGCGTGCCCTGCTCGAGGCTCAGGCTGATCTGGTGGGAGAGCTGCGAGAGGTCGGGTGTGGTCGACGAGGTGACGGTGGTGGAGGCGCAGTCACCGGTCACCGTGACCGGTCCCGAGAACGGCTGCCACGCGGGTTCCGAGTTGTCCCACCAGACCAGGGTGGTGGGGGATACCGGTCCGCAGGCGCGGATGTCGACGGAGGTGAATGCGCTGGATGTCGCGGTGGAAAGATCGGCGTAGGTCTCGCCGTCCGCCAGATCGGGCCCGACGCCGTTGCTACCCGGTGAGTCGAAGACGGTGACCGACCCGACGCCGTGCCCGGTGGCGCCAATGGCGCCGTCCACCGTCGAGGCGGTGGCCGATCCGGTGGCCGACGTACTGGTGCCGGTGTCGGAGTCCCCCTGGCCGGCCACGACGGGGAACCCGTCGGACAGCAGGGCGAACGGGGTCCCGTCCAGCTGGGCGAGGGTGGGCGCACTGGTCGCCGAGAGGGTGGTGGTGCTGCAGTCCCCGCCGCTGGACGCCTGGGGCGTCACCGGCTGCCAGGCCCCGGCGACCGGATTCCACCAGTCCAGTCCCCCGGGGGCCGAGCCGCCGCACACGGTGACGACCACCTGGGTGAACGCACTGTCAGGGCTGGTCGACACGTCGACGAAGGTCTGTCCGGCCGCCAGGCCGGCTTCCGGATCGTCGGCGTACTCGCCCACGGTGACGGTGCCGATCCCGTAGCCGGTGGCCGACACATCCTTACCGGGGATGGTGGCCGTGGCCGTGTCGCCCGCCGAGGAGCTGGTGGCCGACACCTCGTCGGTCTCGCCGATCCCCTGCCCGACGACGGCGTTGGACGGGGCGGAGGCCGGACTCACCCCGTAGGCGTTGACGGCCACGACGGTGAAGGTCTCGGACATGCCGGGCTTCAGCTCGTGGACCACGTACTGGGCGGGCACCACCGTGCCGGCCGGTGGGGCGGTCAACTCGACGGGCAGGTTCGTCTGCCCCTCGCTGGTCGTCACCCAGTAGTTGGTGATCGGCCCGGCCCCGGTGTCGGCCGGTGGATCCCACGTCAGGGTGGCCTCGCCCAGGGTGGGGTCCGTGAGGGTGGCGGTCACCTGGGTGGGCGCCGACGGCACCGCGACGGCGGAGCTGTCCACTACGAGCGTGGTCGAGTAGGTCGCCGTCTGGGTCGCCTGGGTGGCGGTGAAGACCACCGGGTAACTGCCGGCCGCAGTCGGGGCACCCAGGCTCGCCTCCAACTGCCCGCCCGGGGTCAGGGTGAAGTCCGCGGGCAGGCCGGTCTGCGTCCAGGTCGTCCCGCCGGCACCACCGGTCGCCTTCAGGGAGGTGACCGGGTAGGTGGCCCCGACCACGCCGACCGGGATGGCGACCGGGGTGATCGATAGCGTCGGCTGCCCGCTCGCCACCACCACCCACGTCAGGTCCTCGTCGGCCGTCTGGGAGGCAGGCGACGCGTCGGCCACCTGCGCGGTGAAGCTGTAGGACCCGGGCGTGTCGATGGTCCCGTCGAACTCGCCGCTCGACGTGAGCGTCATGGTCGACGGTAGGTTGTCACCGGATCCGGTGACCACCGACCAGGTGAGCGGGCCGATTCCGCCGATGGGCACCAGGCCCACCGTGAAGTCCTGGGCGGAGCCGGCGGTGATGGTCGGTAGGGTCGTGGGATAGATGGTGAGGAGTGGGACCACGGTCACGTCGAGTTCGGCGGAGGTCGACGGACCGAAGGTGCCCGAGCCGCTGTAGGCGGCCGCGTACTGGTCGGGATCGCTGGTGCCGTTGGTGACGGTGTCCGTCTCGGACAGGTCCAGCGTGCACGTCGCCTCCCCGGTTCCCGGGTCCACGGGCACGCTCCCGCAGCCGTCGACGGCTCCGTCCGGGCCGGTGAAGGCCACGGTCCCGCTGTCGGGGACCGGGTCGACCGTGGCCGTGAGGTCGGTGGTCTCCCCCGTCGTGCCCTGGACGCCTCCGCCGTCGATGGGCGTGAGGTCCGGGGCCGTCACCGCGGTGGTGGTCAGGGTGGCACCCTGGAACGAGTAGGCCGCCCCGGCGTAGGTCGCCTCGTTGGCTGATCCGTCCACGCCACCGGGTGCGCTGGCGAAGGTCGTCGAGCCGTCGGCCGAGATCCCGACGGACGACCCGAACAGCTCGTCGGGCGCGGCGTCGGGGGCCTGGTAGTCGGCCTCCTCGTTCTCGTCGGTCCAGCCGTTCACCGGTTCAGTGAAGAGCTCGGCCTTGCCGGCCTCGCTCTGGCCGCCGACGGGGGATCCCGGGGCACCGGCCACCACGTCCTTGCCGTCGGACGAGACGGCCAACGACCAGCCCAGACCCTTGACGCTCGGGTCGGAGGAGCTCAGCTCGGCGACCTGCTCGTAGTCGGTGACGGCCGGGTTCGGCGTGTTGTGGAAGACGTAGACGGATCCGTCGTCGTCGTTGTGGTTCGAGTCGCCCACGAAGGCGTAGTCGCCGGTCACGTCGAATTCCATGGCGTCCCCGAAGTCCTCGAACTGGCAGTTCGGACTGGTGGCGCACTCGAGGCCCCCGTCGCCCTCTTCGACGTAGTCCGATTCGACGTCGGCGCCGGTGATCACATCGGGCGTCGAGTCGTAGGTGCGGGTGCCGTCGGGTGCCTCGGTCGCCTGGTAGATGTCCGCGGTCTCGGTGATGGTGAAATCGGGGGAGTTGGGGTAATAGTCCGACTCGTCGGACATCATGGCGTCGTCTCCGCTGCCGGACAGCGCCACTGACTCGCCGAAGGTGTCGTCCCAGGAGGAGCAGTAATCGTCCTCCAGGGCGTCACACGATGCGGCTGGCTGGTTCGCGTCGGGATCCGTGGTGGGATCGGGGATCGCCCCCGTCCACGTGAAGCCGGTCGTGCCGTGGCCGGCGAATACGTACGCCTCCCCGTGGCTGGAGACGTAGTTCGAGTCCGTCGACGTCCCGTCGAGGGCGGTGTTCACGTGATTGGGGTCGGCCACCAGCAGCTCGTCGCCGAGGGTGTCGAGGGCGATCGCCTCGTGAGGGTACGCACCGCTCCCACCTCCCACATTCGGGTCCTCGAAGCCGCTGTCGAGCATGCCGGGCGGGAGGTTGGCGTCCAGGATGCCGGACGACGGTTCACCGGTGCTGACCCACGTACCGTCCTCCAGGGCGAACGTGGCCACCGCGATCGACCACGTGCCCGGATCGGTGAAGGTGAAGCTCGGGTCCAGCGCCAACGTGGCGGCGGCGACCGCACCGTCACCCGACATGGCCACCTTGGCCCCCAGGACGGCGGCTCCCGGACACAAGGTGTCGCTGCATCCGGTCAGCCCGAGGTCACCGGGCTGGAACGACGCGGTCTGTTTCCAGATCCCGCTCCCGGGATCGAGTGACCAGAACGACACCGATCCTGCCGGGCACCCGGCCGAGATGTACCCGTCACACACGCCTGGCGAACCGACCACGGCCGTGGTCCCGTCGCTGGACAGGCCGGTCGAGAGACCCAGCAGGCTGCCTCCGGTGGGATCGGGACTGGTGAGCTCCGCCGTGCTCCGGTCCACCTTCAGCGAGATGGCACAGCTCTTGTACGGCCCGGTGGTCGCACTCGAGCCCTTGACGACGACGTTGATCGAGGAGGGGAGGTTGCCGGACGCATCCGCGGTGCCCAGGATCTTGTCCTGCCAGTCGGACAACGTGGGGGTGTATGAGGTGGCCGTCAGTGGAGGATCTCCGGACGGTGGGTACGAATAGAGCAGGGTGTCCCACTTCGTGCTCCAGAACTGGACGGTGAAGGTGGTGAGCGGGAAGTCCTTGCCGGCGCCTCCGGCACTCCAGCCGAATTTGAGTGGCGTGTCGGCCTGGGCGACCGTGTCGGAGCCGGCCGGGGACGGGCTGGTGATGGTGGGCGACACCGCCTGGCCCGAGAGGATGCAGCCCAGGTCGTTGGAGCGGGCGACGGCGGACGCATCCGAGTCGTTGGAGTCGTCGAATTGGGTCGCGCCGCTGGCGGCCAGGAGTGCCGGGACGGCCTGTGCGAGGGTCGTCGCCGGTCCGGACGTCACCGACGCGAACTGGAGGGCCCGCAAGATGGCGGTATCGCTCAGATTGATCGAGTTGTTCTCATAGGTCTGCCACAGGGTGCGGCCGACGCTCAACTCGTCGTCCTCGCCCTGCGGCTGCACGTCCGGATTGTCCAGGCCGGATATGACGTTCGTGTTGTAGTCGACGTAGGTGTGCGAGTCCTCGGTGTCGATGTAGACACCGTTCGCCACGTTGGGGATGTAGAGGGAGGCCACGTCCTCCACGTCCTCGGCCACGAGGGCGAAGTAGGTGGCGAACCCTTCGCTCCAGGCCAGCTCCGTGCCGTCGAGCAGGTTCGGTGGGGACCACAGGGTGGAAAGGTTCACACCGAGTGCATGCTGTTTGCCCGCGGGCAGACCCGGGCCCTGGTCGATTCCCAGTTGGTACGCCACGAAGTGGCCGTACTCGTGGAGAATCACGTCCCAGTCGAATTCGTCCGGCTGCAGAAGGTCGATCATCGGAACCGAAGGCACGAACTGGCTGGTCGCGGCCGCGGTCGGAAACTCGACGCTGAGGGGGGACTGGCCGCCTCCCGCCGCGTAGAGGGTGCCGTTGAAGTGCACGGTGTACTGCATGGCGGTGACCAGCGCGTCCGCCACGTCGAAGGCCGCATCGTTGGCATTCGGGGCGACCCCCGCCACCGGCGAGCCGGCGTCCATGTCGATGGAGATGGCGGCGCCGGTGGCGGTGACCGGTCCGACCTGGACGGGACTCCCGTCCAACTCGAAGCGGGAGTCCATGAACTGCGGTTGGGAGACGCCATCGACCGCGCTGTGGACCACGAACGCGAGATTGGCGGCGCAACCGGGGCCAGAGTCCGGGCAGTCGACGTAGTCCGTATCGGGGCTCTCCGCCAGTGCCTGGATGAACAGTTGTCTGGGCGTCACGCCGTCGGCTCGGAACGTCGACACCGACGCGCTGTACTTCCCCATGTCGTCGGTGCTGACCTGAGCCAGCACCGAGCCGCTGGCGGAGGAGCCGTCGGCGTCATTCACGTCCACCGTGATGAACCGGGCAGGATGGAGATCCCCGTTGCTGTCGTAGTACTGGATCTGCCCGGACACGGTGGTCGTGCTCGGCGTCAGGTCCGGGCTGGCGGAGTGGGCCGTGGTGGCGGAGGTGGCAATGCGTACGGTGGCCCCGCCACCCTCCAGGGCGACCAGCCGCTCCTGGTAGACGGTGGTGCCGAGCGTGGCGCGCCGGAGTTTCAACAGGGCCACCTGGGCATCGAGCAGACCGCTGATGGAGAAGGTGACCGTCGACCCGTCGCTGGCGAAGTCGAGGTCGTCCTCGGCCCCCACCTTCTGTTCGGCGGTGTCGAGGCCGGTGACCGTGGCGTGGATGTCACCGGTGCCCTGGCCCCTGACGATCATCGGCACGGAGACCACCCGACCGCCCCGGTCCAGACGACCGACCGTCAGGGTCCGGGTCCCCGTCATCGACACGGGGCCGGTGTCGGTGAAGGTCACGACGACATCGTGGAGGGGCTCGACGGCCCACAACCGCAGACGTGCGTCGACGGCGGAGCCCGGACGGGAATCGGGGTGGTCCATCCACCGGTCACCGAGGGCGTCGGTGACGACGGGGGCGGTGGAGGTCGGCGGCGACGAGGTGGTGGACGCGGTCGCGGTCGTCCTCGGTGGGGTCGTCACCGGGGTCGCCGATGCCGTCGTCGCTCCCAGGGCCGGGGTGATGGTGGCACCGAGGATGACGCTGAGTGACGCAGCCGCCGCCAACCGGATCCACGGTGCTCCGCGCATTCCCCCTCCTCTCGCCGCCTTCGAGGGCGGGACCCTGCGGCTCGGGCGCCGGCGGGAAGTGTTGGACGTGACGACGCGTCGGGACCGTCCCGACGCGGTTGCCGCTCGTGGCGAAACCTAGGAGGGCCGACGCACCGATGAATCCGTAGATCCCGCACGAACCGCGGCCACCGACGTGGACCCTTCGGGTCGTCCCCGGACCGTGCACGTCCGCCCACCCCGCCACCCGGGCCCGGGCGCGGTCCACCCGGGGTGCGCCGTCGTGGCGGTCCGACCCGGGTTGGTCCGGATCCGTCGGATGGCCGGTTCATAGGCCGTGACCTGGGCCGACCCGCCAGATTGCCGGTAGGGTTCGCAGGTGGCGACGGCTCGGCCTCCAATGGGGCGCACGCAGGAGATCGAACGACTCGAGCACTTCCTGGGGGATCTCCCCCGGGGCTCGCGCACCCTGCTCCTCGAGGGCGAGGTCGGGGTCGGGAAGACCACGTTGCTGGACCGGCTGGCGTCCTCGGCGAGGGAGCGATCCTGGACCGTGCTCACCGCCAGTCCGGTGGAGGCCGAATTGCCCTGGGAGTTCGCCGCCCTGACCGACCTGTTCGGATCACTGCCCCGTGCGTCGGTGCGTCACCTTCCCCTGGTCCAGCAACAGGCGATGGACGTCGTCGTCTTCCGCCGCGAACCCCCGGACGGCTCGGTCGACAGCCTGACGCTCGCCACCGCGGTGCTCTCGGTGCTCCGCGTCCTGGCGGCGGATGCACCCGTGGTGCTGGCCGTCGACGACCTCCCGTGGCTCGATCCCCCGTCGGCCCGCATCTTGGAATTCGTGATCCGACGCACCGGGGATGCCCCGATCGGGCTGGTCGGGACGGTGCGCACGGCGTGGGAGCCCCGCCGGGCGCACCTGTTCACCGACGACCTGACCCCGGATCGGGTCGAGCGGCTGGCCGTCGGACCTCTCGACGCCCGGACGATCGCCCAGGTGCTGGCCGAACGGGAGCCCGACGCCGCTCGGGGATCGAGGCTGCAGGCGATCTACCGATGGTCCGGCGGCAACCCCCTGTTCGCCCTGCAGCTCCTCGACGTCGCTCCCGAGGAGCTCGGCACGTGGTCGGTGCCGACGCCCGGAGTCCCCGATGCGCTCCGCCGGGTGATCGGCGACCGTCTCGGGGACCTGGCCCCAGGCACCCGCGACGTCCTCCTCGTCGCCGCGCTGTCGAACTCGCCGACGGTGGAATCGACCATGGCGGCGGCCCGGGATGCCGCCACCGCCCGGGGGGCGCTCCAGGATGCCGCGGGTGTGGGCATCATCTCGATCGGCGGTGATGGACTCCACTTCGCCCACCCCCTGATCCGGGCCGTCGTCGTGGACGCTGCCTCTCCGGCCGAGCGCCGACACGCCCACCGGCGGCTGGCCGGGAGGAGTACGACCTCCGAGGAGCGCGCCCGCCACCTGGCACTCGGCTCCGAGGGGCCCGACGAATCGGTGGCGGCCGCGGTCGAGGCCGCCGCGGTGGTGGCCACCGGTCGGGGGGGCAATGAGATCGCCGCGGATCTCGCCGCCCTCGCCGCTGAGCTGACCCCTGCCGATGATCCCACCTCCCGCGGTCGCCGCACGGCCCACGAAGCCGACTACCGCTTTCTGGCCGCCGATCCGTTTCGGGCCTGTGAACTGCTGGAGTCGGTGGTCGCCACCGTGGAGCCCGGCCCGGAACGGGCGGAGTACCTCCGACGGTTGGCCCGTTATGCGACCCACCGCGGGGATCCGGCGACCGCCTGGGTCGAGCGGCTCACCTCCGCGCTCGACGAGTCCGGAGACGACCCGGAACTCCGCGGAGCCATCGCACTCGACCTGGCGGTCGCGCTCAGCAACGTCGGCGAGCACGGGCGGGCCGCCGAGTACGGCGCCATGGCGCTGGACCTGGCGGTCGAGTCCGGGGACTCCGCCCTCGAGGGTCAGATCTGCGCCGGCATGGCCTACGGCCTGGTGGTGGGGGGTGGGGGCCTGGTGCGCGAGTTGGTGGACCGGGCGCTGTCCGGGCCGGATCAACCTCCCGGGTTGAGCATGGAGCTGCGACCGCGGTTCGTGGTGGCCCGGGCGCTGTACTTCGCCGAGGAGTTCGCCGAGGCCCGGGTGCTCTTCGAGGAGGAGCTGGCGAGCGCACGCAGCGAGGGGATCAAGCCCGGGCTGGCGCTGCTGCTCGGCAGCCTCGCGCAACTGGAGATCCTCACCGGCAACTGGGGACGGGCCGGTCAGCTGCTCGACGAGCTCGGCGACTACCAGGACGACACGCCGGTGGTCGCGGTGGCCAACGGCACGCGCGGTTGGTTCCAGGTCTGTCGGGGCCAGGTGGACGAAGGCAGGAGGGCGATCGACACGGCCATCGCCACGGCCTCGGCGGCGAACATGCCGATCTTCGTGCTGGAGATGGCCTACGCGCTGGGCCTCTCCTGCGCCCTGGGCGAGAGCGACGAAGCCCACACCCAGCTGGCCCCGTTTGTGGTTCTGGCCAGGTCGGCCGGCGTCACCGAGCCGTCCCTCCTGCGCTTCGTCCCCGATGAGATCAGCGCGCTGGTCCGCCTGGGCGATCTCGACGCGGCGTCGGAACTGCTCGGGTACTTCGAGGGCGCTCCCTCCGGCTCCGACAGGTCGTGGGTGACGGCTGCAGCCGGACGGTGCCACGCACTGCTCTCGGCGGCCCGGGGTGATCTGGTCGACGCGGCGGACGTGGTCGAGCGCGCGCTCGCAGACCACCGTCGGGTGCCGCAGCCGTTCGAGGAGGCCCGCACCTATCTGGCCGCCGGTGAGATCTACCGGAGGGCCCGGGCCAAGCGCAAGGCGGGGGAGGCGCTGGCCCGGGCCATCGAGATCTTCGAGGAGCTCGGCAGTCCGGCCTGGTCCCGGCACGCCCGGGGCGAGCTCGCCCGGGTCGGCCTGCGGGTCGGCCGATCGGCGACGGGGGGCCACGACCTGACCGTGGCCGAGCGCGGGGTCGTCGAGCTGGTGATCTCCGGAATGACCAATCGCGAGGTCGCCGAGCAACTGTTCATGGCCCAGCGGACGGTGGAGTCACACCTCAGCCGCGCCTACCGGAAGCTGGGGGTGCACTCCCGGACCCAGCTGGCCCAGGCCTACTCCCCGGTGAACGAGTAGGTCCCACAGGCCGTCCAGGGTCAGCGCCGCGACCGGGGCGGTCTGGCGGGCCGAGGCGCCGGTGCCCGCCCGCCGGTGACCACTCTCCGTTCGTCCACCGCGGCCCGGATGCCGTCCGACAGCGATCGACGGCCGGGTTCGGTGACCCATTCGTCGAAGGCGATCTTGAAGACGGCGACACCGGCCTCGGCGGCCAGGCCGGCGGACGGACCACCCACGCCCCGGCGCCGAAGGGCGTCGGTCAGGGCCGAGGCGAGTGACGCCGGTTCGATCAACTCCCGTTCCTGGAGCTCGGGGTTGGCGTCGAAGATGGCCTGCCGGCGGCAAGCTTGAGCCGACCACCGGGACGTTCCACCGGAACCTCATCAAGGGCCACGTGGTGCCGAAGCTCGGCGCGGTACCGCTGCGGGCTCTCGACACCCCGATGCTGAACATGTTCTACGCCGAGCTTCTCGAATCCGGTCGGGCCGATGGTAAGGGTGGCCTATCCCCCACCACCATCCGCTCGGTGCACGTTGCCGTCTCCAAGGCCCTCGGGGGGGCGATCAAGTGGGGCAGAGTGGCACGCAACGGCGCCTCGGTAGCTGATGCTCCGAGCCCCGCTCGTCGTCAGACTGACGTCTGGTCACCCGAGCAGCTACGGACATTCCTCAAGAATGTTGCGTCCGAGCGGCTGTACCCCATGTGGCTCGTCTTCATGACGACGGGACTCCGTAGGGGCGAGCTTGCCGGCCTTCGGTGGCGCGACCTCGACCTCGATGCTGCACGGCTGACGGTTGCTCAGACACGGGTGTCCGTCGGCTGTCGGGTGGACACGACGACCCCGAAGTCGGATTCGAGCAAACGGTCGTTCGCCCTCGACCCGGCGACCGTGAAGGCCCTCAAGGCGTGGAAGAGCCAGCAGGCCCAAGAGCGCCTCGCATGGGGGCCTGCATGGACGGACACTGGACTCGTCTTCGGCAAGGCGGACGGGACCGCCTACCACCCCCAGCGGTTCACGCAGATGTTCGCCAGCAAGGCGAAGGCGGCGAAACTGCCACCGATTCGGTTGCACGACACCCGGCACTCCTACGCCTCGGCGTGCCTCGACGCTGGGGTACCGCTCAAGGTGCTCTCGGAGCGACTGGGCCATAGCAGCATCGCCATCACGGCTGACATCTACCAGCATGTCAGCGAGAAGGTGGACCAGGACTCGGCTGACCGAGCATCCAGCTTCATTCTGAAGGGGGCGGCAAGGTGAATATCAGAGAGCACATCGAGCGGGAACGCCAGGAGGAAGCCGAGCGGCTGCGCATCCTCGAAGCCGGCTTGCCCATGGACCCGTGGATGGCTGCGGATTTCGCCGTGGACTGCGGACTGTCCGACAGGCTCCCGTCCATCCTGTACCGAACTTGGCAACGCGGCGGAATCGAGGACCTCCAACCGGCCCTTTGGGCTGTATGGGTCCATAACAAGTCACCTCGGGCGTGCCTGGGAGAACGCAAGTGGCTCGAACTCTTCAAGGCGGCTGGCTTCACGGTGGTAACGAGCACGACCGTCGGAGAGGACACCAAGTTCGGGCAGCTAACCGAACGGCCCTCGGAACCACTGGAGCTGTGGCGCGGTGCTGCTGTTGCAACGAACGGAAGGGGCTTCTCATGGTCCGTCCATCGGGAGTGCGCTGTTGAGTTCGCAGAGGGCGTCGCGGGCGTTGGATTCGACGCCGCGCTGTTCCGGGCGGTCGTGCCCCCTCGTGCGATGCTGGCGCTGTTCGGTGACTGGCGTGAACAAGAGGTCGTGGTCAATCCGAACATGCTTCGTGGGAGGGTGTCGGTTGCCGAACGACTGCCGGCAAACCTGACAATCTTTGCTAACAGATTTGCTAACAAGCCCTGACAATCTCAGCCCATTTCGGGCCACCGGGAGCCATCGGACGGAGTCGGTAAACCGGCCCTGAACAGGTGCAACACACCGAGAGCCATCGGGAGCCACTGACGACTGTCCGTCCCCCAGTCAAGCGCGCTAACCAAGCTGCGCCACAGCCCGTTCCTGGTCTCCGGTCGGACCCGTGCGGACACGGGATCCGGGGCGACCCCCGCAGACACTACTCGGCGGGTCGATCGCCACCCGCATCGCCGCCGGCCGCACCGTCGGATCCCCGTTTGATCTGCTGGACGAAGCGGTCGGCCCGTTGCCGGGAGACCCCCCAGGCCTCGGCGATCTGGCGTGGCGTCATCCCGTCGGCCATGCAGGCGGCGATCATCTGCAGGCGCAGGTGGTGACGGGCCGCGGCCGCCGCGTCCAGTGCCTCCTGGGTGGACTGGCGCTGCCAACTGGCCGGGGTGGTGGCCAGGACCTCGGTGGGCCGCTCCCCCGCCGCCAGCCGGTCGGCGCCCTGGGCGAGCAGCTCCTCGGCCTTCGTCAGCACGGTGCGCACGTTGCGGTTGGCGTCGATCAGGGCGCGGATCGCCGACACGATGCGCTCGTTGGAATCGTCCACGGGCGGAGTGTACGACCGTGGCCTGCTCCCGCGATGTGGACAGGAGTCACATGGGGGGCCGGTGCCGGGGCCGGACGTGAGTCACCTGCGGGGCCGGTGCCGGAGCCGGACATGAGTCACCTGCGGGGCCGGTACCGGTACCCTGAGCAGCGCCATGACCACCGTGCCGCAGCGCAACCGCCCGCACGCCCGTGCGTCCCGCGCCGACGCACCGAGGATCCGCCGCTCCCGCGAGGAGCTCCGGGAGCTGCTGCTCGAGGCGGGCCGGGAGGTCCTGCTCACCGACGGCCTGGGGAGTGGTGCCGAGCACCTGACCTTCAAGCGGGTACTCTCCCACGTCGCCGACTCGCGGGGGATCCGGGTCACCAACGCCTCGGTCATCGGACGGATCTGGGACAACCAGGAGGACTTCCAGACCGACGTGGTCCGTTCGTTGGTGGAGGACCGGGGGGACGAGGAGGTGGAGGACACCGCCACCGTCCTGCTCGACGTCCTCGGCCGCCTCGACGTGTCCACCCCCGAGCTGCGTCGCGCCTCCCTGTCCGAGCTGATCCGGGTCAGCTGTGCCGAGTACCTCCGCACCGCCTCCACCTCGTCGGCCACCATCCAGACCGCCCTGGTCACCTACGTGGCCGCCGCCCACCGGACCCGGGGCGATCCGGAGGTGGTCACCTGGTTCCGGGAGACCAACGACCGGCTGACCCGCAAGTACACGGAGCTCTACGAGCTGGGACTGGCGGCCGTCGGCTACCGGGTCCGTCCCCACCTGTCGCTGCACGACGCGTCGGTGGCCCTGTCCGCCTTCGCCGAGGGGATCCTCCTGCGCCAGGCCGTCGAGCCCGACGCGTTCAACTGCATCGTCCGGGTGCGTGCGCTCGACGGCGTCCCGGTCGAGTGGACGGTGTTCGCCCTGGCCATGGACGCCCTGGCCGACTTCTTCACGGAGCCCGACCCCGACTGGGCGGGCTGACCCCCGGAGCCGGCACGGGCCCGGCTCAGTGGCGACCGCCCGAGGCGTACTCGATCACCCGGGCCATGGCGTCCTCGGAGGTGGTCGCCACCGACCCCGACGAGACGGGGGGCGCCGGGTCGTACTCGATCATCAGCTGGGCGGCCTCGGCGGCGACCCGGTCGACCAGCAGCTCCACCAGCCGCAGGGCCATGTCGATCCCGCTCGACACCCCCGCCGCGGTGAGGAGCCGCTCGTCGAGGTGCTCGACCACCCGGTCGGCGACGGCGGTGACCCCGTGGCGCTCGAGTTCGGCGTACGCGGCCCAGTGGGTGGTGGCGGTCAGGCCGGTCAACAGCCCCGCGGCGGCCAGGACCAGCGAGCCCGTGCACACCGAGGTCGTGTAGCGGGTGGTCCGGTGGGCGGACCGGACCCAGGCCAGCACCCGTTCGTCGTGCTCCAGGTCCCGGGTACCCACGCCGCCGGGGAACACCAGGACGTCGGGGGTCGGGACATCCTCGAAGGTGGCGTCCCGGGTGACGCCGAGCATCCCATTGTCGCTGCGCACCTCCCCGGTGTCGTGGCCGACGAAGACCACGTCCACGGTGGGGATCCGTTGGAGGACCTCGTAGGGCCCGATGGCGTCCAGGGCGGTGAACCGGTCGAAGAGCGGGATGGCGACGACGGTGCGGTCGGTCATGGGTCAGTCCTCTCGGGTGGGGTGCGGCTCGGGTGGGGTGCGGCGGAAACGGCGGCGGTAGGCGTCAGGGCTGCAGTGGACCCGGCGCTGGAACGTGCGCCGGAGGGTCTCGGCGGTGCCGAAGCCGCACCGCACGGCGATGACCTCCAGGGTGTCGCCGGTCGACTCCAGCTCACGGCGGGCCGCCTCGGTCCGGATCCGCTCGACGTACCGGCTGGGGGTCTCCCCCACCTCGCTGGTGAACAGCCGGGAGAAGTGGCGCTCGGACATGCTGGCGACCGCGGCCATGGTGGCCACCCGGTGGTCGCCACCCGGGTCGGTCTCGACCCGGTCCTGGGACTCCCGGACGACCGACCGGCGGGCCCGGGGGGCCCAGACCGGGGCGGCGAACTGGGTCTGGCCACCCGGGCGGTGGAGGAACATCACCAGCCAGCGGGCAATGAGCTGGGAGACATCGGTACCGAGGTCGTCCTCGACCAGGGCCAGGGACAGGTCGATCCCGGCGGTGACCCCGGCACTCGACCACACCCGCCGGTCACGCACGTAGATCGGGTCGGCGTCGACCTCGACAGCGGGGTACCCCGCGGCCAGCTCCCCGGCCCGGGCCCAGTGGGTGGTGACCCGGTGACCGTCGAGCAGCCCGGCCCGGGCGGCCAGGAACGAGCCCGAGCACACGGTGGCCACCCGGCGGGCCCGGGCCGCCGTCTCCCCCACCCAGGCGACCAGTCCGGGATCGTCCTGGGCCGCCGTCACCCCGCCGCCGCCGGGGACCACCAGGGTGTCCACCGCCGTGGTGGGCCTGGGGAGGGGCGAGGTGCCGAGACCGAGACCGCTCTCGGAGGGCACGGTCCCCCCGGTCGTCGAGACCACCTCGACCTCGTAGCCACCGGTCCGCCCACAGGCCCGGGCCGCCCGTCCGGCCCCGGCGAACACCTCGAAGGGGCCGGCGACGTCCAGGGCCTGGACGCCGGGATAGGCGACGATCACCACCGCCCGGGTCTCCATGGGGCCAGCGTGCACCCGTCGGGTCATGGCGTCAATGACATGATGCCCACGAATGCAGCCATCGACCGTCCCGGTCGGTCACCCCAGGCCGAGGAACCGCATGGTGGCGTCGATGACGGCGAACTCCGACGGGGTGGCGAAGTGGTCCACCCCCGCCACCGGGACCAGGGTGGCGGAGGGTAGCGCCTCGACGAGCCGGTCGGCCGACGGCACGAAGTCCTCCGTGCCCAGCACCACCAGCACCGGGCAGGTCACCACGGCCAGGTCCTCCGGGACGAGGCGGGGTGGCGTCCGGCGCAGGTAGGCGGCCAGCGCCCGCGGGTCGTTCCCCGTCGACCCGGCCAGTCGGGTGAACACCCGGGCCGTGACGTCCTCGGGCCCGGCTCCGGCCTCCAGGGCGTCAGCGAGCGAGGCGTTGTCCACGCCCTCGAACACGTTGTCCCCCACGCCGAGCAGGACGAGCCGGTCGAACCGCCCGGGGTCGGCCACGGCGATGCGCAGCAGGATTTGGGCCCCCGCCGAGAAGCCGACCGCCGACGACCGCTCGGGCAGCCGCTCGGCGATGTCGGCCTCCACCGATCGGTAGGCGGCAGGGTCGGTGGACCGTGCCGAGCCGCCGTGGCCGGGCAGGTCGATCGGCGGCACCGTGCAGCCGACGTCGGCCAGGATGTCCACCCAGCCGGTCTGCACCCAGTTGTGGTCGAAGGTCGACCCGAACCCGTGGAGGAGGACGACAGGAGCCGCGGCGTCAGGCATGGTCGCCGAAGCTACCGCACCCGGTCCCGGGGCGGGTCGGTCGGCGTCGCCGTGGGCTCAGGCCAACTTGGCCACGATGAGGCCCCCGATGAATTTGTAGCCCTTGGTGTTGGCGTGGATGTTCCCCAGGCTGCAGAAGTAGGTCAAGGTGCAGACCTCCCACAGAGCCGCCGACACCTTGCCGTAGGGGGAGAGGTTGACCAGGGCGGTCGAGTCGTCACCGGAGGTGGCCTTCTTGTACGGGGCCGAGGTGACGTTCACGAACGACCCGTGGGCCACCGAGGTGTAGACGGCGGAGAGGGCCGGGTTGATCAGGTCGTCGAAGGCCAGGACGGACTCGCCGGCCAGCGGGCTGGTGAGGTCGGTGGTCGGGTAGACCTCGGTCCCGAGCAGGACGTCCGGGTAGGTCAGCCCGACGATGCGGGCGGAGCCGTCGCCGTTGGCGTCCAGGGCGGTGCGGACGTCGGTCACCAGGGTGGTGACGTTGGTGCTGATGGTCCCGACGGCAGCGCCCACGCAGCTGATCGGTGTGGCCGGAGGGACGGCTCCCGCACAGGCGGTCACGTCGTTGCCGCTGATCGAGATGGTGACCAGGGACACCTTGCCGGCGTTGGCCGGCTGGCCGATGAAGGCCACGGCGGCCTGCTCCTGGGTGGTGCCCGGGTAGCTCACCCCCGAGGAGGCAGCGGGGTCACCGCACCCCGGCGTCGGGTCGGACGCCGTGCCACTGCCGGGGACGCCGGTGACGGGGAACCCGTAGAGGATGGACGCGGTGGTCGCCCCGCCGCACCCGAAGTTCTCCAGGGTCAGCTTCTGCTTCTTGGCCACCACGGCGGTGTAGCCGGGCGACCCGCCACTACCGGGCAGAGTCGGCTGGTACCCGATCGAGTAGGAGTCCCCAAGGGACAGGTAGTACGGCTCGGGCGCCTTGCCGGCCCTGGCCGGCTGGCTCGCCCCGGACGTACCGGCCAGCGTGATCAGGCCCATGGCCCCTACGGTGACGGCCAGCACCGTCGACACGACATTCCTCACCCGCATGTGCTCTCCCCCTGTGGTGGCCGGGAACCCCTGTGGCACCGACCGGTCCGTTCTACCACGGACCATCGGACCTCCCCGGGTGCGCCCCGTGGGTCACGGGCCCCCGGGCGCGGGTCAGACGTGGTGGACCACCCAGGTCACCCCCTGGAACGCCCGGTAGCCCAGGTAGATCACGGTGGCCGCGGCCAGGAACTTGAACCACCAGGGCTGGCGGCGATGCTCCAGGGTCGGGTTCCCGCAGGTGGGACACGTGCCGCCCTCCCCCAGGTCCTCGGTGTCGACGTCGGTGTCGCACTCCTCACACCAGGGCATCGTCCGCTCCGTCGATCCCGCTCACCGTCTCCGACCCCCGCCCCCGTTCGCCCCCTTGGCCCGGACCCGGATCTTGATCGGGGTGGGGCCGAGTTCGAACCGCTCCCGCAGCCCGCGCTCGACGTAGCGCAGGTAGGTGGGCTGCAGCCGGCCGTTGGTGAACAGGGTGAAGGTCGGTGGGTCGTTCGCCCCCTGGACCCCGTACTGGATGCGGGCGCCCACCGGCGGGTGAGCCAACTGGATCGACTTGAGGGCCCGGTTCAGCTCGCCGGTCGGGATCCTCGAGTGGTACGCCTCCTCGGCGGCCGCCACGGCCGGGAGGATGTGGTGGACCCCGAGTCCGGACAGGGCGCTGATCTTCAGCACCGGGGCCTCGCCGAGGAAGGCCAGCCGGTCACCCACGTCGACCAGGATCCCGGTCCGGTCCTCGGTGGCCACCAGCTCCCACTTGTTGAGCACCACCACCACCGGGCACCCCGAGGCCCCGATCCGCTCGGCCAGGCGTTGGTCCTGGTGGGTGACGCCGGCGGTGGCGTCGATGACCAGGAGGGCGATGTCGGCCCGGTCCAGGGCGTCGAGAGCCCGCAGGACGGAGAAGTACTCGGTTCCCCGCTCGGTCCGGGACTTGCGGCGCATCCCGGCCGTATCGATGAAACACACCGTCCCCTCGGGGGTCTGGACGATGGTGTCGACGGCATCACGGGTGGTCCCGGGGGCGTCGTGGGTGACCGACCGCTCGTCCCCGACCAGCCGGTTGAACAGGGTCGACTTGCCGACGTTGGGCCGACCCACCAGGGCCACCCGGGGCACCCCCTGGTCGACGTCGACGGTCCCGACCAGGTCCACCCCGCCGTCGGGATCCTCCGCGCCGGCGGTGTCCTCCCCGCCGTCCGCTCCGGCGTCGGCGTTCGCAACCGCGTCGGGAAACTGCCGTACCACGTCGTCGAGGAGGTCACCGGTGCCGCGGCCGTGGAGGGCGCTGACCGGCCACGGGTCCCCGAGGCCGAGGGAGAGCGCATCCCACGCGTCGGCCTCCCGTTGGTCGGAGTCGACTTTGTTCACCACCACCCGGACCGGGCGTCCCGACCGCTTGAGCACACGGGCGACGGCCAGGTCCTCGTCGGTCAGGCCCACCGTGACGTCCACCACCAACAGGACCACGTCGGCCTCGGCGATGGCCCGCTCGGCCTGGGCGCTCACCTGGGCGTCGAGCGGGTCGTCGGTGGACAGCCACCCCCCGGTGTCGACGATGGTGAAGGCGTGGCCGCACCACTCGGCGTCCAGCTCCTTGCGGTCCCGGGTGACCCCGGGACGCTCCTCCACCACGGCGGCCCGTCGCCCGACGATGCGGTTGACCAGCGTGGACTTGCCCACGTTGGGCCGTCCGGCCACCACCACACGGGGCAGGTCGCCGGTGGTCGTCTCCCCGGTGGCCGACGTCACCGGGCCACCCCCAGGGTCACCGGCACCCGGGCGGGTCCGGTCACCCGGGCCCCGGCTGGCGCCTCCAGGGCCCGACGCAGCGACAGGCCGTCGGTGGCCACCACCTCCACGGGGCGCGGCAGGTCGGCCGGGGTCAGGTCGTCGAGGAAGCGGCCCTCGGAGAGGCACGAGTCCGGGAGCAGGTACCGGTGTCCCTCGGGCTGGTCGGCCAGCACGGCGGACAGGTCGGTCCCGGTGAGGAGGCCCGACACCCCGATGTTGCCCCCGAAGAAGTGGTTGGCCACCGGCACCAGGCGGATGTCGGTGCGGCCCAGGGAGTCGACGAGGGGAGCCAGCACCCTCGCACCGTACTCACCGGTCAGGATGGCCACCGGCCGCGCCCTCTCGTCGGGACCGGACGGGTCCACCGGGTCGTGGCGCGGGGCCCGGTAGCCGGCGGCCGGGGCCCCGTCCACGGCGGCGAAGAACCCCGGGCGGACACCGAGGGCGGCATGCTCGTCCCCGCCGAAGGCCGCCTCGAACGCCCGGGCCATACCCAGGCCGTTCTCGTGCTGGGGGAAGCCCTCGTAGCTGGCTGCCGGCGGGAAGGGCCGCTCGGCCATCAGGTAGTACTCGTCGGCGGCGAAGACCATCCGGCGGCCGATGGCCTGGAGGAAGGTCTGCTGCCACCGCGCTACCAGGTCGCAGACGGCGGCCGCCTCGTCGGTGGTGTGCGGGCGCATGGCGTCCTCGTGGGAGAAGGTGCTGACCCCCAGCGGGACGCAGGCCACCGTGGCCAGCCCGGGGAACCGGTCGAGCACCCCGGCCAGGGTGTCCTCCAGCACGGCACCGTCGTTGCGGCCGGGGCACACCACGACCTGGCCGTGGACCTCGATCCCGCCGTCGAGCAGGGCGCCGAGCCAGCGCAGGCTGGTGGCCCCCCGGCGGTTGCGCAGCAGGCCGGCCCGCACGTCGGGATCGGTGGCGTGGATGGAGACGAACAGCGGGCTGAGACGCTCGGTCAGCACCCGCTCGAGGTCCATCTCGGTGAACCGGGTGAGCGTGGTGAAGTTCCCGTAGAGGAACGACAGTCGGTAGTCGTCGTCCTTCATCGACAGGCTGCGGCGCATCCCCTTGGGCAGCTGGTGGATGAAGCAGAACTCGCAGTGGTTGTCACACGTGCGGACCCGGTCGAAGACCGCCGAGGACACCTCGATCCCCAGGGGCTCCCCGGGCTCCTTGCGTACGCGCACCGCGAACGGCTCGGGCGCGCCGCGTCGCCGGACCACCAGGTCCAGCTCGGGCTCGTCCACCAGGAGGCTGTACTCGATGACGTCACGCGGCGATCGGCCGTTGAGCGAGAGGAGCTCGTCCCCGGACCGGAGTCCGGACAGCGCGGCCGGTGACGATTCGGTGACGGCGACCACCTTCGGTGCCGTCGTCACGCGGGGCGCCGACATGCCCCCAGGCTACCCGCGGTGACCTGGGGTTCCGCCGCCGCCCCCGGGGGACGGGCCCGGGGCTGCCCGGAGGCGGCACGGCGGTAGCCTGGTGCGGTGCCCGTCGAACGTGTCATCCTGGCCGAGCCCCGCGGGTTCTGCGCCGGTGTGGAGAAGGCCATCAAGGCCCTGGCCTGGATGGTGCGGGTGTTCGAACCGCCCGTCTACTGCTACCACGAGATCGTCCACAACCGGCACGTGGTCGACCAGTTCGTGGCCCAGGGCGTGGTGTTCGTCGACGACGTCGCCGAGGTCCCTCCCGGGGCACCGCTGATGCTGTCGGCCCACGGCTCGGCCCCCGAGGTGGTCGAGGCGGCCCGGACCGACGGCCGGGTGGTGGTCGACGCGGTGTGCCCGCTGGTCACCAAGGTCCACCACGAGCTGAAGGTCCGGGCCCGCAAGGGGTACACCGTGCTCTACGTGGGTCACCACGGCCACGAGGAGGCGGTCGGGACCATGGCGGTGGCCCCCGGGTCGGTGCGCCTGCTCGAGCGGACCGAGGACGTCGACGCCGTGGACATCGGCCCGGCCACCGGCGGGGACGGCGACCCGATGGTCGCCCTGCTGGCGCAGACCACGCTCAGCCACGACGAGTGGGCGGGCATCGTCGACCGGGCCCGGGAGCGGTTCCCCGACCTGTGGATGCCCAACCGCAGCGACCTGTGCTTCGCCACCACCAACCGGCAGGCCGCACTCAAGGCCCTCGCCGGCCGGTGCGACGCCGTGGTGGTCATCGGCTCGGAGAACTCCTCCAACACGGTGGCCCTGGCCCAGGTGGCCACCGCCTTCGGCTGCCCGCGGGTGGTGCGGGTCAACGACGCCTCCGAACTGCCGGACGACCTCGACGGGACGGTCGGGGTCACCGCCGGCGCCTCGGCCCCCGAGGCACTGGTGGACGCCGTGGTGACCGCTCTGGCCCCGACCCACGGCGTGGCGAGCGCCGCGGTCACCGTCGAAGAGGAGTACTTCCCCCCGCCGCCCGAGCTCCGCGAGCTGCTCCGCGGGCTGGAGTCGCTCGTCTCACTCCTGTCCCCCGCCCCGGGGGCGTCCGCCGCCGACCGGGTGCCGGCCGGTGGGCCGGTGCTCTCCGACGACCGCACGACCGCCGCCGCCGACGTCCTCGAGCACATCGCCGCCCTGGCCTAGGACGCCGTTGAACAACTCGGCGGTCGATGCTCGCGATTTGGGCCCAGATCGTCAAGAATTGTCGGGTGCAAGGGCGAAGCGAATCCAACCGTGAGTTGCTCGACGCGGCGGC
>Ga0302196_10000393_pt1 | contig 42282 bp, 37 predicted proteins | sample II_Bog_N1_3_FD_198794 | JGI IMG/M metagenome (GOLD analysis project Ga0302196, IMG submission 198794) | Peat permafrost microbial communities from Stordalen Mire near Abisko, Sweden - II_Bog_N1_3 | ecosystem: Environmental > Terrestrial > Soil > Wetlands > Peat | place: Sweden: Abisko... | reverse complement strand
CGCCAGGTCGCTCACCGGTCGGCCCCGACGAGCCTGCGGTAGATGTCCTCCACCTCGTGGCTGGCCGCACCGACGTCGAACATGCTGCTCCGGAGCGTCGCGCCCTCACCGAGGCGGCGGCGCAGCACGGGATCGGACACCACGCGCCCGATCGCGTCCGCCAGGGCACCGGGATCGCCGGGCGGGACGATCAGGCCGTCGACCCCGTCGGTGATCACCTGGGGGACACCGCCCACCGCCGTGGCCACGATGGCCGTGCCGGTACTGGTGGCCTCCATCAACGTCACGGGAAGTCCTTCCTGGCGCGACGGGAGGACGAAGACGTCGCAACCCACCAGGAGCCGGATGACGTCCGAGCGCTCGCCGAGGAATCGGAACCGGTCGCCCAGTCCGAGCTCGCGGTGCCGGGCGGCGAGCTCGTCGGCCAGGGGCCCCCGACCGACGGCGGCGAACCGGACGGGGAGGTGCCGGTCCGCCACGTTCCGGGCGGCGTCGAGGAGCACGTCGTAGCCCTTCTCGGGACGGAGGTTGGCCACGGTCAGCACGAGGAGCTCGTCGTCGGGCACGCCGAGCTCGGCGCGGACGGCGGCACGGACCGCCGCGCGCTCGGCGGTCAGCTCGTGCGAACGCGACAGGTCGATACCGTGCACGATCACCCGGGCACGCGTGCGGAGCGCGGCGGGCAACGCCTGGTGGGCGGCCTCGGAGACCACGATCAGGGACTGGTCCATCCCGATGGTGGTCCGGTTGAGCGCCTTGACCAGCACGGCCATCTTGTCCCACGCGCTGTGCTCGGTGTACACGATGGCCGGGCGTTCCGAACGGGGCAGCGTGGCGATCCCCAGGCGGCCGAGTGACGCCGTGTAGGGGAGGTGGAAGTGGACGACGTCGAAGCGGCCGGCGATCAGCAGGGCGCGGAGCCGGGCGACCCAGCGGAGGTCCCAGTTCCCCTTCGCCGCCAACGCGTGCACCGGGGTCCCGGCCTCGGCGATGGTCGCCGCCAGTCCGTCCTCGGAGGCCAGCACGTAGGCCACCTCGTAGTCGAAGGCGTCGGCATCCCGCCGGGCCACCATGTCGACGAGGAGGCGCTCGGCACCACCGTGGCCGAGGACCTTGATGACGAGGAGGACCCGGATCTTCCGGTGGTGGTCGGTCCCTCCGGCGCTCGCGACGGGCGCACCTGCGCTGTTGTCGGCACCCACGCTCCGATGGTACCAACGATGTCGACGGGTCCACCGGTGGCGTCGACGGGCGTCGAGCCGGATCAGACCTCCACGTCGGGGATCGTCTCGCCCGTTGCGAAGATCGAGGCGAGATCCATCGGCGTTCCCCCGGGACCGGGCATCGAGGCCTCCGTCCGCCACGGGCCACCGAGGAGCTCGCGGGTCCACTCCGGCGTCTCGGCCAACAGGTTCCGCTGTTCGAGAGGGTCCGCGTCGAGGTCGAAGCGCTCGAAGGCGAAGAGCTGGTCCTCCACGATGTGCAGGCTCGGCGTCCCGAGGAGCTGACGCCCCAGACCCAGGAGGGCCGAACGGTCGACGCCCCCGTCGGTCGTGGACGCCACGCGGAATGAGGTCACGATGAGCTTGTCCGACCCGCGGATGAACGATCGGAGGGTCGGTCCTCCGTCGAGGAGACTGAGGAGGTCGGCGTTGCGCTGCAGCTCCTCGGCGGTCATACGCCCGTGCTTGCCCCGGTAGTTGATCCGGAAACGGTCGCGCAGGTAGAGGTAGCGCTTGTCCTCGCTCACCAGTGTGCGTGCTCCGACCCTGTCGATCGGACTCCCGTCGACGTCAGGAAGGTCATCGAGTCCGGCCAGGCCGAACAGGGTGGGGAGGATGTCCGTGGTGGAGACGGTCTGCGACTCCAGGGCGTCACCCAGCGCCTGCCGTCGGACCGTGGCGATCGTCGACGGGAGATCGAACAGGAGCGGCACCTGCAGGAGGTCCTGGTGGACGCGCCCACCGTGGTGGAGTCGGCCCAGCTCGTAGTCGAACCCCTCCCCGTGGTCGGCGGTGACGGCGGTCACGAAATCGTCACGCTGGCGGACGGCGTCGAGGACCGCCCGGACCTTCTCCACGAGGGCGGCGACGCAGGCCTGATACCTCGTGACGGCGTCCGTCCGGTCCTCGGGGGTGGTGTCCCTCCAGGTGATGATCCGCTCCCCGAGACCGCGTGGCGCACCGGGAGGCAGATAGCGGGACGACACGGCGAATCCGTGATCGTGGGCGATGTTCGAGTGCAGCAGGAGGAAGCAGGGACGCCGGCGCCCGGCCTTGTCGATGACCCGGAGCGCCCGCTCGAAGGGCGCGTCGTGGTCTCCGATGAACGTCCACCGGTCGAACCCGAGTTCGGCTCCAGATCCCTTGCTCAGGGCGCTGTTGTTGACGACCCCGATCTTCCGGTAGCGGCGCGGCAGTGCGTCGAGGAGGGGATTGCGTGGCGATGGGGGATTGCGCCAGTAGTTCCCGAGGTGGGCGGAGGACGTTGCGTTGAGCATCGCCGTGCACGAAGGGAGCGTCCAGGGTGCCGACGCGATACATCTCCGGGCCGTCAGCGTCCGATCGGATCGGCCGAGGCTCTCCCACGCGGCGTCGGCCCGCAACGTATCGAGCAGGATGAGCAGGATGTTCGGCGGATCGTCCACGGTGCCCCCCTCGTTCGGCCAGGTGGAATTTCCGAGTGTAGGCCAGGGCCCCGGCGGGACCGGGGCCGGACCGGTCCCGCCGGGAACGGAGGAGCGGTCCGCCGTACGGTCCGGCGACAGGTCGGGTGAGATCGCCCGGACGGCCGACGGGATGACGATGGCCACGAACCCAGCGGGGGTCGCCCGGCCGCCGAGCGTACCGGCCGACGTCAGCTGTGGTCGGCGACGGCGAAGTCCTCGGCGGACCACGCCGTCAGCGGAAGCCAGGACATCACCCGTTGCAGCGCGCGTATCTGATCGGGCGTGAGGCGGTGCTTCCAACTGTCCAACTGATCGGTGGCCAGTCGCCGCGTGCGGAATCCCTTGCCCGGTCGGTTGTTGTCCACCAGGAACTCCTCCGTCTGTTCGTTCCACTGGAGTCCGAGATCGTCGTAGAGCCGGTGGAACTGCGCGATCGGGTCGACGCACATCTGCTCATGGGTGCGCACCACCCACTCGGGGTGCCGCTCGGCGGCGCGTTCGAGCGCCACGACGAGCATGCCGATCTGCCAGATCGTCTGCTCCAGGTGGTCGGGCCCCGGCAGTCGGACCCCCCACTCCTCGGCGAGTTGCCGCACGGCGGGTGTCTCGGCGAACGGCACGTACTGCTCACCGATGTCCAGGGAGATCCAACTGGCCAGGATCGACCCCGGATGGCGGAGCAGGATGAGTACGTCGATCTCGAACTCCGAGGCGATCCACTCCAGGGCCAGGGGAGCGTGGACCGTCTTGACGAGGAGGCGGTGGTCGTCGAGGGCCGGGTTGCGACGGACCGGCGGGTGGCTGGCGATGGCCCCGGCCAGGGTCATGGGGAGGGAGAACCCACCCCGTTGGTACCGGATCCGCTCGAGCGTCGGGATGGCCCGGACCCGATTGGCCTTGCCCCAGGCCGGTGGGGACATCACCCGGAGCATCTGTGCGGCGATCCGGAGGCGGACGTTCTCCGACGCGCCGTCGAGGATCCACTCCCACAGGCAATGGTAGGAGTCGTCGCGGTCTCCGGGTGCCAGTACGGGGATCCGGCCCGCCTGCCGCTTCGCCCAGATCGCCGGTGCCTGCTCGGCTCCGTGATCCGGTTCCTTGACCCGGAAGAGGGAACTGTCGCACTCGAGGGCCTGCATCGTCCACGTCGTGCCCGACCGCGGGATGCCCGCGGCGACCAGCGGCCGCCGGCTCGGGGCCGCGCCACCGGGCATCGGGTCGGTCACGCCCGGATCCAGTGGCGACGGGCCCGGTCGCGACACGCCGCCCGGGTGCGTGTGGACCCCTGACACCTACGCCCCATCCCGGCGAAATTAGCAGATGCCGGGCGCCTCGCCCGACCGGGATCCGGCCGTCGACCCCGACCGGGGGCCTGCGTCAGAGGGGGGTCGCGTCGAACTCGAGGAAGAAGTCGGGGTCGGTCTTCAGGCGTTTGAACAGCGCGCGTTCGTAGGGATCCCACTGTTCGATCCTGCCGTTCAGCCGTTTGAGGTCACGTCGCCGAAGGTTCTTCGCCACCCGCATCTGGGCAGCCAGTGACAGCGCGGCGACGTGTTGCGGACGCACCTTGGCGACGAGGGAGGGTTGACGGATCGCCTTGACCATCAGACCACCGAGGGTCGCGTCGCTCGGCATCGGTGTGGCGACGTCCTGGTCCTCCTGGAGATCCACCCGGGACTGCCTCGACCGGAATCCGGCCCCGTGGTGATAGATGCGGTGGTCGTACACGGCGAACCAGACGGGGTGAGCATCGAACGTGTTGGTGCGGAGCAGGGGGAGCCAGTCGACGTCGCGCTCGTCGAGGATGTGCAGCAGGTTGCCGCCGGGATCCGTGACCGTTTCGCCCAGCGAGTTGGTCCAGGTGCCGCCCTTCCGCCAGTCGCCGCCGATCTCCCGCCAGAACCCGGTGGTCGTGAAACTGAAGCACGGGTGTGGTTGCGGATCACCGAGGTTCTCGTCCCTCCGGACGGCCACCAGCGGGAATCCGGCCAGGCAACGCCTCATCCACGGGGCGATCGGCCGGACCGGTAGTGCATCACCGTCGATGAAGACCAGGATGTCGTCCGGATCGGAGTCCTCGTAGACGATGTCCGCCAATGCGTTGAGCTTGTCGGGGTGCGTGCCCCTGAGGTCCGCGGCGAAGTGGAATTTCCCCCACTCGGCGGCGTCGATGCCCTCCAGGGCCGCGTACACCCGGAACGGCTCGTCGATGTGCTGCTCGAGATAGCGGAGCTGGGGGTCGATCCACTTCGCCGACTTCCAGTGGACGGTCACCACGTTGATCATGTGCACCGTCCTCGGTCTGAATGCGCGCGCCCCCCCACGGGGCACTGGTGCGGTCGCCGAAGGGAGACCGCGCGAACGGGCCAGAACGCCGTGACGGCAACACAGTGACATGCTCCTCCTTCCAGGGTCAAGATCCGGGCGCACGTCCACCGTGTCACCGGCCGTGACCGCGCCCCGTCCGGACGTCCCGCCGGGTGCCGTCACCCGGTAGCTGGGCGACCGCACGCCCGGGTCGTCCGCTGACGGCCGGAGAAAGGCATGGGGTATAGTGGGGGGCCAGCAACCAGTCCGGCAATGGGCCCTCCACGTCGGGCCGGGGGGCAGTCGTGTCGATGAGCGAACCACTTCCTGCTCGATCGTCGGGGGACGTCGCCCTGTGGGTCAACGACCTGTCGACGATCCCGGACGAACCGTCGGACGACCTCCTCTACCACCACAAGGTGCGCCTGCTGGAGTCCGTGAAGCTCCTGTGGGACCACCGGGAGATCGTCTACACCCTGGCCGAGCGGGACTTCCGGGCGCAGTACAAGCAGGCGACCCTGGGCATCCTCTGGGCCGTCCTCAGCCCCCTGGCCACCCTGGCCATCTTCGCCATCGTGTTCTCGAGGGTGAAGGCCTTCCCCCACGAGGGGATCCCGTACGCCCTCTACGCGTTCGTGGGCATCCTGTGCTGGAGCTTCTTCGCCTCCTCCGTCGGGTCGGGGGGGAGCTCCCTGCTCTCCAACAAGGCACTGCTGGCCAAGACGCAGTTCCCCCGCGAGTGCTTCCCCCTCGAGACGATGCTGGTGAACGCCATCAACACCGTCCTGTCCTGGGTCCCCCTGGCGGTGCTCTTCGTGATCTTCGGGCGGGCTCCCAAGCTGGCGACACTGTGGGTGCCGCTGTTCATGCTGATCGAGGTGGCGTTCGCCGCGGGCCTGATGCTCGCCCTGTCGAGCCTCATCATCCAGATGCGCGACCTGGCGCAGGTGCTGCCCATCCTGCTCTCGCTCGGGATCTTCATGACACCGGTCATCTGGCCGTTCTCCTACATCCCCGCCCACTTCCACGTGGTCGGTGGCTTCTACGTCAACCTCCAGATCGTCTACGGGTTCTTCAACCCGCTCGGCCCCGTCATCGCCAACCTCCGGACCACCATGCTCGTCGGCCACAACCCGACCTGGGCCCCGCTGATCGCAGCCATCTTCGGGTCGCTGGCCTACCTCGCCATCGGCTTCCGGATCTTCAAGCGGCTGGAGGTGAATTTTGCCGACATTGCCTGATGGGAGCATCCGGGTCGAGCACGTCTGGAAGAAGTTCCGGGCCGACCGGTCCAGGCCGCTGTTCTACGACCAGCTGCAGCGGATCCGGAGGTCGGTGGCTGCCGGGGACCCGGAGTACCGGTGGGTGCTCAAGGACGTCGACCTCGAGGTCGAGCCGTGGGGCAGTCTGGCCCTGATCGGCATCAACGGCTCGGGCAAGACGACGCTGCTCAAGGTCCTGAGCAAGGTGACCTACCAGACCGCCGGCCGCGTCCAGGTCCAGGGCCGGATCGGTGCGCTGCTCAGCGTCACCGCCGGACTCCACCCGGACCTCACCGGTCGGGAGAACGTCTTCCTGTACGGCGCGGTGCTCGGCATGGGACGCGACACCGTCCGGAAGAAGTTCGACACCATCGTCGAGTTCGCCGACCTCACCGACTCGATCGACCGTCAGGTGAAGTTCTTCTCCCTCGGCATGCAGATGCGGTTGGGCTTCGCCATCGCCGCCTACCTCGAGCCCGACGTGCTGCTCGTGGACGAGGTCCTTGCGGTCGGGGACGCCAACTTCCAGCAGAAGTGCCTCCAGCGGATCGGCGAGATCGTCCGCTCCGGCACGACGCTGCTGTACGTGTCCCACGACCTGGCGTCCGTGGAGGCGTCGTGCGAGAAGGCGGTGTGGCTGTCCGACGCGGTGGTGCGGGCCGCCGGGCCGAGCAAGGACGTGGTCACCATGTACCGCACCGCGGTCGAGAAGAACGCGACCCTCCTGTCGAACAAGGAAGGGGTCGTCCAGGTGCTCAAGGCGGACATCCGGGCCGTCGACGGTGGCCAGCTGCGCTCGGAGTGCGAGACCGAGGTTTCGCTCACGTTGACGGCGCCGGAGCGGGCCGAAGCCAGTTACTACATCGGCATCTCGCAGGGCACGGCCTTCCCCATGTTCGTGGTGAACCACCAGGGACAGATGCCGGCGGGCGAGTTCGAGGTCCGCTGCAAGCTCGGCTACCTGCCCCTCCCCAAGGGTCACTACTCCCTCTGGGTCGCCATCACCGGCTTCCCCAAGGGCCTACGCGACCCGTACCTGCAGTGGCAGCCGCTCGTGTCCTTCGACACGTTCGGCCCCCAGCGGCGCAATCCGCCCGAAGGGGTGATGGTGCTGTCGCCGATCTACGTCGGTGCCCAGTGGCTGATCTCCTGACGGTCGCCGCCCGCGGACGACCTAGGGGAAGAACACCGACTGGGCGACCGAGCCGACCAGTCGACCCGACCGCATGCCGGCGGCCCGGGCCCACGCGGTGCGGCGGTTCCGCTCGAACAGCAGGGGCAGCGAGATCACCAGCCACGCCCACGACTTGGCGGCCCCCATCAGGTTGCGACGCGCGCCGACCGATCGGTAGCGACGGAAGAGCGCCGGCCCGGAGCGACCGTAGGAGAAGGCCTTCTTGAATATCTTGCCGAAGCCGGTGAGTTCCCGCTTGGCGACCACGGCGTCGGGTGCGTAGGCGAACTGGAACCCCTGGAGCTGCAACCGCCAGCACAGGTCGATGTCCTCGCCCAGCAGGAGGTCCTCGTTGAAGCCACCCACCCCGTCGAAGACCGATCGGCGGACCGCGAGGTTGGCGCCGAGGCCGGCCGGGAGGAAACCGAGCTGCCGCATGGCGGCGGGACCGGTCGGCGACTCGCGGGTGCCGTTGAGCGACCAGAAGTCGAAGGAACCGGCCACGATGTCCGCGTGGCGGAGGGCCTCGGCGCATGCGGCGAGCCACCCCGCCCAGACGACGTCGTCGGCGTCGCAGAAGGCGATGAGGTCGCCACGTGCGGCCCGGACGCCCACGTTTCGTGCCGCCGGGGCCCCGGCGAGGGCCGAGGCGTCGACGACCCGGAAGCGTTCGTGGTCCTTGGCCCAACGGCGGGCCACGTCGCCGCTGCCGTCGCGGGAGCCGTTGTCGGCCACGATGACCTCCCACGGCTCAGGGCATTCCTGGTCGGCGAGGGCCCGTAGCTGTTCCTCGAGCCACGGCAGGCCGTTGCGAACGGGGAGTACGACGCTGATCATCATGCGGGCCGGTCCGGCTGTCGGGCTGATGGAATCCATTTGCCGCGGTCGGGCACGCGTTCAGCCGACGATCGTGAATCTCGAATAGTGGACTCCCCGGGTCGCGCACACGCGCCTCATCCGAACGGCGCTGTTAGCCTAGTGCCGTGGGGCAGGCATGAGCGACCAGCGGAACTCCGCCGCCGGCCCCGCACCGACCGGTGACCCGCGGCTCGAGGGCGTGACGGCGGTCGTGCTGACCCATATGCGCCCGCATCTGGCGGGCAACGTCACCCGGGGGCTCATCGGGCGCGAACGGTTCGATCCGAGCCAGGTCGTCGTCGTCGTCAACGGACCCGGTGGCCTCGACGACCCCGCCCTCGAGGACGCGGTGCGGATGGTCCGGCTGCCCCGCAACACCGGGCCGGCGGGAGGGTTCCGGGCCGGGATGGTGGAGGCGTTCGCCGACCCGGCGACGGACTGGGTCTACCTCTGTGAGGACGACATCGGACTGTTCTCCCTCCCCACGCCGCGCCTCGCCCAGCTGCTGGGACGCATGTCGGCCGCCGACGGCCCGGGCCCGCCGATCGGCGCCGTGGTGGCCTACGGCCGGCGCTTCGTCGGCCGGGGCGCGCACACGGTCAACGTCGTACCGCCCGCGGCGCCCGGTCCGGGCCTGACGCCGGTCGACGTCGCCTGCTGGGGTGCCACGCTGGTGTCGCGTCGGGTGTTCGACGCGGGGGTGCTGCCCGATCCCGAGTGGTTCTTCGGCCTCGAGGACTTCGACTTCTTCTGCCGCGTGCGGGAGGCGGGCTTCGGTGTCGTGGTCGACGACGACGCGGCGCGGTCGGTGGCTTCCGAGCAGACCTCTGAGGGGCGGGAAACCGCCATCACCGCGGCGCGGCCGACGGACGCCGACGAGGCCTGGCGCGGCTACTACCACGCCCGTAACTCGATCGAGCTCGCCCGTCGGCACGGCAACCCGACCTGGTACGCGTGGCACCTCGCCTACTCGGCCCGTCACCTGCAGAAGGCGCCGGGCCGCGCCGCACGGGCCGCCATCCTGGACGGCCTGTGGGACGGCGCCCGCGGGCGGCTCGGGGAGAACCCCCGCTACGGCCGCCGTGCCGGGGAGTTCGGGTCGGCGCCCGATTCGGGGGACCCGGCGGCCAGGTGAGCGAAATTGGGCCACAGGCGGAGGTCGATATCCGGCACCAGCCTCTCCAGTTCGGCGACGTCGTCCGAATAGAGGGAGACCAGGCGCCTTCGCACGGTGGGATCGAGTGTGGCGGGCGATTCGGTCGAGGCGACCCGGGGCGCAGCCGGCTGGGTCGGCGCCCGGTGCTCCAGTTCCGAGTCGGCCAGGCCGAGGAACCGGAACGTGGCGCGCAGCTGACCGACGGGGTCGGCGTTGCACCGCTCGTACTGGAGGATCAGCAGCTGGCGCCGGTCGAAGTGCGCCAGCCAGTCGTTCAGCAGGCGGTGGTAGTACCCGCGCTGGATCGCATCATTGACCGCGGCGGGCCCGGCCGCCTCGCCCATCCGCTTGCGGTGCGCCAACCCTGACCGGAACCGCTCGACGGGATCGCGCAGGAGGAGCAGCAGACGCACGTCGGGCGCGGCCCCCTTGAGGAGCAGCGGCGCCCACGGCAGCCCGAAGTAGTCCGGTGTCCACTCGCCGGTCACGGTCCCGGGCAGGCGGGGGAACCACCCGGCGTAGTCCTCGAGGTCGGACTGCCCGAACGCCTCGGCGCCGAAGCGGTCGAAGTAGTGGCGCTCCTTGTGGATGTCCGCGCGTGCGTACAGGCGCGGGTGGGTCATCAGCAGGTCGTACCACCACGTGGTGCCGCCCTTCTGGACGCCGATGCCGACGAAGTCGGGAGGCCCCACCGCTTCGCCCGGGCCTAGGGGTGGTGGCGTGAAGTCGAATCCGGACTCCCACGGCGCGTAGCGACCGAGACCGTGGAGGACCTGGCGGCGGACGCCCGGCGGCAGCCTGGCGAACTGCTCTCTGGCATGCTCCCGCAGACGCGTGCTGTAGTCCGGGGGGGCCACCGCCGCACAATGCCACACGGGTGCAGGGGCCACAAGCCACAGCGGTACGTCGCGGGCGCCGGCGGCGTCACCCATTTGACGTCCTGTGCAGGTGCACCGATGATCTCCCCATGGACACCGGCGCCGGGTCTGGTCGATCGACGTCGTCGATGTCGTCCGCACCGACGCCTGCCCGGAGCTGACCGTGTGCGGGATCGCCGGACTGTTCGAGCCGCTGGGGGCGTCGGGCGCGGACCGGCTCGGCCGGGACGCCACCGCCATGGCCTCGACCCTGGCCCACCGCGGACCTGACGACGAGGGGCTCTGGGTCGATCCGACCGGTCGCGTCGCCTTCGGGCACCGACGGCTGGCCGTCGTGGACCTGGGCCCGCACGGCCATCAGCCCATGGAGTCGGCCGACGGCCGTTGGGTACTCAGCTACAACGGCGAGATCTACAACTTCCGCGTGCTGCGCGAGCGGCTCGCGGCCGCGGGCATGACCTTCCGGGGCAGCTCCGACACCGAGGTGGTCGTCGCCGCCGTGCAGTCCTGGGGCGTCAAGCGGACGCTCGAGGCGATCGAGGGGATGTTCGCCATCGCCCTGTGGGACCGGCGCCGCGACGAGTTGCACCTCGTGCGGGACCGCTTCGGCGAGAAACCCCTGTACGCCGGTTGGGTGGCCGGACGCTTGGCGTTCGCCTCCGAACTCAAGGCGTTCCACGCCCTCCCCGGCTTCGCTCCGACACTGGACCGGAACGCGGTCACCGCCTTCCTGCGCCACAACTGCATCCCGGCGCCCCGGACCGTGTTCACCGACGTCGCCAAACTGCGTCCCGGGACCTGGGTGACCTACCCCGGGTCGGCAGCACCCGGCTCGTCGCCGGACGTCCGCACCTTCTGGTCCGCACCCGAGGCGATCGCCGAGGCGAAGTGTGCGCCCCTGACCGGTCCGGACGCGGTCCTGATCGACCGGCTGGAGGAGGTCCTGTCCGACGCGGTGGCGGCCCGCATGGTCGCCGACGTGCCCGTCGGGGCGTTCCTCTCCGGTGGGGTCGATTCGAGTGTGATCGTGGCGCTGATGCAGCGGGCCGGTGGGCGACCGGTCCACACGTTCTCGGTGGGCTTCGCCGACCGGGCGTTCGACGAGTCGCAGGACGCGGCGGCCGTGGCCGACCACCTGGGGACGGACCACACGTCCCTGCAGGTCACCGACCGGGACGCCACCGAGGTCATTCCCCGGCTGGCCGACATCTGGGACGAGCCGTTCGCCGACGTGTCCCAGATCCCGGTGCTGCTCGTCAGCCGGCTCGCCCGCACCGAGGTGACGGTCTCGCTCTCGGGCGACGGCGGCGACGAGCTGTTCGCCGGCTACAACCGCCATGCCTGGCTCGACCGCCTGTGGCGGCGGGGTGCGGCGCTGCCGGACCCCGTGCGCCGGATGACGGGCGCCACCCTGCAGCGCCTGCCGCCCGGTCTGGTCGACGGTGCGGCCGGCGTGACGCGTGCGCTGCCCACCCGCATGCAGGTGCGCAATCCGTCCACCAAGGTGGCGAAGATCGGCCGGGTGCTGGCGTCGTCCGGCCCGGAGGAGGCGTACCGGTCCCTGATCTCGCACTGGGAAGGTGCCGACTCGATGGTGATCGGTGCCGACGGCCGCCCGCCTCCGACCCCACCGGGCCTGGCGGCCACGGCGCCCCTTCCCGGGATCACCGAACAGATGCTGCTGTGGGACGTGACCGGCTACCTGCCGGACGACATCCTGGTGAAGGTCGACCGGGCGGCCATGTCGACGTCCCTCGAGACGCGGGTGCCGTTCCTCGACCGGGACGTGTTCGACGTGGCCTGGAGGCTGCCGATGGACGTCAAGCTGCGCGCCGGCGTGACCAAGTGGATCCTCCGCCAGGTGCTGTACCGGCACGTCCCGCCGGCACTGGTCGACCGCCCCAAGATGGGGTTCGGCGTGCCGATCGGGGCGTGGCTGCGCGGCCCGCTGCGTCCGTGGGCCGAGGACCTGCTGGCCGAGCGGCGGCTCACCACCCAGGGCCTGCTCGATCCCGTCCCCGTGCGCCGGGCGTGGCAGCTGCACCTGTCGGGGCGCCGTGACCTGGGCTACGAGCTCTGGGACGTCCTGATGCTGCAGTCGTGGCTCGACCGGTGGATGCCCGGTCGGTGACGGAGGGGGGTGCGGGGGCGGGTGCGTGGGCGGCGCCGTGGGATCCCGCCGGTGCGTCCCCTACAATCCCTGCACCGTGGAACTCGTCGACCGGATCTACAGGAGGTGCGTGAAGCCGGGCCTCCCGTACTACGACGCCATGGACCTGATCCAGCAGCACCTCGTGCCCCGCACGTACGTCGAGATCGGGGTGGCGACCGGTCGGACGCTGACCCTGGCACTGCCCGGCACGAGGTGCGTCGGCATCGATCCGGAGCCCCACCTGGAACACCCGCTGCGGCACGGGCAGGAGGTCTTCACCCAGACCAGCGACGACTTCTTCGCCTCGCACGACCTCAGGGCCGTGCTCGGCGGCGCCCCCCTGGACCTGGCCTTCATCGACGGGATGCACCACTTCGAGTTCGCGCTCCGGGACTTCATCAACCTGGAGCGGGCGTCGCACCCGGAGACCACCGTGCTCATCCACGACTGCCTCCCCGAGAGCGAGGAGGGGGCGGCCCGGGAGCGCACGACCGTCCTGTGGAGCGGGGACGTCTGGCGCCTCATCGTGCTGCTGCGCCGCTGGCGGCCCGACCTGGAGGTGTCCGTGGTGGACTGGGCGCCCACGGGCCTGGGCGTGGTGCGGGGCCTCGACCGGCGGTCCACCGTCCTGGCGGAACACTACGACGAGATCGTCGAGCACTACCTGGCCATGCCCTACGGCGCCCTCGACGACGGGACCATGGCCGAGCAGCTGCACCAGGTGCCGGGGACCTGGGACGCGTTGCGGGCGGTGCTGCCCGCCCACCCGTACCGCTCGGACAACGTCGAGCTGTTGAAGGCCCGGCGGGTGGCCCACGAAGTGCTGCCGGCCGCGTGGCGGTCGATCGAGTACCGCGTGCACGCCCGGCGACGGGCGACCGGGTCGACGGCCGCCTGACCAGCTGGCGGAGTCAGGTCGTTTCGAAGCGTCGGTAGAACTCGGGATCGTCGACCAGGTCGGCGTAGACCCCGTCGGAGAGGGCCGTCGCCTCCTCGAGGTAGCGCGACTGCTCCGAGTTCGGGAGCTCCTGGCGGAGCCCCTGCCAGAGCCGGCGCAGGGTGGCCGGATTGATCCGCCGCACCAGGTCCATCGGATGCTCGTGGCGGGCGCGGTAGAGGCGGGCCGTGTCGCGCAGGCGGGGGGAGGCCAGGTCCCCGTGGTCGGCCACGTCGACGCGTGACACGCGGCGGCGGAAGCCGGCACCGTGGTGGTAGACGTGCTCCGCGTAGATGGCGAACCACACCGGGTGGAGGTCGTTCGTGTTGGACCGCAGCAGCGGCAGCCAGTCGATCCCCGCGGTCTGCAACTGGTTGTAGAGCGTGCCGCCCACGTCGGTGACCTGGGTCCCACCGGGACTCGTCCATGTCCCTCCCTCACGCCAGTCACCGCCGATCTTCGTCCAGAGGTCCACGGTCGTGGCGCAGAACGACGGGTGCGGCTGGCGTTCGCCCCTGTTTTCATCGCGTCGGACGGCCACCAGCGGATGGTCACGGAGCAGTTCGCGCAACCATCCGGCGATCGGCCGGATCGGGAAGGCGTCACCGTCGATGAAGACGAGCAGGTCGTCGGCGTCGGCCGTGTCGGTGACCAGCGCAGCCAACGAGTTCAGCTTGTCCGCATGCATCCCCTCGCCGTCCTCGACCACGTCGAACCGGGCACGGTCCGCCGGGTCCGGGATGCCCTCGAGCGAGGCCCACGTCCGATAGGGCTCCTCCACGTTGCGCCGCAGGTACGACAGCTGGGGCTCGATCCACTTGGGGTCCATCCAGTGGACGGTCAGGATGTGGATCATGGCGCTCCTCGGTGACTCGGCTCGTCGCCGCCGACGAAGCGTAGTTGGTCACCGGTCGGGCGTTCGCTGTGCGATGCGCCCGAGCCCTTGTCGGGAACGGCGCGGCCGCAACTGTGCAACACTTGCCCGCTGTGACGACCGGGGTGGGGCCAGGGGACAGCGTCCAGCCGATGCCGCGGTCGGTGGACCGGGTCCGGTGACGGACCCCGCGCCCGGCAGCAGCCGGCCCCTCGTGCTGGCGGGGATCCCCCGATCCGGCACTACCTGGACGATGCGGGCACTCGGCGCGGATCCGTCCCTCGTCCCGCTCATGGAGCCCGACAACGAGGCGCGCTCGGCTCCGGCGATCTGGGCGAAGCGCAGGAGCGGCCGGTACCCCGTGAGGGGCCCGGAAGACCGTGACGACCGGCTCGCGTCGCTTTGGTCCTGGGTGATGGACGGGGCGCCGGGGGACTCCCGGATCCACGCCACCGAGCTGCTGTTGCGCGCCGTCCGGCCTGCGGAGATCCGCCGCTACTACGAGGGGCAGTGGGCGCCGCTCATGCGACTGGCCGGCCTGCTCGGCGCCCCCCCGGGCCACCGGTCGCCCCCCGTCGGACCACGCCGGCGCGTCTTCGTCAAGACCGTGTACATGGGCCTGGCCCTGGAATGGCTGGCGTCGGTGTTCGACGTCGACGTGCTGGTCCTCTTCCGTCACCCGGGCAACGTCCTGGCGAGTTGGCTCTCGCTGGACCTGGCCGACCGCTACGTGCGCCTCGACCAGGACCCGAAGATCCGGGGCATGGTGGATCGCGGCGAGCTCCCGGCGCCGGGAGCTGATGCGTTCGAACGACTGGTGTGGCAGGTCGGAGTGCTCGACCTCGCCCTCGAGCGGTCGCTGGCCCGGCAGCCGACCTGGGTGAGCCGCACCCACGAGCAGCTCTGCATCCAGCCGGTCGTCCAGTTCCGGCAGCTCTACGACGAGCTCGGCCTCGAGTGGACCAGCCGGGCCGAGGAGTACCTCGTCTCGAATGATCGTCCGGGTGAGGGCTATCCCACCCAGCGGGTGTCGGCCGACCAGGCGGACCTGTGGAAGCAGCGCCTCACCCCGGCGCAGATCGCCACCATGCAGCGGGTACTCGCGCGGTTCCCCCTGACGACGTGGGATCAGGAGGAGTTCGTCCCCTGAGGCCGTGGGGCCGAGCCCCGTGCCGGGGCGGGACCATCCGGTGTCGGCTCACGGGGGTGCGGATCCACCGCCGTCGGGCGGGGGATGCTCAGAGATTGCGCTCGCGGAGCGGGACGATGGGGTAGCGGATGCCGAGGCGTCCGAACGCCCCGTCGACGAAGCCCTTGGCGATCGCCCACAGGCTGGCGAGTTTGGCCTGCTTCTGCCGCACCGCCGCCCGCCCGATCAGCCGGGCGAAGTTGCGCGGGTACCGGCCGGTCCTGTGCATGATGTGCCAGTGGAAATAGAGCATGTTGCGTGACTCGTAGTAGTACTTCCACGTCGGCAGGTCACCACCCTGCCGGATGGCGTCGTGATGGACCACGGCGTCCTCGATGAACCGGAGCGGATAGCCGGCGTTCGGGATGCGCCAGTGGCAGTACTCGGTGTCCTCGGCCCACCAGAAGAGCTCTTCCATGGGGAGCCCGACCTTCTCGACGATCTGGCGCGCGATCACGAGCCCGCACCACGAGCCCCAGCGCCCGACGGCACCGTCGGGCTGGATCGACACCGGCACGGCGAAGGCCGACGTCGGGTCGTCGCTGACCGCCGCCCACAGCCGTTCCAGGCACTCGGGCTCCGGGACGATGTCGTCGTCCATGATCCAGGCCTGGGTGCCGTCACCCTCCAGGAAGTCCCGCAGTGCGATGGCCCATCCGCCCGCCGGTCCGAGGTTGGTGTCGGAGCGGACGACCCGCAGGGGGATGCCGACCGACGGGAGCGACGCGGCGTCGACCGGCGGCGAACTGGCGTTGTCCACCACGACGATCCACCCCGGCCGCTGCGTCTGGGCCCCGATCGCCGACACACAGCGGGCCAGTGCCTGCGGGGCGTTGTGCGAGAGCACGAGAGCCGCGATCTGGGGCGCCTTGGCGTCAGTCATTTCTCAACCATCTCTCGAGGTCGTCCAGGTGGCGGCAACGTCAGCGGGGACCCGGGAATGGTACCGCAGTTGTGGTCCACCGCCGCCCCCGGGTCCCGGGCATGTCGTCGTCGGGCGGAGGCTGCGCCGGCGTCCGTCCCGCCGCACCCCTCCTCGCCGGGAAACGCGGCGCGGATGGTAGCCTCACGCAGGAAAATGTCCTGGCGGCGGGGCCACCACCCACACGAGGTGGACAGGGTGGACAGGGAACGTCGCACAGAGGGGTAGGTCGACATGGGCACACGAGGCAACCGGACGCAGGCATCGACGGGCGTGGCGTCCGACGGCGTGGCCACGGGGCACTTCCTGCAACCCAACTGGGGGGACGGCCCGTGGGGCGAGGGTTCGCTCGCCGACCGCTACGAGGTCGTCCGGCCGCTGCTCGGCGACGGCTCGGTCCTCGACATCGGCTGCGCGTCCCGGTTCGGCCGCCCCGACTGGCTGCACGGCCTCCTGTCCAAGGACGTCACCGACCTGGTGGGCATCGACATCAACGGGGCCACCATCGAGAAGTTGCAGGCCGAGGGCTACAACGTCCAGTTGACCGATGCCCGGGAATTCGACCTGGGGCGGAAGTTCGACACGGTCTTCGCCGGCGAGCTCATCGAGCACCTCGACGACTTCCGCGGGTTCCTGGCCAACGTGCACCGGCACCTCGACCCGGGTGGCCGACTCGTGCTCACGACGCCGAATGCGTTCTACGTGGGGAACTTCGTCTACCGCTGGGGCGGGCACGGCCAGGTGCACCCGGAGCACACCTGCTGGTTCTGCGAGGACACGCTCCGACACACGCTCGAGATCAACGGCTTCTCGAAGGTGGAGATCATGTTCGCCGGCCACACCAGCCCCACGCCGCTGCGGAAGGTCGCGTCGTTCTGCGCCCAGGCCATCTTTCCGCCCCGGCTGGCCCTGGACGAGATCATCGCCGTGGCCACCGCCGACTAGGACGTCCTCCGGGTGGGCGGCTACTCCGTCGACCCGGTCCACAGCTCGTAGCCGAGCAGCTCGAAGAGCTCCTGGTTGTGGGGCTCGAAGTGGGCCGCCAGCTGGGCCAGCAGCTCGGGGCTCTCGGTGTCGAGGCGCACCGACTCGTTGACGGTCGGGAACGGATCGTCGTGCGGGGTCAGCCCGATCCACTCGACGATGGCGGCCGATACGGCCGGGTCCGTGTACATCTGCTCGCTCTCGACGATCAGGATGCGGTCGCGCCCCACGGCGTCGAACCACCTCCGCACCTGTCCGGCGTACTCGCTCCGGCTGACGTACGAGTACCCCGAGTGCTCGTCGCTGTTCTCGCCGCGCAGCACCCGCTCGGTCTGTCCGGCCAACCGCTCCGGCTCGAGGGCGAGGGCCCGTTCGATGGGCTCGGTCTCGAATCGCCGGCGTCGACGCGAGAACCAGTAGTGGGAGATGGTGCGCTGCACGGGTTCCCGGAGGAGGATGACGAACTTGGTGGACTCCGGGAGGTCGCGCGCCGCCCGGGCCGGGGCCAGCGGGTGGAACAGCATGTAGGGGCTACCTTCGCCGGTGATGTGGCCGTGCCGGGTGATCGGAAAGTGCGATCGGTACCACCGGGGCCCCTGGTCGTAGAGCGCGTCGAAGTAGTGGACCTCCTTCTTCGTCGGGGGGTCGATGTCCGGGTGCGTGGCCAGCCACCGGAAGAGGGACGTGGTGCCGCCCCGCTGGGTGCCCAGGATCACGAACGACGGCCGGGCCCGGAGGTCGGCCGTGGCGTAGCGCCAACCCCAGCGCAGCCGGTGGGCGAGGTCCGGCTGCTTCGGTGGGGGACTACGGACCGGTGGCGCCGGCGGGACCGCGTCAGACGAGGCCGGGGGGTGCACCATGGGGGAGATGATATGGCAGGCGGCCGCGACCCCGGGGGGCCGGCCCCACCCGGTGGTCCGCGTCGGCACCCGTGGTGGCCGGGCGCCCGGTCCGGCCCGCGGATCGCCCGGGTGGCGACGCTAGAGTGATGGATCCGTCGGCAGCGGCGGCCGTACAGGGGTAGGGATGTGCTCGACAACGACAAGCAGGCAGTGCCGGACCTGATCGTGGATCGGCTGCGGTGCCCGCGGTGCGGGGCGCCGATGTCCGATGGTGCGGCCGAGGTCGTCTGCGACGGTGGGCACCGGTTCGCCAAGCGGGACGGCTTCGTGGACTTCTCCGCCGTGGTGGAGCGGGTCGGCTCCACCGAGCGCACGCTGGCCAGCTTCGGCTTCGAGTGGAACGCCTTCGACGAGGTGCGTGACGAGGACCAGAACTTCGCGGAGATCTACTTCCGTGATCTCGACCTCGACGGCCTCGCCGACAAGGTCGGGCTCGACGCCGGCTGCGGCAAGGGACGGTTCACCCGCATCCTGGCCGACCACCTGGCCGCCGAGGTGGCGCTCGACGGCTCGGCGGCCGTCCAGGCCGCGGCGCGCAACCTCCGGGACCACACGAACGTGACGGTGGTCCAGGCGGACCTGCGGGACGCGCCGTTCGCGCCCGAGAGCTTCGACTTCATCTCGAGCCTGGGCGTGCTGCACCACCTCGACGACCCGCTCGAGGGCTTCACCCGGTTGGTCCGCCTCCTCGCCCCCAAGGGGCAGATGCTGCTCTATCTCTACAGCCGACCGCCGCAGGCCGGGGTCCGGTCGGCGGCCCTCGCGGCGGCGACCGCCGTGCGCAAGGTCACAGTGCGCCTTCCCCACCGGACGCTCAAGACGCTGTCGACCCCGATCGCCGCCGTGCTCTCTGCGGCCTTCGTGCTGCCCGGCCGGTGGGGCCAGCGTCGGGGGATCCCGGCGCTCGCCGACCTGCCGATGGACACCTACCGCGACAAGCCGTTCCGCAGCCTGGTCCTCGACACGTTCGACCGGCTCAGCGCGCCCGTCGAGTACCGGTACGTCTGGAAGGAGCTGGCGCCCTGGTTCGCCGACGCCGGCCTGGAGGTCGATGCCGCCCGTGACGAGACCGGCTGGTTCATCCTGGCGCACCGGCCCTGAGCGTCCGGGGCGACGGACGGTGCGGGGGACGCGGTTCGGACGACCGGGCGGACGGGGCTCCGGTGGCTGACCGGCCACCGACGGGAGTGGTCCACCGGGGGTCCCGGGTGCCCGACCGGCCGACGGTGTCGGTCATCGTCCTCGTCCTCGACCGCGTCGACCTCCTCGAGGCGTGCCTGGCCACGGTGGCCGGATCCACGTCGCTCCCGGCGGAGGTCGTCGTCGTCGCCAACGGCACCGACGAGGCGGCCCTGTCGGACCTCGGGCGGCGGGACGACGTCGTCCTCGTCCGCAGCGGGGTCAACCTCGGCTTCGGCGGCGGGTGCGACCTGGCGGCCGAGGTGGCCCGGGGGGAGTTCCTCGTGTTCGTCAACGACGACAGCCGGCTCGACCCGGGGTGCATCGACCGACTGGTGCAACGCGCCCGGTCGACGCCGGATGCCGGTGCCGTGGGGAGTCGGATCTTCGCCGAGGACGGGTTGCTGCAGGAGGCCGGCGGCATCATCTGGCGCGACGGGACGAGCGCGCACGTCGGCCGTGACCGGCCGGCCGGCGACACCACGTACGTCACCCCGCGCGACGTCGACTACTGCTCGGCCAACGGACTCCTCGTCCGCCGGTCGGCCTGGGATGCGGTCGGCGGATTCGACGAGGCGTACTACCCGGCGTACTACGAGGACGCCGACCTGTGCATGCAGCTCCGTCGCCACGGACTGCGGACGGTCTACGAACCGACGGCCACCCTGCGGCACCTCGAGACGCAGAGCTCATCCCCGGAGTACCGCCGATTCCTGATGGACCGCAACCGTGAGACGTTCCGGCGGCGGTGGAGCGACGCACTGGCCGACCAGCCCCCTCCGCCGGCCGCCGACCGGCGTGGCACCATCGACCGGCGGGTGGCGGAGAGCCGCACCTTTCCGGCACTGGACGTCCGGTCGGAGTCGGTGCCCACCGGGACCCCGGTCGGGGACGACGGTCCCGTGGCGGCAGGCCCCTGGTCCGATGGCCCGGGCCCGGGTCGTGCCCAGCCGGCGATGGCGGAGCGCGAGCTGCGCCACGCCCGGTTCGCCCTCGAAGTCAAGGACGCCTGGATCGCCACGCTCACCGACGAGCTGCGCGCCTCCCGGGAGCGCGAGGAGCGCCGCACCCGGTTCCGACGCCAGGCCCGGTCCGTGGGGCGCCGCGTGCAGGCGATCGTTCCTCCGTCGGTGACGGCGCGGATCTGGACGCGGCGCGGGAACCGGTGACGACGGCCCGCTGCGTCGGACGCGGACCGGACGCCGGGCGACCCAGGATCCGGGCGGGGCGGCCAGCACTAACGTGGCGCGCATGGCGCATGTGTCCGGCGTGATCGGCGACCCGAACATCCTGTTCGTCTTCACGGACCAGCAGCGTGCGGACAGTCTCGGAGCCGTCAACGGATGGGCCCGGACGCCCCACCTCGACGCCCTGGCCGACGAGGGGGTGCTGTTCACGAGCTGCTTCGCCAACGCGCCGGTGTGCATCCCGTCGCGGTTCAGCCTGATGTCCGGCCTGTACCCGCACAACCTCGGTGTGCAGACGAACCGGCCCATCACGTACCCGACCCGGCTCGACACCTGGGTGGAGGTGCTGCGACGCAGCGGGTACCGCACGAGCCTGTTCGGCAAGCTGCACCTCCATCCGACGCAGGGGGACCTGCGCAAGCGCGAGCGGCTGGTGCGCCGGTTCGGCTTCGACGACGTGGACGAGGTGGCGGGCCCGCGGGCACTGCAGGCCTGCTCGACCGCGCTGACGGACCAGTGGGAACGTGACGGGGTGCGGGACGCCTACCGCCGGGACGTCGCCGAGCGCTACGCCAACACCCCGTGGGTCGTCCGGCCGTCGCCGGTCGGGCTGGACCTCTACTACGACACCTATGTCGGGCGCAGTGCCGCCGCCTACCTGCGCAGTTACGACCGACCGGAGCCCTGGTTCTGCTATGTCGGCTTCCCCGGTCCCCACGAGCCGTGGGACACGCCGGAGCCGTGGGCGTCCGCCTACGAGCCGCGCACCATGCCGGCGCCGCGTGCGGCGCCGCGGTCCTCCGGTGACCGGGCCGTGGGTGGCCTCGACCGCCGCCTGCACGATCGCCCGGACCTCAGCCCCGGGGAGATCGCCGCACTCCGGGCCGACTACGCGGGCGGGGTGAGCCTCATCGACGACGTCATCGGCGAGGTGCTCCAGGTCGTCCGCGACCGTGGCGAGTGGGACCGGACCATCGTCGTCTTCACCTCGGACCACGGCGAGATGAACGGCGACGCCGGACTCCTCTACAAGGAGGTCTTCCTCGACGGCGCCGTCCGCGTCCCGCTGATCATCCGCGACCCCACCGGGTGCGCCGGAGGCGAGGTCGCCGACCCGGTCGAGCTGATCGACATCGGCGCCACCATCCTCGACCTCGCCGGACGGAGTGACGACGCGACGTTCCGGATGGGCCGGTCGATGGCCGGCGTCGTCCGGGACCCCGCAAGCCCGCCACCCCGCACGGACGTGCTGTCGGAGCTCCGGGGCGAGGTGATGCTGGCCACCGCCGACTGGAAGATCGCCCTGAACGCCGAGGGCGAGACCTACCTGCTCTTCCGGCGCTCGGGCGACGAGTCGGAGAACCTGGCCGGCATCGAGCAGTTCGAGGACATCCAGCGGAGCATGGAGCACCGGGTCCTGCGACGGCTGGTCGCCACCTCCACCGGTGACCAGGTGATCGCCGAGCTGCAGCCGCCGTCCACGACGGTGGCGACGCTCCTGCGCCGCCTGGCCGGGGACCGACGCTATGACGACCTCCGGGTCCGCCTGGCCGCGCCGCTGGCCCGCGCCCGGCACCTCGTCGGTCGCTGAAGCAGAAGGACTCGAAGATGATCCACGTCGTGACGGTCCACTGGCAATCGGCGAAGTGGATCGATCCCCAGCTGAGCTACCTCGAGGAGAACATCGACCAGCCGTTCCGGGTGTACGCGGCCCTCGAGGGCATCGCACCCGAGCAGTGGGATCGGTTCCACTTCGCCGCCGACCTGCAGGGCACCCACCCGCAGAAGCTGAACGCTCTGGCCGCCATCGTCGTCGAGCGGGCGGCGCCCGACGACATCCTGGTCTTCATCGACGGGGACGCGCTCCCGATCCGGCCCATCGCCGCGTGGATGTCCCGGACGCTCGACGACTATCCCCTCGTCGCCGTCCGCCGGGACGAGAACCTGGGCGACCGCCAGCCGCACCCCTGCTTCAGCTTCACCACGTGCGGGTTGTGGAAGGAGATCCGGGGCGACTGGGGCAAGGGCGGAACGTGGACGAACTCCCTCGGCGACACCGTGACGGACGTGGGCGGCAACCTGCTCCACCGGCTGGACGACCGTGGGATCGCCTGGCTCCCCCTCCTGCGCACCAACACCGTCGACCGGCATCCGCTCTGGTTCGCCGTCTACGGCCACCGCGTCTACCACCACGGGGCCGGCTTCCGCTCGCGGCAGTCCCGGGTCGACATGTACCTGACCGAGGAGTCGGCGGCCCCGAAGCCGACGAGCGCGACCCTGGAAGGCCTCGCGGTCAAGGTGATCCGCCAGCCGTCGCTCATCACCACGGTGCGTCCCCACCACCTGGCGGCCCTGCCCGTGGCGGCGAGGATGAGCGTGGTCAAGCAGCGCCGCCGACGGAGCCTGAGGCGCCTGGACCAGAAGTTCGACGGGGCGGACCCCTACGAGCAGGCACTCTTCGAACGACTGTCGACCGATCCCGACTTCTACCAGGAGTTCGACCCAGCGCCGCCTGAGCCGACACCACCGGTCTGACGCGGCACCCGCAGGCCACACACCGGTACCGGCGCCCCCGCACGGGTGCGGGCTCCCTCAGCGGCCGTGGCCCCTGGTCCGGGCGACGACGGCCCGCAGGGGTGCGGTCAGGCGCCAGCTCATCGACGTGTGCAGGTGGTCGATCGTGCGCTGCATCTGGTGGATCTGGGACTCGAGTCCCGAGAGTTCGCGGGTCCGGCTGCCGCGGCGCGCCGCCAGGAGCGCGGTGGTCCAAGGGGACTCCTCGCCGAGGGGCATAGGGTCCAGTGGACGGTGGCCGCCTCCGAGCCCGGCCAGCAGGCTGACGAGGTGGCGTTGCGGGGCGAGCAGCAGGTCGTCGTCGCCCGCCGGCGTCGGGGTCAACCCGACGATGGACTCCACGGCCCGGTCCGGGTCCCCCCGGACCGGTGCACCGGCGAACCGGGGGAGCGTGCGCAGCCAGTCGGCCATGCCCTCCAGCTCGCGGGCCGGGTCGGCGACCAGCGACTCGTAGCTGCACACGTAGGTGTCCAGTCCGACCAGGTGCTCGAGGGCCGACCGGTTGTACCGCTCCCACAGGGCGATGCCGTCGGCGAGCTCCATGGCGTCGCGGCGGCGGAGGGAGTCGGCGACCCCGGAGGGCGACCGCCAGATCAGCACGCAGGTGGGGGCGTGTGGCAGGAAGCGCAGCCAGTAGGGGAGGAGGAGGCAGAGGCGGGGGTCCTTCCACACCACCGGTCCCGGGTCCGGGAAGGCCCTCGCCGCCACGGTGGACGGGTGGGGCGTCGTCCGGATGGCGGGGCTGGACTCCCAGCCCGCCGCCAACTCGGGTGGTGCGTCCCAGCTTCCGCCCAGGTCGGCGAGCACGTCGTCGTCGTAGACGGTCAGGGACGAACTCTCCCAGTGCTCCGGATTGCTCTCCGGCCAGTGCACCCGGTCGTGGTGCGGCGGCGTGCCGAACCCGAGCGCGCCGAGGGCGCCGGTGAGCGCCGAGGTACCGCTCCGGTGCATGCCGAGCACCGTCAGCCACGGGCCCGCCGGCATGACGGTGCCTCCCGGGGTCGGGTCGGTGCTCACGGGCCGTTCCTGGGGGTGGGCATGGGTGCTCTCTCTGTGCGGGTCGCCCGGGTAGGTCCGGGCCCCGGGCTCAGCTGAGCCCCTTCCGGAGCTTCGTGTACGCGGCCTCGGTGCGTGGCGACGAGTGCAGCAGCCGGCCGAGCGTACGCCGCCAGGCCGGCCGTGCCGTCCGACGGCCGGCCGCGGCCCGGCGGTTGGTCTCGCTGGCGACGAGTCCGACCGAGGCGAGGTAGCGGTCGACCGCCCGGCGCTGCTCCTCGGTGTAGGCCGGACGGGAGTCGTCGGGTCCCGGTGCGACGGCGGCGGCAAAGGAGTTCGGGCACCCGGGGGCGCCGGTCGGCGCCAGCAGCCACACGAAGTACTCCACCGCCCACTGCGGGTTGTACGTCTCCGCCAGGACGGTGAGCGCGCCGACCATCTCCTCGGGCAGGTTGTCGGCCAACGCCGTGTCGTGCTCGTCCGACTGCACCGCACTGACGTCGTCGCGGGCGGCGACGGCCCACCCGCAGCGCTCGACCAACCGGGTCAGGCTCGCCTCGGTGAACTGGTGCAGCTGGTCGTGGCCCGGACGGCCGGGCCCCGACGGGCCCCACGTGCCGGCCAGGAGGTTCACCCCGTGGTCCCGGTGGGTCACGTTCGGCACGGCCAGGACGAGCGGGACGTCGCCGTGGGCCCGCGACCACGACGACAGGTCCGAGAGCAGGAGGTGGGGTCGACGGAGCCGTCCGGCGACGTCGACGAGGAGCAGCGATCCGACGTCGGCGTGCCGGTCGAGTGTGGCGACCAGCGCGGCGCCGTCCTCGATGTCGCACCGCTCGTCTCCGGCCCCCGCCGGGCCGGCGGCCGGGTCGGCGAGGGCCCGCAGGCGCACGACGTCGCCCGGCGCGGATGGGCCCGGGCCGTCGGTGTCGACGGTGAGCTGCACACACCCGCCGGGCGCATCGGCGCCCACCGAGCGCAGCAGGGCGTGGGCACTGGTGGTGGCCCGCTCGACGGCGTCCGGGCCCCGGCCCGCATCGGTGGAGGCCGGCCCCGGGGCCGATCCGCCGGCGCCGGCGGCGGCGGCGCCGGGTCCGGCATCCGGGAGGAGGACGGCGCGGGTGGCCTCGAGGAAGGCCCGGCCGAAGCGCTGGTCCGGCTCCAGATGGTTCCCCTCGGCCCATTCGTTCCAGGCCAGCAGGAAGACGTAGTTCTCCTCCTCGCGCACGTCGGCGACCGACGCCACCGTGCGCTCGAGCCACGTCCGGTAGGCGTCGGGCGTCGCACCCTCGAAGATCGTGGCGTTCCCCGGATGCCGCGCCGTGCTGTCCCAGCCGACCATGACGGACGGGAAGTGCTTCCACGGGGGCGCAGGCTCGGCCCGCCGGGAGGCGGCCGCGGACGGGTAGTCGAGGATCCGGTGGGTGCGCGTGGACTCGGCCGGGACGATGCGCTGGCGCCCGCCGAACGGGATGAAGGCCACGGTGGCGTCGAACCCGACGGGCCCGGGGCCGTCCTCCGGGCGCCCGAAGCCGTCGACCCAGCCCAGGTAGAGGTCCGGGAGTCCCAACCGCTGGGCCTCCGTCCGCCACCGGTCGGTGGTGCGACGGGGGTCGGGCAGCAGTCCCGGCCGGTAGATGAGCATCAACGGCCGGCCGTCGATCGTGATGTAGCGGGGGTCCGCGAAGGCCTCGGCCAGCCAGCGGATGTGGGCCAGGTCGTCGGCGTCGCTGTACTCCTGGGGCATGAGCACCGTTCCGCTGCGGCCGTCCCAGTTGCGTGTCCACTCCTCGTTGGCCCAGCACAGGGCGAAGGGGAAGTCGGGCTCACCGGAGGCCAGTACCTCGTCGAACGGGCGCTGCAGGAGCTGCTTCCCCTGGAACCAGTAGTGGTAATAGACGAACCCCGACACGCCGTGGGCGCGGGCCAGCTCGGCCTGGGCGGCCCGCACCTCCGGCACCCGGAGGTCGTAGTAGCCGAGCTCGCCGGGAACGTGCGGTTGGTAGTGACCGGGGTAGAGAGGTCGGGCCCGGGTCACGTTGAGCCATTCGGTGAACCCGGGTCCCCACCACGCGTCGTTCTCCGGGATCGGGTGGAATTGGGGGAGGTAGAAGGCGAGGGCCTTGGTCTTCGGCGACGCGGACCCCCTGTCCCCCCGCGGCGTCGACATGCGCACAAGAGTAGAGCAGAACGCCTGGTCGCCAGCCTTCCCGAGCCGGGGTGGGCGCTACCCGCGGAGCGACAGGATGATGTCGGTGATCCGGTGCAGCTCGTCGTCGGTCAGCGCCGAACCGCTCGGCAGGCAGAGGCCCCGTTCGAAGACGGAGGCGCACACCGCGCCACCCACCACCCTCCGTTCCGAGAAGACCGGCTGGAGGTGGAGCGGCTTCCAGGTCGGCCGCGACTCGATGTCGTCCTGTTCGAGCGCGAGGCGGATGGTCTCGCGGTCGGCGCCGAACCGTTCCGGGTCCACGGTGATGCACGTCAGCCAGTTGTTCGGCTCGCCGTAGTCGGCTCGGGGCATGAACTCGATGCCGGGGGTGGCGCCCAGCCGGTCGCGGTAGGTCCCGTTGATCCGGCCGCGGCGTTCGATGCGGCTGTCGAGGCCGCGCAGCTGGGCGCGGCCGAGCGCGGCGAGGAGGTTGCTGAGGCGGTAGTTGTACCCGATCGTGGAGTGCTCGTAGTGGGGGAACGGGTCACGCGCCTGGGTGGCCAGGAAGCGGCCCCGCGCCGCGAACTCCGCGGACCCGGTCACCAGCATGCCGCCACCGCTCGTCGTGATGATCTTGTTGCCGTTGAACGAGAAGACCCCGGCCGCGCCGAACGAACCTGCGGCGCGGCCACGGTAGGTCGCCCCCAGCGCCTCGGCGGCGTCCTCGACCACGGGGATGCCGTAGGTGTCCGCGGCGGCCAGGAGGGCGTCGTAGTCCGCGGACTGGCCGTACAGGTCGACGGTCACGATGGCGGCCGGCAGCCGACCCCGGCGCGCCCGCTCGGCGAGCTCCTCGGCGACCAGGTCCGGGTCGATGTTCCACGTCGACGGCGAGCAGTCGACGAACACCGGCTCCGCACCGAGGTAGCAGACGGCGTTGGCCGTGGCCACGAACGTGAACGACGGCACCAGGACCTCGTCGCCGGGGCCGACCCCGAGCATGAGCAGGGAGAGGTGGAGTGCGGCGGTCCCGCTCGACAGGGCGACCGCGTGGCCGACGCCGACCCGCTCGGCGAACTCGGCCTCGAAGGCGTCGACGTCCGGTCCGAGCGGCGCGATCCAGTTCGAGTCGAACGCCTCCAGCAGCATCCGGCGCTCTTCGGGGCCCACCTCGGGTGGGGACAGGTAGATGCGGGTCATGCGGCGGCTCCCTGGTCGGGGGACAGTGCTCCGGTCGCTGCCGCCAGTGCCACGAGCACGGCGGCGGCCGCGGCGTCCAAGGCGATGACGGCTCCGAGCCCGAGGTGGCGCACGATGGCCACGGCGCCCAGCCCCAGCACCGCCTCGACCCCGATGTAGGCCAGGCTCGCCGCGGTCCGGTGCCAGCCGCGGCGCACGAGTCGATCATAGGGATGTCCGCGGTCGCCGGCCACGAGGGAGGTCCGGCCCCGCAGCCGCCGCACCACGGCGAACGCCAGCTCGGCGGCGGGCAGGGCCACCAGGGCGAGTGCCCCCACCCCCACCTCGACGGTCACGTGCGGGGCCCATGCCTCGCTCACCAGGACCGACAGGGCCGCGCCGAGGAGGTACGCGCCGCCGTCACCCAGGTACACCCGGGCCGGCGGACGGTTGAACAGGAGGAACGCCACCAGCGCCGCCCCGAGGGCCACGGCCAGCTGCCGGCCCGGCCCGTCGAGCAGGAGCGCGAACGACAGCGCGGCGACCGCGCACACCCCTCCGGCCAGCATGTCCAGGCCGTCCATCAGGTTCACGCCGTTGATGAGCAGCACGGTCACCGCCACGAGGAGCAGGGCGGCCACCGCGCCGTCGAAGCGCACGGGACCGGTCACGACGACGGCCAGGCCCACGCCGACCTCGCCGACCAGGCGGATGCCGGGCGACAGGTCGAAGCGGTCGTCGGCCACACCGAGGACCAGGGCCGCCGCCAGCGGGATGAGGACGGACGGGCGTCCGCTCAGCGCCCCGACGGCCGCACCGGCGAAGACGGCCACGCCACCGAGGTAGGGGACGGGCGTCGCCTGGTCCTTGAGTGCACCCGGACGGTCCACGACGCCGGACCGCCTGGCCACGACGATCATCACCGGGGTGACCACCAACGCCACCCCGAACGAGACGACCGCGACGACCGGCAGGCTCACGGCGTCCCACCGGCGCCCGACGCACCCGCCGGCCCGTCCCACTGCAGCAGGAGCGAGCTGGCCCCGGCGTGCAGCTCGAACTCCTGGCTCCTCGTGAACCCGGCCCGCTCGTACAGTCGGACCGCACCGAGGTTGTGGGACGCGACCACGACGTAGGCCGAATCGCCGCCGCGCCGGACCACCTCGTCGAGGAAGGCGCCGACCAGCCTGCCGCCGATGCCGGTGCCCTGGTGGCCGGAGTCGACGGCGATGGCCAGGAGCTCGGCGCCCCGCCCCCGGCCGGCCCCGTCGCCCGAACCGTGGCGGAGCGTCTCGAGGGCGCGGCGCCACCCGGAGACCAGTCTCCCGGCGGCGGTGATCGAGGCCCGCACGCCGTCGTGGAGGAGGAAGGCCCGGTAGAGCCCGCGCACGTCGCCCGAGCCCGCCACGAAGCCCGCCACCTGGTCGTGGGCGTCCGCAACCAGCAGGAACGAACCGTCCGAGGACAGGATCCGCTGGTAGAGGAGGGTCAGGAACCGGGGGCCCAGCAGCGCGAGGAACCCCTCGCTGATCCGCTCGACGTGGAGGCGGGCGGCGGCCGCGGCATCGGCCGGTTCCGCGGGCCGGACCGCCGGCGATCCGGCGTCGGGCCCCCCCGTCACCAACCGTCCCCGGGCCGCTCCGGGCGGCGGCCACGCGACGCATCGGCGCCCGCGTCGCCTGCCGTCGACGGGCGACGTCGAACGCCGCCCACGCTGGTTCCCATCGTGGTCTCCTCCCGCCACGGCGGCAGGGCCGGTCCTGGCGTACAGCTCATATCCGCGAAACGCCCAGTGTACGGCCTATTTCTGTATGTACCCCCATACGCTAATATCGTCCGTTGTGGAGAACAGCAGTGGGGCAGGACTGGCCGGGCAGTACCAGATGTCGAATCTTCGAGCCATCGAGGCGGAGTCGATCCACATCATCCGTGAGGTGGCGGCCGAGTTCGAGCGGCCGGTGCTGCTCTTCTCGGGCGGCAAGGACTCCGTGGTCATGCTCCGGCTGGCCCAGAAGGCGTTCTGGCCCGGTCGCATCCCGTTCCCGGTCATGCACATCGACACGGGCCACAACTTCCCCGAGGTGCTCGAGTACCGGGACCGGACGGTGTCCGAGCTCGGCGCCAACCTCCTGGTGGCGTCCGTCCAGGCGTCGATCGACGCCGGTCGGTCGGTGGACGAGACGGGACCCGACCCCTCGCGCAACCGTCTCCAGACCCGCACGCTGCTCGACGCCATCGCCGAGCACCGCTTCGACGCGGTGTTCGGCGGCGCCCGCCGCGACGAGGAGAAGGCCCGGGCCAAGGAGCGCGTGTACTCGTTCCGTGACGAGTTCGGCCAGTGGGACCCGAAGAACCAGCGTCCCGAGCTGTGGTCCCTCTACAACGGGCGCCACAAGGCCGGAGAGCACATCCGCGTGTTCCCGCTGTCGGACTGGACCGAGCTCGACGTGTGGCAGTACGTGGGGGAGGAGGGTCTCGACCTCCCGTCGATCTACTTCTCCCACCGACGTGAGGTCTTCCGCCGGGACGGCATGCTGATCTCGGTCGGACCCTACGTCAAGGCCCGCCAGGACGAGGAGATCATCGAGACCACGGTGCGCTACCGCACGGTCGGGGACATGACCTGCACCGGCGCCGTGGAGTCCTCGGCCGACACCGTGGACGAGATCATCCTCGAGGTCGCCGCGTCCCGGCTCACCGAGCGCGGCGCCACGCGTGCGGACGACCGCGTGAGTGAGGCGGCGATGGAGGATCGCAAACGAGAGGGCTACTTCTAGATGGAACTTCTGCGATTCGCCACGGCGGGCTCCGTCGACGATGGCAAGAGCACCCTCATCGGACGCCTCCTCTACGACTCCAAAGCGATCTTCGAGGATCAGCTGGAGGCCGTCGAGCGCGTCAGCACGCAGCGGGGCAACGACTACACCGACCTGGCCCTCCTGACCGACGGCCTGCGGGCCGAGCGTGAGCAGGGCATCACCATCGATGTCGCCTACCGGTACTTCGCCACCCCGGCGCGGAAGTTCATCATCGCCGACACGCCGGGCCACATCCAGTACACGCGCAACATGGTCACCGGCAATTCGACGGCCGACCTGACGATCGTGCTGGTGGACGCCCGGATCGGCATCGTCGAGCAGACCCGCCGGCACGCCTTCCTCGCCTCGCTGCTCCGGGTGCCCCACCTCCTGGTCTGCGTCAACAAGATGGACCTGGTCGACTTCGACCAGGGCGTGTTCGACGCCATCCGCGAGGAGTTCACCGCCTTCGCCAGTCGGCTCGACGTGGCCGATATGACCTTCATCCCGATCTCGGCCCTCCAGGGCGACAACGTGGTGCAGCGGTCGGCCAACATGCCCTGGTACGAGGGCGCGTCGCTGCTCCACCACCTGGAGCAGGTCTACATCGCGTCGGACCGCAACCTCATCGACCCCCGGTTCCCGGTCCAGTGGGTGGTCCGGCCCCAGGCGAGCAGCCACCCGGACTACCGGGGCTACGCCGGCCGCGTCGACGGTGGCGTGTTCCGGGTGGGCGACGAGGTGATGGCGCTCCCGTCGGGGCTCATCACGACGGTCGCCGGCATCGACACGTTCTCCGGGCCGATCGAGGAGGCGTTCGACCCCATGTCGGTCACGCTGCGCCTCACCGACGACATCGACATCTCGCGGGGCGACATGATCTGCCGCCCGCACAACCGGCCGACCGTCGGTCAGGACCTCGACGCCATGGTGTGCTGGATGACCGAGCGCCCGGTGCAGGTGGGCGACTTCCTGGCGCTCAAGCACACCACGCGGTGGGTCCGGGCCGTCGTGCGCGACATCCACTACCGGCTCGACGTCAACTCGCTGCACCGGGACGAGGCGTCGACTTCACTGGGGCTCAACGACGTCGGCCGTCTCAGCCTGCGCGTCACCCAGCCGCTGTTCTACGACAGCTACCGCCGGAACCGGCAGACCGGGTCGTTCATCCTCGCCACCGAGGACAGCAACCTGACCGCCGGCGCCGGCATGCTCCTCGGCCCCGACTGATGCCGTGACGCCGCCGGCGCCGACGAACATCACCTGGCACGAGGGCCACGTGTCGCGCGCCGACCGCGCGCGGGTGCTCGGACAGCACGGCGCGACGTTGTGGTTCACCGGGCTCTCCGGCTCCGGCAAGTCCACGCTGGCCACCGCGGTCGAGCAGCACCTGATCCACGAGGGGCGCGCCGCCTACCGGTTGGACGGCGACAACCTCCGCACCGGGCTCAACGGCGACCTCGGGTTCAGCCGGGAGGCCCGGGAGGAGAATTGCCGGCGCGTCGCCGAGGTCGCCTGCCTGTTCGCCGACGCCGGGCTGGTGTCCGTGGTGGCGATCATCAGTCCCTACGCCGAGTCACGGGCCAGGGCGCGCCAGATCCATGCCGACGCCGGGCTCCCGTTCGTCGAGGTGTACCTCGCAGCCACCGCGGAGGAGTGCGCCCGGCGGGACCCCAAGGGTCTCTACGCCGCCGCATCCACGGGGGGCATCGAGGCCTTCACCGGAGTCGACGATCCCTACGAGGTACCCGACGACCCGGAGCTGTCGATCGAGCCGGGGCTGGCGGTGCCGGAGGCCGTGGACCTCGTGCTCGGGGTCCTCGGTGGAGTCGGCGTCCTGGCGGCCGAGGGTGGGGCCTGACAACTGGTCACGGAGGGTGACTGGTTCGTCACTTTCGAACGTGTCGAATCCACCCGGGCTCTGACGGCACCGTGTGGGGACCGGAGGCCACGACCGGTCGGGGGTCTGCGCCCCCTGTGACCGGCGCCGTCGGAGAACTGCCTGGTCAACGGCGCGGCTGGGGAAGGCGCCGGCGGCCGTCGGCCGACCGGTGGTCAGGCTCCGGGGTGCCGATGGTCAGCGTCGGCGGCGGGGTGCCCGCAACGCCCCTTGCCGGGGGACGTCAGATGCCCCGTCGGAGTGGTGTCGTCGGCGAGGGCGGCGTACCCTGACAGAAGGGAAAGGGTCAGCGGCTCATCGCGTGCCGGCCCGTGTGCAACCGTGGTTGCAGCTGGAGAGGTCTCGTGACGGCGAAGCGACTGTACAGAGCACTGGTGGTCGTGGCCATCGTGGTCTTCTGCGCGGGCGCGTCGATGGTGTCGGCCGGGACGGCTTGGGCGGTCCGGTCGCACGACCCGAAATCGGTCCCCCGCTTCGACAACGGCACGGGCGAGGTGGAATTCACGATCCCCACCCAGTGCCCGGTCGTCCGGCCGTTGTGCCTGTGGGTCCTCTTCGTCAACGAGCCGTTTGTTCCGGGCAAGCCGGTCGCCGGTACCGCCATCGGATCGTCCGGCACCCTGGTGGTGCCGTACCCCGAGTTCTGCGGCGTGGTCCAGGTGGACGTGCTCGTCGGTCCCAAGCCCTGGAAGTTCGTCTCCGGGATGCGCCAGACGATCGCCGACTGTCCGACCACCACGACCACGAGCGACCCGACCTCGACGACCACCACCACCACGACCACGACCACGACCACCACCACGACCACGACCACCTCGACGACCGACCCGAAGACGACGAGCACGACGAAGCCGACCGGGGTGGCGTCCTCCAGCACGACGCCGACGACTGCGGCCGGGGGTTCGGCCCTGCCGTTCACGGCATCGGACTCCTCGACGACGTCCTCGACCATGGCCAACGGGAGCAGTCAGCTGCCCTACACGGGTGCTCCCATCCGCGGCCTGCTGATCCTCGGGTTCACCCTGATGCTGGCGGGTGGGGCACTGCTGGTGTCGGTGGAGTCGAGGCGACGGATGCTGCGGCGGGTGCGCACGCTCCGCGTCGACGACGTGAAGGACGGTACCGACCGGATGACGTCCTGGTTCCTGGGGCGCTGATCCCGGCCGCGGCCCCGCCGGGAGCGCGGGGTAGCATCACCGCGTGGCGAGTCGTCGGTGTGCCCGGTCCCACCTTCCGAACACTGCCCTGACGACCGGTATCCGGGTGACGAGGGGCGGCACGCCATCAGGACGGCCGGAGTGACGGACGCGACACCTCCGACTCCGCACGGCCCCGGCGGGCGGACCGCCGGCGTCCTGATCCTCGGGATGCACCGGAGCGGGACCTCGGCGGTCACCGGGCTGGTCAATCTCCTGGGCCCTTCCGTGTGCATCAGCGAGGACCTGCTCGTGGGGGCGCGGACCAATGCGAAGGGCCACTGGGAGAGCCGGTCGCTGTTCCGCCTCAACGACCGGCTGCTGGCGGAGATGGGCTGCTCGTGGTGGCACCCGCCGAGCGGCGAGGTGCTCGCCGGGTGGGAGCGGGGTCTGGACGCCGGCACGTTCGATGGGGCCCGGGACGTCTTCGATCACGCCCATCCGTCGGCGCCCTGGGTCTGGAAGGATCCGCGGGCGTGCCTCACGCTGTCGTTCTGGCGCCGTGCGCTCGACCGCCCGGTGTCCGGGATCATCGTCTTCCGCAACCCGCTCGATGTGGCGCGCTCGCTCGAGCGGCGCGACTGGATGGAGACCGAGTTCGGTCTGGCGCTGTGGATGCGGTACACCCGGCTCCTCCTCGAGCAGGCCGGGGGGATGCCGGTGATGGTGTCGTGCTACGACGACATCGTCGAGGACCCGGAGGCGTTCTCCGAGCAGGCCCGGGCCTTCCTCCAGGGCACGGGCATGGCCGTCGAGTCGACCGTCGACCCGTCCGCGGTCCGTGGGTTCGTCGACCCGAACCTGCGGCACAGCGCCCAGGACGTCGACGACCTCGGTGCGACCGCCGGCCTCTACGACGTCCTGCGGGGGCTCACCGGTATCCACCCGTCATTCGCGCCACCGGCGCTCGGGGTCGAGGCACCGTGGATCGGGGAGCAGCTGACGGCCTCCGGACCGGAATGGCGGACCTCGTGGAAGGTACCGGGTGTCCAGCACCGGACGACCGGCCAGCGGGTGCGGTCTCTGGTGAAACGGGCGACCTCGTTCGGTCGGTGACCGGGGGCTGCGGACGTGGGCGGTGACGACATCGGGGCCGTGGTACCGCCGTCATGACCGCCGATGACCCGACCCCGCGGATGCACGAGGACGAGGTCACCGTGGACGACGGCACGGTCCGGGCGCTCCTCGGGGACCAGTTCCCCCACTGGGCCGACCGGCGACTGCGCAGAATGGCAGATTCCGGTACGGACAATGCCATCTATCGGTTGGGTGACGACCTGGGGATACGGCTTCCTCGGATCCACTGGGCCGAGGGCCAGATCGACAAGGAGTGCCGGTGGCTCCCCGAACTGGCCGCCGATCTCCCGACCGGTGTTCCCGTGCCGGTGGGCAGAGGCCACGCCGGCCACGGCTACCCGTTCCCCTGGCTCGTCTATCGCTGGTTGGAGGGGACCAGCCTGGACCGGGCCGTGGTGGACGACTGGGACGGCATCGCCGAGGGCGTGGCGGAGTTCGTGCTCGCACTCGAGCAGCATTCTCCGGAGGGCGGACCGCCTCCCACCCGGAGGGGCACGCCCATGGCGCAGTACGACGAAGCCGTGCAGTGGGGCATCAGACAGCTCGGAGGAGTCATCGACGTCGATCGGGCGAGGCACGTCTGGCAGTGCGCGCTGGAGGCCGGGGACTGGACCGGTGCGCCGGTCTGGATCCATGCCGACCTGCTTCCGGGAAACATCCTCATCAGTCGGGGACGCCTCAGCGGCATCATCGACTGGAGTGGTGCAGGGGTGGGCGATCCGGCCTGTGAGGCGATGGTGGCCTGGTCGCTTCCGCCCCGCGCCCGCCGCCTCTTCCGACGGACCCTCGGGTTCGACGATGCCACCTGGGCCCGCGCCCGCGCCTGGGTGGTGGAGCAGACGGTGTTCTACATCCCCTACTACGCCGGGTCGCTCCCACACGCCGTGGATCAGGCCAGGGCGAGACTCGACGAGGCGCTGCGAGCGGACTGACCGGTGGTCTCCGTAGCATGAGCACCGTGCCGATCCGGAGGCTGTCCCTGGTGCTCGTGCTCGTGGCCGGCTTGACCGTCGCCTGCGGGGGTTCCGTCCCCGACCGGTCGTCGGCCGGCTCCGCACCTTCGGCCGCTCCGATCGCGGCGGCTCCGGTGGGGGTGGTGCATACCAGCGACGGCACCGTGGGGTACCGCACCGTCGGCCACGGGCCGACGCTGCTGATGATCATGGGCACCGGGGCCAGCATGGACGAGTGGCCTGCGGAGTTCGTCGACTCCCTGGCCCAGCGCTACCGCGTCATCACCATCGACAATGCCGGCGTCGGGAAGACGTCCCCCCTGCCCGGCATCAACCCCGAACCGGGGAGCCTCACCATCTCGGCCATGGCTGATCAGGCCGACGCGTTCATCCGTGCGTCCCGTCTCGGGAAGACCTACGTACTCGGCTGGTCGCTGGGCGGAATGATCGCCCAAGCCCTCGCGGTGCTGCATCCGACGGACGTGAGCAAGTTGATCCTGGACGCCACCTTCCCCGGCAACGGCAAGTGGACGATCCCGTCGGCCTCGTCCATCTCGAGCCTCCTCAGCCCGAAGCGCGGTGTCGAGGGGGAGGAGACGGAGTATCCGTCGGATCACTGGAAGGAGATCCCGGTCTACAACTCCCAGATGATCGACTACCCGCACATCGAGACCGCGTCGCCGGCGGTGTCGAGTGCGCAGACGGAGGCCGACCTGAACTGGGGGGAAGGTCTGGACCCGGCCGGCGTGCGGGTCGACTCCCTCGAGCTCCCGACCCTCATCGGCGATGGTGCCGATGACGAACTGACACCGGTGGGGAACGCCTACACCCTGCACGCGATGATTCCCCGCTCGACGCTGGTGGTGTATCCCGACGCGGGGCACGCGTTCGTGTTCCAGGACGCCGCGCCGTGGTCGGCGGAGATCAAGGCGTTCCTCGGGTGAGGAGAGGGTACCCGCCTGATCGGCCGGGTCACGGCGGGAGTGCGGGGCCTAGTCGGTGTCGAACGAGTAGCCGGTGAGCCACGGGTAGCGGAGGATGATCTCGTCCACCGCCCCGATCTGCTCGTCGGTCCACGTCAGCGAATTCCTCGACCGGCGGGGTGACGGCCACACGGAGGCCGAGCACCGGTCGAGGTAGTGCCGGTCGGCTTCGACGCCGAGGAATCCGGTCACCCGCAGCAGCTCGTCGTCCGTGGCCGCCACCAGGCGCTCGTGGCGGGTCTCCAACTGCTCGTCGGGTCGCAGATTGGCGCGCACCACCTCGAGGTTCCTGCTCCACATGCCGAACCACCGGATCGCCTCGGGTAGGCGCGGGTCCCCGCCGTCGGCCTCCATGGTGGCGCTGGTGGCGATCACGTCGAACGGGTTCCGGCTGTGCTGGAGGACGCGGAGGGGGACGCCGGTGACCCGACGGATGCGGTCGATGAGGGTCACGTCACCCGCCAACCGGAATCCGGTCGCCGTCCCCCGCTTGTCGCCGATGACCCGCAGCCGCGAGGCCGTCCCCTGGTGTCCGCCGGGGACCGAGTAGTCGAAGTCCTGCTTGCCGTAGCCGTAGGTGCGCTCGTGCCAGAGGACGAGGCCGTAGAGCTGCCGCCGGCCGAAGCCGTGGTCGAGGTACCGGAAGGCGTCGAGTTCGTTCGAGAGCACGATCTCCGGATGGGCGTCGAGCAGGCTGGCCACCAGCGTGTGGCCGCTCCGTGGATAGCCGACGAAGAAGCACCACCGCTCCACGTCGGCGACCCGGTTCCAGCTACGCGCCGCTTCGACGAGCGACCGGCCGTATCGGGCCGACCACTGCGGGAGGCCCTGGGGCACAGGGTGCGGCCGTCGCCGCCCGGACCGCTCCGCTGACCGCATGGCTGAGGATAACGTGCGCGTGTCCGTCCGGGAAAGGTGCACCGGTGCCGGTCGGCGGTGCGGGAGCCCGTGACCCCGGTGGCGGCGAGACCCGGATCCGGCTGGGGAGTCGGTGGGCGGGCGGACTACCATCGCCTCGTGCAGTGTCGTCGCGAGGCAGGGGGGCCGGCGCCCCGTCACGGCCGTTCCTGCTCCGGGCCGGCACCCCGGTGACCGGGCCGATGTCGTCGCCTGCGGGGCACGACCGGTCCCCCGGGGAAGCGGTCGAGAACCGGCCACCCGTCGGGGTGCTGGTCCTGGGCATGCACCGGAGCGGCACGTCGGCGGCGACCCGACTGGTCAATCTCCTCGGTCCCTCGTTGTGCATCCGGTCCGACCTGATGACGGGCAACACGAGCAACGTCAAGGGCTTCTGGGAGAGCCGGTCCCTCATGCGGACGAACAACCTCCTGCTGTCCGAGATGGGTCGGAAGTGGTGGTTCCCGCCGTCCCCCGAGGTGCTCCGTCAGTGGGAGGACGACGTGGCGGACGCGACGGTGGATGCGGCCCGGAGCGCCTTCGTCCGGGCACACCCGACGGAGCCCTGGGTGTGGAAGGACCCCCGCACCTGTCTCACCCTGTCCTTCTGGAGGCACGCCCTGGTCCGACCGGTGGCCGGGATCGTCGTCCACCGCAATCCGCTGGACATCGCCCGCTCACTGGAACAGCGGAATCACATGGACCCGGAGTACAGCTCTGCGCTCTGGATGCGCTACATGCGACTGCTCCTCGAACAGGCCGGTGGGATGCCGCTCCTCGTGACCGGCTACGACGGGCTCCTCGAGGACCCCGTGGGGTGGTCCGACGCGGTGCGCACCTTCCTCGGCGACCTCGGCATGCCGGTCGCCGCACAGCTCGACCACGCGTCGATCAGCGCATTCGTCGACCCGACGCTCCGCCACAGTACGGAGCACGCACCGGATGCCGGCCCCACCGCCGCCCTCTACGACGTCCTCCGGTCGCTCGACGGCGTACACCCCTCGTTCGTCGTCCCCGCACTGGGTGCCGAAGCGCCCTGGATCGAGGAGCGGCTCGCCGAGGTCGGACCGGAGTGGCACCCGACGTGGAGGAACCCCGCCGCTGAGCCGCCGACCGCCGGCGCCCGGATGCGGTCGCTGTGGCGACGGACGCCGTTCGTCAAGAACTAGCCGGTCGCCGGAGCCGGGCGCCCGGGGGAGTGCACCGTCAGGCGCCGTCGTAGCCCAGTCGTCGGACCAGGTCGTCCGTGAGCTCGTCCAGTCGTTCGAGGTGTTCGGGTCCCAGCCGGGCACTCCACTCCCCGGGCCGCCCGGACCGGGCGTGGTTCGGGAGGGCACCTCCGCGGCGGAGGCTCAGGCGCTCCACCGCCTCCAGGCCGACGCCGCGGGCGGTGTCGTTGAAGCCGTACCAGCGGAAGAGGCGGTCGAACGTCCCCACGTCGTCGGCCATGGCGTCCTCGTACCGGAGCTCGAGGAACTCCGGCTGGTGGTAGTCCCACCCGCCCATGGCCGCTCCGGTCTCCCGGGCGAACCACTCGATCTCGGCCAGCAGTCCGTCGTGCTCGTCGAACGAGCGGAGGTACTCCTGGTAGCTGAGGCCCCCGTACCGGGGACTGGGCCTCCGGATCCAGGGTTCGCCCGTGACCAGGTGGTACTCGTAGCCGGACACGACCAGATCGCGCGGGTCGCGGATCAGGTGCGACCCCCGGAAGAGGCGTGCCCCGATCTGGTCACGGTGGAACCGTTCGGCGTTGGCGTAGAAGGCCACGTCGGTGGCGGCCCGGATGGGCTCGCGCTTGCCCTCCTGTTGGCGGAGGCCGTAGCGGCGCATCACCTCGAGCAATACCTGGCGCACCCAGACCGTTGCGGCCTTGTGGTGGCCGCAGTGGACCAGGAGTACCCGCTCCTCGCCCGCTTCGAACGGATTGGTCGTCGCCCGGCGCACGCGTTGTCGGGCGACCCGCTGGATCCGGAGGTGGAGCGGTGGCACTCCGGTGGGGCCCGTCCCACTTCCAGCCATCCGACCCCTTCCGTCACCTGCCGCAGTTGCCGGAACGGAGTGTAGGTCGAACGATCCCCACTCCCGGCCCGTGCACCGTGGGTCGGCCTCCGGGGGACCGCCCGGGGCCCCCCGTACCGCGTGGTCGGTCGGGCCGCACCGGACCGGAGATCCGGTGGGATGGCCGGGCGCCGCGACCGGGCCGGGCAGGAGCCGTCCGGGCGGTCGCTATGCCAAACTCTGCCAATGCGCATCCTGACCGTGGCCAACCACCTCGGTTCGCGCGGCGGATTGGAGCGGACCCAGCTCACGATGTGCCGTGCCCTTGCCGCGCGTGGGCACACGGTCGACATCGCCTACGCCTCCGCGGGTGACTTCACCCCGGACTGGCAGTCCTTCACCCGGCGGATGCTCCCCATCGACGGCTCGCTGCCCCGCTCGCGGCAGCCGTTCCGCACCTCGATCGGCGTGGCGCGGGGGATCTGGGGTGCGCTGTGCCTGCACCCCGAGGTGATCTACGTCTTCCGTCCGCTCGACATCCCCTTCGCCGTCGCCGTCGGCCTGCTGTGCCGGGCCCCCGTGGTGTTCCACCTGTGCCTCCCCCAGCCGAACAGGCTCCCGTTCCCCGTACGGGAGAGCCTGCGCCACGTGGCCCTGACCCTGGCCGTCTCCCACGACACCGCCGGCCTCTGGTTGCACAGCGGCCTGCGCCCGGGCGCCATCCAGGTCGTGCACACCGGAATCGACATGGAGCACTACGTCCCCGCACCCCGCGATGCCCAGCGCGCCACCCGCGAGGAACTCGGGATCGCGCCGGACGCCTTCGTGGCGGTCTTCGCCGGCCGGATCGCGTCGGTCAAGGGTGTGGACGTCCTGGTGCAGGCCTTCGCCAAGGTGACGGCCGACGTACCGGGTGCCCGACTGGTGATCGTCGGCGCCCCGTCGCTCTCGGCCGACCCCGTCGAGGCCGAGCGCTACGCCCGTAGCCTGCGCGACCTCGGCGCGGGCCTGGACATCCTGTGGCTCGAGGCCCGCAAGGACGTCGAGCCGCTCATCCAGATGGCCGACGTCGTCGTCGCCCCGAGCCGCTGGGCCGAGCCCTTCTCCCGATCGGTCATCGAGCCCCTCGCCTGCGGCGTGCCGGTCGTGGCGACGCGGGTCGGGGGCAACTCCGAGATCCTCACCGACTGGCTGGCCCGGTACCTGGTGCCCGCCGACGACGTGGAGGCCCTGGCCGATCGGATCGCATCGCTGCGCACCTGGAGGAGCGAGGATCCGGGGCTCGGGTCCCGGTGCCGCGAGGCCGTGGTGGAGCGGCTCTCCCTCGACCGGGAGGTCGATGCGGTCGAGGCGGCCCTGGCCAAGTCGGCCCGGCGCCCGAGACCGGCAGCGCCCTGACGGGGTACCGGTACCGCCGGAACACCGGACTGCACACCGCTGGGCCTCATCCAAACGCCCTGCGCGGTTTAATTTGCCACTCTCCGTAGTCCGATGAAGCACCTGTTGCCATTCCCTGCGGCCGTAGTGCAGGCTGGAGCGGGCCTTCATCTACGAGGACAGCTTTCGAGGGGTCGGACACGGGGGAGTAGTCGAATGGGAAGCTACCTGAGCCTGGTAATTCCTGCATACAACGAGGCCGACCGGATCGGCCCCGGGTTGCGGCGACTCATGGAGGAGATCTCGCCCGAGACGACGGAGATCGTGGTCGTGGACGACGGCAGCTCGGACGGCACGGCTGACGTGGCCCGGACCGTCCTCGATTCCTGGCCGGCACACTCCGTGGTCTCGCTGCCCAAGAACTGCGGCAAGGGTGCAGCCGTCCGGGTCGGCGTGGCGCGTGCCCGGGGGGACATCATCGGCTATGTCGACGCCGACATGGGTACCGACCCGAAGGGCCTCAAGCTTCTCGTCGACGCCCTCGATCGGAGCCACGTCGCGGTGGGATCACGGGCCCACGAGCAGTCGATCGTCAAACGCGAAACGCATCGCCGGATCATGAACCGTGTGTTCGGCATGTCCGTGGCTTCGATGACCCGCCTGCCGTACATGGACACCCAGTGCAGCTTCAAGGCGTTCCACGGTCCGATCGCCAAGCTGCTCTGGCACGGGGCGAGGGTCGACCGATTCGCCTTCGACGTCGAGGTCCTCGATCTCGCTGTCCGGTTCGGGCTCCGGATGGAGGAAGTCCCGGTGACCTGGGTTGATGTCGCCGGCAGCAAGGTGCGTCCCGTGCATGACGGTCTGCAGATGTTCGGCGACGTCGCCCGTTCCCGGTTGATCCGCAAGGCGGTGCCGCCGGTGCAGGGGATCTTCATGCCGAATGTCCCGATCGGATCCGCGCCGACGATCGTCCGGCCCGTCGTGCGGAATGTCGACCTGGTGATCGCCTGGGAGCACGGAACGGCCGTCCTGCTTCCCGGTGTTCCGCCCACGCTCGCCCGTCGCATCACCACGCGGATGATGTCGCAACTCGAGGTGTACCATCCGGAGCTGCTGAGTGTGGAGTACAGGTCCCTGTTTGCTCCCTTCTCGGGGGTGAGTATCCGCCCGCGAGAGCTGGCCGTATGAGCCGCATCAGGCATTCCGTCGAACTGTTCAGGGCGTATCGACACGAAGCCACCGATCCCGAGACCTTCTACGGCTTGCAGGCGGACGAGACGGTGTCCGACGTCGCCCGTTTCTGCCAGGTCTACGAGGCGATCGTGCTGGATGTCGGGGGGGCGTCCGGGTACGTCGGGGACGCGTTCCGGTCCGCCGGCGCCCGGGCGGTGACCGCTGAGTACGACGTCGACCAGATGTCCGAGCACGATCGGACCGTCGTCAACGGCGTGATCGCCGACGGGTGCGCGCTGCCGATCGCCACCGGGTCGGTCGACATCAGCCACTCCTCGAACGTCTTGGAGCACGTGGTCTCGTATCGGAGCCTGCTCGGTGAGATGGTGCGCGTGGT